>Ga0257119_1000242_pt1 | contig 59781 bp, 63 predicted proteins | sample SI112_200mmetaG_FD_190179 | JGI IMG/M metagenome (GOLD analysis project Ga0257119, IMG submission 190179) | Marine microbial communities from Saanich Inlet, British Columbia, Canada - SI112_200m | ecosystem: Environmental > Aquatic > Marine > Inlet | place: Canada: British Columbia | collected... | reverse complement strand
GAAGGCAGAATAAAAACTTGGGCTTTAGCATATAATATTGGTCAAAAGTGGGTTAAAAAAGCACGAGATAATGTGGGTCATTGTAATACCTATGAAGCTATCTGGCAAGATATGTGGAATAATTTGGATATTGAGAAACAAACCATTTATGGGGTTCATAAAAACTATAAAGGTGGTGTTGAAGGGAAAGTAGGCAGGAAAAAAGGTGAACCAAAAGATTATATTTGGAAAATTTATAATTCTTATTCATATTACAAAACTAATGGTTTGTCTGTAACTAGTGCTTCTGGTGAAAAAGTTTCTAGCTCTGGATCAAGTTTCAATTCTCCTTCAACAGCACCTTATCAAGGAACTTACACTGGTGGTCAGGCACAAGTAAAAGATCCAAATTGTTTAATATTATATGGTGATACTCGTAACCCTGGGCCTAAACAAAAAATAGCAATTGAAAGTATAAAGAGAGAATGTGATGATCCTTCATTGTTTCATGTTGGAGATTTTGTGGATCAAGGTTATTTAACAAAACATTGGAAAGAATTTTTAGATTACGAACGTGATTTAATTAATCAAGGGACCCTTTATGCTATTGTGGGAAATCATGAAAACAGAGGTGCTTATAAAGGGAAAGGTCATCAAGCAATTGCTGATAATTTAGGTGATGAATTTCCTTACATTCGTAATCAAATGTCTAATGGTGGTCATTATACAGCGCCTATAACTTCTAATTTAATAGCAATAATTCTAAATACAGAAACTAATTGTAATTCCGAAATTCAATTTTTAAAACAACAGTTGAATGCGAACCCTAACATGGGCGTTATGTTAGGATTTCATAAACCTGCTTATCCACATATTGCTAAAGTTCATGGTACCGGTTGCTCAGTAGAGTTCCATAAATTATTGGTGGAACATAAAAATAGAGGGAATAAAGTATTAGCTTTCGCAGGGGACACTCATGGATTAGCTAGAGTAATTAGAGATGGAGTAACACATCTTGAAGTAGGTTCTATGGTAAAACCAAGATCATGTATATCTACTACTCCAGGGGGCGAATTTTGTAAAAAAACAAGGGGGTATTATCGTTGCGATGCAAATTTACATTGCGTGGCTAAAGATGAAAATGGAAATACTTTGGACGAATTTAATGTTAACTAATAATTGGAAATTAATTCGCTAATTAATCAGAAAATAAAAAAAATGAAAACAAAACAAAACATGATCATATTTGTACTTTTACTTTTTTCGATTTATTTAGTAATAGCAGAACACGGGTTAGAAATTAATGAAGATACACTTACTCTGACACTATGTTACGAATTGCAAGACATAGATGTTGGATTTGAAGAATATCTTCTCGCTAATAATTTAGATGCTTGTAATCTTTTTTTATCACAATGGGATACTGATGGTGATTGGTTTGGTAACGAAGAAGAGCTGAAATCTGGTACTGATCCCGAAGACCCAACCCAAAACCCTGATTCTATTGGATTTTATGGTGAAATAGATGAGGAAAAATGGTGTGTACAAAATGACAATATTTGCCTAAAATTGTATGAAGAAGCATGTTCTGATTATTTGGGTGATTACGATATTGATTGTTTAGATGATGATGAAGATGGTTTTTATAATTATGAAGAACATAACTTTAACACTGACAAAGAAGATCCTAATTCCGCACCTTGGTGGATAGATTTAGATGGTGACAGTTACCGTAATTTAGAAGAGTTGAGAGGCAATTCAAACAGTCTAAATAAGGATATCATGCCTGGTTGGACAGATACTGATCATGACCAATACAGTGATACATATGAAATGCAAGTTGGCACTGATCCTTTTAATGGACAAGATGTTCCGGAAGAAACACCTTTTGTGGGGACATATCAATTATCGGAAATACAAGAAACAAAGCAAACAAAAACAGGTTGGCAAATCTATCTTGCAATTACATTAGGATTAATTTTAATTGCAGTTATTGTGATTTACTTTGCCTATTATGACTCCAAAGATTAAAGTTTGAAAGAATGAAAAAAATATATTTGGTTGGGATTGTAACTTTATTTTTGTTAACTAGTTTTATTTCTGCGAATGTTCTTTATGGTGCAAAAAGCTCCTGCGATAATGTTAATGTTGGGACAATTAAAGGGGATGATGCAAGCTCCACTAATGACGCTGTTCAAAAGTGGGAATCCGCGTTAAACAAACATGGTCTGTTAGGTAAAACTTGGATTGGGAAATTACAATCTAATGGTCCCAACGATAATAATTATCGTGTAGATACTGGAAGGAACACAATTGTTTTTGTACCTTGTACTACTGATCTAACAAAACCAGTTGAATTAATGTACTTCTTTCATGGAGTTAATGGTTTTGATGTGGACATGGAACAAAGATTAGCTCCACAAAGTAAACAGATGTCTGGTTTGGGTAGAAACTTTATTTTAGTTTTTCCAGAACTACCTTGGTCAAGAGGAACAAAAGAAGACGGACGTAAAAATCAAATGGTAATTTGGGATGGAAAAGATTCAGATGCCAAACAATTTCATAATGATGTTTTAAATTTAATTAAAACTAATTTTGCAAATAATCTTAATGTTGGTTTTATTTCTATGACTGGTCATAGTGCTGGTGGTTCGCCATTGAAACATATGGCTATGCGTCCAACTCCTACAGATAGTGGCATGAACTACATTAAACCAAAAAAAATCACTTTATCTGATGCGGATTATGGTTGGACCTTAGGTCAACCAGATTATGGAAAAAATTCTGTTACACAAACAATTTATGATTATTATGTGAAAAATAATCCTTCAGTTGAGCTTAATATGTTGGTACAAGATGTTAAAAATTCTGGTGCTCATGCACCTACAGAAAACTCTATCAATTTTGTTAAGTCTATTGGAGGTCAAACAGTTTCAGATTGGTCTTGGGAGAATAAAATCACTTCTGGAGCATCTGTAGGACAAACATTTAAAGTTCCGGGAAATTTTAATATTAATTATGTCCCTTTTCAAGATGGCCACGTTACTATTGGTACAAAATCTTTAGCTTGGGTTTCTTCAGGGACAACTGTAAATCCATTAGCTCAACAACAACCTATACAAGCAACTCAACCTAATTATCCCGCAACTTATCAACAAAGTTCTGCTGTTGCGGGCCAATATCCTCAACGTCAGAAAGAAATAGATGAATCTTGGTTAAAAATAAGTTCTTTTGTGGGTGGGTTACTTGCAAATTTAGTTTGGGATATTAATAGTAATTCTCCGAAACCTTTCAGTGTTGTTTATCCTCCAATTCAAGCAGTTCAACCAACTCAACAATCTTCTTCTCCTAATTATCCAATTACCTCTGGTAAAACACAAGCTATGACTGGTGCTGTTCCTTATACTTATAACGCTCAATCTTTAACTATTCCACCAGGACTAGAAGCGTGCGTTGCAGAAGTTGAAAAGTTAGCTAAAGCTGCATATGAAATGACTTCTTGGAATAGTTGTACTCAAGGGACCGTTCCTGACGTTTGTAATCCGTCTTCTCCTAATACTTGTTGTTACATGAAACAGAGTGGTTGTTGTTATGGGATTCCAACAGATAAAGTTAACAATATCCGGGGCAGTTGTACTGATAATTGTTGTGGTAGTTATGTTTGGCAAGTTTTCAATGTTGCCATAAACAAATATGGATTAAAAGTAGATTGGCCGTTAAAAATAGCACCTACTACTAAAAAAGGTTATACTCAAGCTTTTGAACGTGATCCCGGAGACATTTTATCAGAATATTATTTACTTAGTTTAAACCAATGGAAAACGCCGATGATGCCTTTTGATGGTGGGAATTTTCATCCGGGGCAAGTTATCCCTGGAGATATAATTTATTTTAAATTTCCTCAAAACCATAAAGGTAAGTGTCCTACAGAAGGGTCATCGCACATTAACATTGTTGGTCCTCCTACAGAAGATGGTAAAAGCTATTATATCATTGATATCGCTTGTAAAAATTCTGGTTTTTGTAAAACTAGTACTTGGCGTTATCCTGGATTTTTTTATAAGAAAACTTATTGTGGAGACCAAGGTGGAGAACCTTTACTTGCTGGAGAAGCTTGGCAATATGTTTACAGAGTAATCCCTGAATGTATTCAAGCAACACAAAATCAAATGAAAGGTTTTGCAACATATAATAAAGGTAATGTTATTACTTAAAAAGATAAAGAGGATAAAAATGTCAAACATAACAAAAATAAAAGCGAGAGAAATTCTTGACAGTAGAGGGAATCCTACTGTTGAGGCTGATATTTATACTGAAAATAATTATGCTAGTGCTGCAGTCCCTAGTGGGGCATCAACAGGAGTACATGAAGCTTTAGAGTTAAGGGACGGGAAAAAAAGATATCTTGGAAAAGGTGTACTTAATGCTGTACGTAATGTTGAAAAAAAGGTCTCACCATTACTTGTTAATGTTGATTGTACTAGACAAAGAGAAATTGATGAATTGATGTTAGAAAAAGATGGTACTGAAAATAAATCTAAATTGGGTGCTAATGCCATTTTGGGAGTTTCATTAGCTTGTTGTAAGGTTGCCGCTATGGAAAAAAACATGAAATTATTTCAATATATTCATGAACTATCCGCGGTAAGTAAAGATGTTAAACTTCCACGTGTATTCTTTAATATTATTAATGGCGGAAAACATGCAGATAACCGTTTAAGTTTTCAAGAATTTATGATTGTTCCAAACTTTAATTCTTTTAAAAAGAATTTACAAGTTGCTAGTGAAGTCTACCATATGTTAAAAAAAGATTTACATAAAGTTTATGGAAAAGGCACAACCAATGTTGGTGATGAGGGGGGGTTTGCTCCTGAAAAGTTGCATAATTCAATTGATGCCCTAAACATATTATCCAAAGCAATTAAAGATGCAGGTTACAAAAATAAAGTAGATATTGCGATTGATTGTGCTGCATCAGAATTCTTTGTAAAAAAGAAATACCTCATAGACGGAAAAAAGATGACTAAAGATGATTTAATGAAATTTTATTTAAAATTAGTTTCTAAATATCCTATCATCTCTTTAGAAGATCCATTTGATCAAGAAGATTTTCTTGCTTTTGCTGAATTAAAAGAAAAACTTAAATTAAAGAAATTTAAAGTACAAGTTGTTGGAGACGATCTTACGGTAACAAATATTGAAAGGATTGAAGAAGCAATTAAAGAGAACAGTTGTGATTGTTTATTATTAAAAGTAAACCAAATTGGTTCTTTAACCGAAGCTCTTGATGCAGTTCGACTTGCTTATGAAAATAATTGGAAAGTAATGGTAAGTCATCGAAGTGGTGAGACGGAGGATACATTTATCGCTGATTTAGCAGTGGGTATTGGCTGTGGTCAAATGAAAGCAGGTGCCCCTGCAAGGGGTGAGAGAACCGCTAAATATAATCGTTTGTTAAGAATAGAAGAATCATTTAAAGAACTTTAAAACAAACTATTTAAATATCATTTGTATTTTTTAATTTTTATGGACAAAAAGGAGTTTTTAACATTATGTGAAAATAATGATTATAGTAAAATTAATTTAGGTTTAATCTCTGAAGCTTATGATTTTGCCGAAGAAAACTTAAAAGAAAAAAAAAGAATTTCTGGAAGTAGTTTTTTTGACCATAATCTTGGTGTTGCGATTATTTTAATCGATATTAAATCCTCTCCTGAAATTGTTTTGGCAGGATTATTACACGGTATTGACAAATTAACAGAAATTAAAAGTAAGTTTGGAGAGGAAGTTTATTCTTTAATTAAAGGATTAACTGAAATTGAAAATTTAAAACATAAAAACCAGAAATTACAAGCAGAAACATTACGAAAAATAATCTTAACAACAATTGAAGATGTTAGAGTTATATTTTTAAAACTAGCTAATAAACTTGATAATTTACAAAGTTTAGAAGTTCTCAAACCAGATGAACAAAAACGTATTGCTCAAGAAACTTTAGATATTTATGCACCTTTGGCTTATCGTTTAGGTTTAGACAAAATTAAAGTAAAACTAGAAAATCTTGCATTTAAACATCTCTATACCAAAAAGTATAATCAGATCTCTAATTTCCTTAAAGAAACACAAGAAGAGCGTGATGAGGGTATTCAAAGAGCTATTGAACAAATTAAAGATTTATGTAAGAATAAAATAAAAATATTAAAAATCAAAGGTCGTTCTAAACATATTTATAGTATTTATAAAAAAATAAAGTTTCGTAAAATTAAATTAAATGAACAGTACGATTTATTGGGCATAAGGGTAATTGTTCCTGAAGATCAAGATTGTTATTCTTTGTTAGGGATTCTACACGAAAATTTCGAACCTGTTGAAGAGCGCCTTAAAGATTATATTGCTAAACCAAAACCTAACTTTTATCGTTCAATTCATACTTGTGTAAAATTACCTAATGGAACAAGATTAGAAGTTCAAATTAGAACCCCTGAAATGGAAGAGCTTGCTGAAGAAGGCATTGCTGCACATTGGCGTTACAAAGGTATAAGTTCTGAACAAATATTTGAAAAAAAGGTTGCTTGGTTAAAAGGGATTTTAGATTTACAAAAAGAAGAAAATAATAAAGAATTTCTTGAAACTGCAAAAGTTGATATTTTTGGAGACAGTATTTATTGTTACACTCCAAAAGGTGATGTCAAAGAGTTACCTAAAAACGCAACCATATTAGATTTTGCATATTTAGTGCACGAACAAGTTGGTAATCATGCGGTGGGTGGTAAAGTAAATGGGAAATTTGTGCCTATTAAACATAAATTAGTAAAAGGTGATGTTGTAGAAATTGTCACTAATAAAAATCAGCGTCCACGAAGGGGTTGGATAAAAATTGTTGTATCTAGTAAATCTAGGCAAAAAATTAGAAAATCATTACGTCTATACGAAACACTTCCTGATTTCCATTTTAGAAAATTTAAACCTGCAGTTAGAGAAGAACAAAGTTTATTATTAGAATCTTTAGAATTCCCTAAAGCTTCTTGTATCCTTGCTAAGTGTTGTAATGCCTTACCTGGTGAAGAAATCATTGGTTTTTTCACAAAAAAGAGGATTATTTCTGTACACAAAATTGATTGTAAACAAGCTATTAAAGAGGAAGAGAGATGGGTTCCTGTTACTTGGAAAGAAACATTTAACCAAAAAATACGTTTTTTCATTAAAGCACATGAACGTAGTGGTTTATTAGCAGATTTACTTAACACAATCGCTCGAGCCGGCTTTGAAGTTAAGGAAGCAAAAGCAAAGTTGATTGATTTGGGTCATGCTGAATGTAACTTCTTAGTTATTCCAAAAAGTTTGGACCATCTTAAAGAGCTGGTTATAAGAATACAAAAAGTAAAAGGGATAACAGCAATTTATTTTGAATAATTATCTTTTAAACTTTCTTCTTGTAAGTTGAACTTATGAAATAAGTTTAACCATATCAATCATTCTATTACTATAGCCCCATTCGTTGTCATACCAAGATAAAACTTTTACAAAGTTTTTATCAATCTCACAAGTGAACTCAGCATCAAATACTGAAGAGTGAGGATTACCAATTATGTCAGTGCTAACGATTGGATGATCAACATATTCTAAAATCCCTCTCAAGTTTGTTTTAGAAGCTTTTTTCATTTCTGCATTAATTTGTTCAATACTGGGCTTTTTCTTAAGTTCTACTGTTAAGTCAACTAAAGAACCATCTTTTACTGGCACTCTGATTGCAATCCCATTAAGTTTATTCTTTAGTGCAGGAATTACTTTACTAATTGCTTTTGCAGCACCTGTACTAGTTGGTATAATATTCTCTGCAGCCGCTCTTGCCCTACGTAAATCTTTATGAGGTAAATCTAATATTTTTTGATCGTTTGTGTAGGCGTGGACTGTAGTCATTAATCCTCTTTTAATACCAAACTTCTCATGAAGTATTTTGACAACTGGTGCTAAACAATTAGTTGTGCAAGAAGCATTAGAGATTATCTTCTCACTTTTCTTAATATTCTTATGGTTAACTCCATATACATACATCTTAATTTTATCATCTTTTGGTGGGGCAGAAAGGATAACTTTTTTTGCTCCAGCGTAGATGTGTTTGTGAGCAGATTCATAGGTTCTAAATATTCCAGTACTCTCAATAACGACATCAACCTTTAAATCTTTCCATGGTAAAGATTCAGGATTTCTTTCGGAAAATACTTTGATCTTTTTGTTGCCAACAATAATCCCCTCTTTCGTTGAAGATACTTTCTCTGTAAAAGTTCCATGCACAGAATCATATTTTAATAAATATGCTAGGGTTTTTGTATCAGTTAAATCATTTATAGCTACAACATTAATTTTTTTATCTTTCCATCCTGCACGAAGGACCATCCTTCCAATACGACCAAAACCATTAATTGCGACATTTATCATTTTGAATACCTCTTTTTAACTATTAATTTATATTATTCATGAATAAATTCAGAAAAGTATTTAAAATTATCCACTTAATTGAAAATTATGTTAGAACCAATAACCAATGCACAAGATATAAAGTTTAAAGATAACTTTGTTAAAAGGTATTCTGAATTAACTAATTGGGAATTGTTTAAAGAATATAATCTCTCTTTTCTTCGTAGAAGTATTCGTGTCAACACTATCATGGATACTATTAAAAATGTTAAAGATAGCATTGAATCAAAAGGTTGGAAATTGGATCCTATCCCTTGGTGTAAAGAAGGTTTTTGGATTTCTAATCCTGAAAGAAGAGACGTTGGAAATTTATGGGAACACCATCTTGGAAAAGTTTATGTCCAAGAAGCGGCAAGTATGGTTCCACCGTTAGTGCTTCAACCTCAACCTGGTGAGATCATCTTAGATATGTGTGCTGCTCCTGGTTCAAAGACAACACAAATGGCTGCAATGATGAATAATGAAGGGTTGATTGTTGCTAATGATTATAAAGGTCAAAGATTACAATCTTTAGGAATTAATTTGCAAAGGTGTGGTATTACTAATGTTATCGTTTCTTTAATGCCTGGTAAACGGATTCATGGTTTTGAGTTTGACAAGATTCTAGTTGACGCGCCTTGTTCTGGTACTGGAACAATCAGAAAAAGTTTGAAAACAATTTCTATTTGGAATCCAAAAATGATTACTAAACTTGCTCGCCAACAGAAAGAATTGTTAGAAAATGCTTTTAATAATTTAAGAGATGGCGGTGAATTAGTTTACTCCACTTGTTCAGTTGAACCGGAAGAAGATGAAGGGGTTGTAAGCTATTTGTTAAACAAATATAACAACGCAGAAGTTGTTAAAGTTAAACTTCCAGGCTTGAAAACATCTCCTGCAGTGATGAGTTTTGGTAAAGAAGAATATAATCCTCAAGTAAAACATTCTTTAAGACTTTGGCCACAAGATAATGATACGGAAGGGTTTTTTGTAACGAAGATTAGAAAAAATCCACCAAGTGAATGAAATGAACGACAAAGGGTTTTTTGTAACGAAGATTAGAAAAAATCCACCAAGTGAATGAAATGAACGACAAAGGGTTTTTTGTAACGAAGATTAGAAAAAATCCACCGAGTGAGTGAAATGGGCGTTTAACTAATAATTTCATTAATATAATCAAAAATATACTTCTTAGTGAGGGAATCTATTTAATAACTTACCATTTAATATTTAATATGTTTAGTTTAGAAAAAGATTTGATAGAAAAAGCTAAAAAGATCAGCCCTAAATTTTACAAGATTATTAAAAGCAGTTTGAAAGTTAAAAATGAACAGATTTTAATCATTTCTGATTATGGGGAAAAGAATAGGCATCTTGCACCCATCTTTGCATTAGGCTACTACTTTGCTGCTAAGAATAAAGAATTTAATGTTGAATTGTTATTGCAGGAAAATAAAAAAGGATTTATGCACTCAGAAAAACATATCTCAAAAGCTTTGATCGACCTTCCTAAAAATAGTATTGTGATTTTATCTTTATCCAGAAAGTTGGGTAGGTTTGGTGATCAGAAAAGTTTTCGTAATTTTTGTAAAGAAAGTGGTCATCGATTTATTTCTGCAACTGGTTTAGGTGATGCAAAAACATCTCATTTAGACATTTTTATGGAAGCAATCGATACTAATTATAATCGTATGAAGAAAAAAGGTTTAACTATTAAAAAAAAGTTGGATAAAGCAAAGATAATAGAAGTGAGGACTGATGCTGGAACCAATTTAACTTTTAACGTTGAAGATAAAATCGCTATAGCTAATATTGGTGAACATTATGAGAACGGTACTGGTGGAAATATTCCTGCGGGGGAAGTCTATATCCCCCCTAAAGGTTATTATGGAGTTAATGGTGTTGCGGTTATTGATGGAAGTATTAAAACTTCTGGGGGAGCAATTCTACTTAAAGAGCCAATCATTATTTACATTGAAGAGGGAAAAGTTGTACGGATGGAAGGGAAAGATGCAAAATTCTTAGAAGAAACTTTCCAAAAGTTTGAAGATCGGGCAAGATATCCTTATAGGGTAAGATATGTCGGGGAATTGGGAATTGGGATTAATCCCGGTGCAGTGTTAATGGGCTCTACTATAATTGATGAAAAAGTTTTAGGTACTGCACACATTGCAATTGGTAGCAATTCTTGGTTTGGTGGAGACATTAAAACAATATTTCATGGTGATTTAGTTTTTAAAAGTCCTAGAATTTATCTTGATGGAGAAAAGTTAGAGATTTAATTATCTCTCTTTAACATTATCTTCAACCAAATGGACAATCTTTGAAGGTCTTGATTTCTTCTCTCCTTCATAAATTGCAAAATCTACCCTTGTTTCAACTTCAGGATCAAGGTCTCTTAATGAAGTCATGAAAGGCTGACCGGCTTTATTTGCAGAAGTACTCACAAAAGGTATATTTAATAATCTTATAAACTCTCCTAGCCAATGGTTTGGTAATCTAACTCCCAAATTATCTGTTTTTGGAATAACTTCTTTAGAAATTGCATTTTTATTCTTAAGTTTGGTTATTAAAGTGTAAGGTCCGGGAAGTTCTTTTAACCATTTTTCTCCTTCTTTGTTTATAACACAATTATTTTCAATCCATTTAATTGATGGTACCCATACTGAAAAAGGACTATCTGGTCTATTTTTAATTTCCCTAATTCTTTTAACCGCATCTTTATTAGATGCATCACAACTTAACCCATAAATAGTATCTGTTGGATGAATAAAGACTGCTCCTTTTTTAATTCTGTTTGCAATCTCTGCTCCTCTTAACTGTAATTCTGTTTGGGTTAATATTTCCATTAAAAGAAAAAAAAAAGAGGCAGTTATATATCTTTCGTCTATACTATATAACTGCCCCTTATGAGGCATGGGTGTGTTGGGCTAATTATATTTAAAATTCATCCAAAAAAGTTTGTTTGAATGTATCTTGATAATGAAGGTTTTCATATTTGTTTAATAAATATATAATTCGCTCTTTAATATTATTCATCTTATCCACTCTCCACTTAGTTGGTAATCAAAAGTTTCTGCTTTTTTATTTATTGTTTGTCTAGTAAGTTCTCGAATTTGTTGTTCAAATAATTTTTTTATTGTGTTTGTTGTTAAATCAACCATATGACTATCACCTCTGTTCTTTTTAGTGAGATAGTTGCTATATAAACTCTATCCGCACCTGACCAGTGTCCAGTGGTTTATAAACCAATATTTGTAATGCTAATATTTTAAAGTCTTAAGACGTATCACACTGGTCAACTGGGTCTTAATTAGAGCAAATTTTAAATACCAAGAAGTAATCTTTTTAATAAAGTAGAACATTTTGAAATTTAAAAAAGGAGGTTATTAATTAATGGTGGATACGTTTCAACAATTACAAAGAAGAACTGGGCAAGAATATTCTCCTAATCCCCCCAGTAATAATTCTAATATTAATTCTGCTTATTCTACTACTTCCTCTTATAATCAAGTTAAAAATCAAGCCGCTCCTAATAATTTTCATCAAGAACAATCAGTAAGAAGTGCGGATTCCCCTAACCCCTATGAAGAGAAGTTTCATTCAGAGTTTTGTTTTATTTCTTTAGTGTTAGGTATTTTTGGACTAATTTTACCTTTGTTTAGTACTTTAGCAATTATTTTTGGTATTGGTGGTTTGATGCAAACTCATCGTGAAAGAATGAAAGGTAAATGGATGGCAGTTGCTGGAATTATCTTAGGTGTTTTAGGTATTGTTTTAATTATTATTGCAATCCTTCTTGGTGTAGAGTTCTTGCAAAGTTATATGTTAAGTTTTGGAGGAGTGGATTCATTAATTGGTGAAGCTTATAAGTTTGCAGGTTAGTTGGAGGTTTTACAAATGTCAATATTAACTAAAAATGAAATTTTAAAAGAAATCAAAAACGGTTTAATAAAAATAACACCATTTGTTAAAGGAAACATTGGTCCTGGCTCTGTAGATCTTCGGTTAAGTAATAAATTCAGAGTTTTTAGAAATTTAAGAAACACTTTAGATGTTACTGAAAAGTTGAATTATCGTGACTTGTCTGATTTAGTTACGGCAAAGTCTATTATTGTTAAACCTGGAGAAACAATCTTAGGAATAACTAAAGAAAAAGTAACTCTTGCCCCTAATTTATGTGGCTGGTTAGAAGGGCGTAGTAGGTTTGCCCGTCTTGGTTTATTAGTACATATTTCTGCCAGTTTTATGCAACCAGGCATTAGTAATCAGCAAGTGTTAGAGATCAGTAATATGGGTAACGCCCCACTGAGGTTACATACCGGAACAAAGATTTGTCAGTTTATCTTTCAGAGAACAATTGGTGAGGCACAATATAAAGGGAAGTTTGTTGGACAAACTGAACCTTGATTTTTAAGTTTTCTTTTCTTCTTTTTTTAAGTTTTTTATAATTTAATCATATTCTTTGTTGTTGTGGATAATCCTACAACAAATTGTTAAGTACTCATTTTAATTCTTATTACCTAAATGGAAATAAAAGAAGAGATACAAAGAATAGAGGGGATTTTGCTCGGAAAACACCCTCACTGGCCACAAGAAAAAGCCAGGTGGTTAGCAGAACAAGCCTTAGGAATAAGGGTCTGGAGATAAACCAATGGAAACACTAAAAATAATTTGTGCAAGGATGATAAAGTCCCAAATGGGAACTTATGATGAAGATGGATTAAAAATAACAATCCAAAGAATCGACCCTTGCGGAATAATTGAATAAAAGGTGAAAAAATGGAAGCACAAATAAAAGAAACACTTTACGAAATCGTTACTGAAGAAGTAGCTTATTTGAAAACATTAATGTTAAATCAAGAATACTTGATAGATCCCGCTGTTGTTGGGGATAAATTAGAAAAATATCAAGAAGTAAAAAGATATTTAGAAAATTAAAAGAAATTATTTTCTTTTCTTAGTATAAAATCACACTTTGTTGTAATTAATTCTACAACAAATGTTTATTTACTTATTCTATATTAATACTAATACATAATGAAAGAGTACGACACGATGAAGCAAAAACTAAAAAAGGGAGGTAAATGAAAATGAGTCATGTAAGTTTATATGTACACATACTTTGTAAAGAGATCTTTTCAGGTTCTCAACATACAACTGAATACTGTGCAGAAGCAGCGACTGAAAAGTACTCTAAAGCACCACTTCAGTTTAGGAAGGAATATAGCAATCTGGAAACACTGGCAGAAGAGATTGTAAAAATTCAACAAAAACCCTACGAAGAACACGAAGAAACAGAATATATTGTTGAGTTTGTACAACTACATCAGATGGTGTCTGGTGATTTCGCAGGTAGCTTAAAATCACAAGCAGTAAAAGGTAAGATTGAAGCAGGGGAACTTGAGAGTAGAGTAGTTATGTACAGAGAGTTAGATTCAAAAGAAACAGTAGAACTGGGAAGATTACTTGCTAAAGAAGTGAGTGCATACGTCGATGAGAGAAAAAAATACGAAATAAAAGAACTAGAGACTGAACTAGATGAAGAAGCTTCTAAGTTAACAATAACTGCAACTTTAGGTAGTGGTGAGAAATCATCTTTAGAGGTGGAAATTCCTGAAGGTCACTGGGGATCTGCAGAAGTTGGAAGGTACAAGCATGAAGTTAGAGTTAAAACCGGTATTCGTGCAGGTTGGGCCGTAGTAAAGGGTCCAGAGTACAGAATGGACTTCAAAACTGGAGAAGTAAGAAAGAAGTAAGAGAAAAAGAGGAGAAATTAGAAAAATATCAAGAAGTAAAAAGATATTTATAAGATTAAAAGAAATTATTTCCTCTTTTTAGCATGCTCCCACATAAATTCAAAATAGCTTCTGTAGGCTTTAGCAGCAGCTTCGTTTTCAATTATAATTCCTTCCGGTTCGTCTGTCCAGATAACTAATGCAATCTTATCGCCATAGATATTAGTTACCATAGGAGAGATGACATTCTTTTTAACATACCTAGTTTGTTTTGGATTAGATGTTGTTGTAGAACGGTCTTCTCTGACGATTTCTCGAACAGACATTTTATTTTCTTTCAATTGTCGGACAAACTGTTTTTGGTAAGCTGGCATTCTTTCTTCTAATTGTGATTCACTGCCAAACAAAAGGTTCTCTTTACTTTCTGAAATAATATCTTGAAAAATTGTTCTTACTCCTTTTAGGCCTTTGTATAATCTTACTTGACCGCTAGTTTTGGTAGCTTTATGTCTTGCATCTAAGTCTGGGAGAATTTCTTTAACATCTTCTTCTTGCTCTCTAATATACTGAAGAAGTTTTTTCGGACCTGCGGATTGAAACCATTTAATTTGGCCAATGGAAACATAACTTACTAAACCTTTTTCTATTAATCCCTTTAAAGTGTTGTAACAACTGCTTCTATCAATCTTTGCAATCTTCGCAACCTTACCAGCTTTGCTTGAACCATGGTCATTTAATGCTAAGTAAACTTTAATCTCATTAGGCGAGAAACCTAAATTTTCTAAAACACTTTCTATCTTTGCCATAATTGTTTCAATTCTTTGTTTCTTTTTAAATTTTTCTAATTGTTGTTGTATTTTCTACAACAATATTTGTTATAAAACTTGGAAAATTGTTACTTTTGGCACAATGCCGGAGGAAAATTAGAAATCAAAAGATTTCTAGTCCCTCCTCATTAATTCGGAGGAAAAATTAAAATGGAAGAAAATGAAAATATTGAGAAAAGAGTAATGGGTTTGTTTACGGGTGTTAAAGCAACAAGAGATAACAGTTTGAAAGCTCAATTAACAGTGGAAGCAGGAGATCTGAGAAGAGAACAATATCTTACTGAGGAAAATCCACGAGCGAAAGCCAACTACCAAAGACTAGCTCGTAACTGCTACTTCGCAGCAAGGAACTTTCATTATAGGAATTAAGTGCAGAGTGAGGAGTCGAAAAATGAATCAAAAAACAATAAATTTATCACCAGAATTAGTAAATGCATACTCTAATTCAGGGTTGTATAGCTCCCCAGATTTGTTATTTCCACCATCAGAACGCCAACCACATGCATTGATGCTGGAATTAACTACTGGTTGTGATTTTCAAAGATGCACATATTGTGATAGGTATAACTCAGTGCGCTTTACTGAAAAATCATTTGATGAATTCATGGAGCATTACCAGGGGGTACTTGAAACACTCAATGACTATAAAGATAATATTAGCAGGGTGTTTATTGGTGGGGGAAATGCCCTACAAGCTAATCAAAGCACATTACTAAAAGCAATTGAAAGAATAACAAATGACTTTGATCTAAAAAGAATTGCAACATATGGTAGGGCAGATGCAATTGTGGAGAAAGGCAGAAAAAATATGAATTATCTCAGAAGAGAGGGATTAAGCTTAGTATACTGGGGGATTGAATCAGGATCTGATGGTGTGCTAAGCTATGTCAACAAAGGGACTACAAAAAATCAAATGCTAAAAGCTGCTGAGATCGCAAATGATAGTAACATGGAATTGTCAGTAATGATTATGCCCGGATTAGGGGGGATCAAACACTATGAAACCCACGTGATTGAAACAGCATCATTGCTAAATGAAACAAATGCTAAATTTATCACTCTGATGGCAATTAATCCAACCCCAAGAACTCTCTATGCAAGAAGAATGCAAGTAGAGATTGACGGGGGAACAAATAGGTCATTAACAGATTATGAATTAGTTCAACAAGTAAGGGACATGTTTGAACTAATGTTTCCTAATGATCAAAGGATTGGAATGTTTGACTCAAGCATTGATAGAGTTGCAAAAAACCCAATTACATTCAATGTTGAATTTAATGAAACTGGTAAGAAAGAAGTAATGCACCTTTGCAATACTTACTTACACAGAAATTAAATAGATAAATATAAAAACAATAACTCTTAAAGTAAAACAAATGAAAAAAATAATCTTGGCATCTACCAGTCCTAGGAGACATAATTTACTGCAACAGATTGGTTTGAAGTTTGAAATTGTTCCTAGTAAGTATGAGGAAGATATGACTTTAAAACTTCCTCCTCATGAACTAGCAATGGTTTTAGCTAGAGGAAAAGCTTTTGAAGTTGCGGAAAGAAAAAAATCTGGGATTATTATTGGGGTAGATACTTTTGTTGTTCTTGGTAAAGAGGTCATTGGTAAACCGCACAATAAAGTTAATGCAAAAAAAACTTTAGAAAAAATATCTAATAAAATTTTAAAAATTTATTCAGGAGTAGCAATAATTGATGCAAAGACAAAAAAGGAAATAGTTGATTATGAAATTTCTAAAGTTAAAATCAGAAAAATATCTCCATTAGAAATTAAAAAATATATTGCCACAGAAGAACCATTAGATAAAGCTGGTGCTTTTGGAATGCAGGGACTGGGAGCAATTTTCGTATCTAAGATTGATGGCTGTTATTCAAATGTAGTTGGCTTACCTTTACATAATCTAACTAAGAATTTAGCAAAAATGGGTATTGACGTATTTTCTTATCGTGATTAAAATATTAGAAAAAAATAATAGAATAAAAATTACAAAAGTTTTCCGTTAATACTTCCTTCTTGACCAGGTCTTGAAGTAACTCTTGCTTTACCTAACTTGGTTTCAACAACTGCCCCTTTAGTAATAATATTTCGTCTAACTAAGTGAGGGTTTGCTGCGTTTTCGATTACGTTAAGAATTTCAGTCTTTTGAGTTTTACCTTTTTTATCAGTAACATTAATCTGATTTGTGGAAAGTATTTTATTTTTATTATTCCCACCAAGGACTCTCTTTATTTTAGCTTTAATTTTGTCACTAAGTTTAGTATTAGCTTGATACCCTGCTAATTCTTGTTTTCTCTTAGATCGAGCAGATACTTTAATCCCGCCAGATGCTTTCCTTTTTGATGTTAATTGTGATCGTGCCATTTTAAGTTTTAAATCAGAGGTTGGTTTTTAAAGGTATCGGTATTTTTACTTATTCTTTTTAACAATCTTATTCTTCAGTTTAGAGTTACCATTCCAATATAATGCATGTTCTAATACTTCTTCGATTGAAGTAACGGGTATTATTTTAACTTTACTTAACTTTTCTTTTTCTATGACTATATCTAACAAATTTGATTTAGGTACAATTATTGTTTTAATCCCTGTATCAATTGCAGCTTCAACTTTGGATGAAACTCCACCAACTGGAAGTACTTCCCCTCTGACTGAAAGTGATCCTGTCATTGCTACATCTTGTTTAACTGGAATATATTTTAATGCTGAGATTATTGCGGTTGCGACTGCAATACTTGCTGAATCGCCTTCAACACCTTCATAAGTTTGTAAAAATTGAACATAAATGTCTTTAGTTTCTTTAATATCTTCACCAAAATATCTCATTACAATTGCAGAAACGTTCTTTACTGCTTCTTTAGCAATCTCTCCCAATTTACCGGTTGCGATCACTTCAGACTTTCTACCCCCAGGAGTAACTTCTGCTTCAATAGGCAATAATATTCCTGAATATGCAGAACCACTACCAATAACTGCCAAACCGTTAACTCTACCAACCCTTCTTCCAGTTGTAACAATAACTTCATACTCCTTTTTTCGTTCAATATGTTTATCGGCAATTTGTTGTTCAAGTGGTCTGGCAAGCGATTTAGCTTTTTTTACATGTTCAGCATTAACGTATTCTGCTTTTTCCTCTTTAGCTAAATCTCCTGCTGCTCGAACTAATCCTCCTAAACCTCTTAAATGTAAAGTTAAATGTCCCTTTCTGTTAGCTCTTCGTCTAGCTTCTTCAATAATTGATTTTATTCCATCTAATGAAAAGTGTGGGATTTTACCCTTTTCGTTTTTAACTTCTTGTGCAATAAACCGAGCAATTTTTATTCTGTTTCCTTTTGTATCAAGCATGGTTTCGTTCATGTAAACTTCATACCCATACCCTCTAATTCTTGAACGAAGTGCTGGATGCATATTTTTGATTGTTTCTAAGTTCCCTGCAGCAATTAAAATGAAATCACAAGGAACAGGTTCAGTTCTAACCATTGCTCCTGCTGAACGTTCAGATTGTCCTGTGATTGGAAACTTTCTTTCTTGTAATGCTGAAAGTAGTTCATGTTGTGTTCTTGGATGAAGGGTTGCGATTTCGTCAACAAATAAAACTCCTAAATGCGCTTTATGAATCATCCCAGCAACAACTCTTAAGTTTGCAGGTGTTCCTAAACCGCCACTTTGAAATGGATCGTGAAGTACGTCTCCTAATAATGCTCCTGCGTGTGCTCCTGTTGCATCATACAATGGCGCTTTTTCTCTATTAAAATTGTCAACAATTAATTTTGGTGAAATCCCAGTTGGACTTTTGAACATTCTTTGACCAAGAGTCATCATAATAGCAAACGCTGCCAAAAATAGCATTCCTCCTAAGAAAAAAGCAGTAAACATTAAGTCTGATTTATAATGGCTACGTGCCCACCACGGTGCAATTAATGCTACAATCGCCACTAGGAACAATAAGAAATTATTATTTTTCATTAACTTTTTACCATCAATATGTGATTTACTAACTTCTTCTCTACCTTTTCCAGCAGGGATTTCTTTAATCAATGGTAAATTTTCATCGTGCGGATTATTGTATGAAAGTATATCTTTTAAGTTAGATTTTGGTAAGAGTTCAGTTAAAGCTACTCCTAACATGCTTTTTCCTGTTCCTGGTTCACCAATTAAGAAAACGTGTCTTCGTTGTAAAGCAGCTTTTTTAACTATCTTTACCGCTTCATCCTGACCAATAACTTGATCAACAACTTTTTCAGGTATTTTAATATTTTTAGTGGATTTCATTTAAACATTTTATTTAGAACATCTATCTTTATATAACATTTAAAATGTCTTTTAAAAAGATTGTGGAAGAATTAAAGCTTTTTTGGTTTACCATTCTTATTTAACAGTTTAATATAAATTTCCGCAAATGGCGCTTTTTGGTTAGTTTCAACTTTTCTTTGATTTTCTAAATGTAATAATGGTAAGAAAGTGTAAGCTTTTTCTTGTTTACTTGCTCTTGCAGGAAGAAGTTCGCTAAATGTTAATTCTTTAACATTCTTTTTTGTGGTATAATAAGATATTTTGTGATACAAATCATAAATTGCAGCAACAATATCAATTTTCCTTTTAGGCATTTGGTATTTTACTGGCCGTTGTTTAGCAAGGGTCCTTTTCTTACTTTCCATCGCCCTTTGTAATGCTTGAACTAAATCATGGATTGACACCTTTCTATCTCTTGGTTGAGGGTTTCTGGGAATCAGTTGATATGTTTGTTTTTCTTTCTTCCCACTTATACCATCTTCAATTTCGTCAAATAATTCTTCTTCAGTTAATTCTTCATCCGTTTGGTTGAAAAGCCGGTCTAAATTAGAAATGTCGTTTTCAATTAAATGTGTGGATTTGATTTTTAACAAAATTGCTGCTGCAAGAAGAACTTTCCCAGAAATTCTTAAATCATGTTCCTGTAAATCTTTAACTAATTGAATGTAACGTTTAGTTAAAAGTGAAATGTCAATGTTCCAGGGATTCATCCCTTCCATTTTAACTAAATCGTAAAGGAGGGTTTTCCAGGTAACCTCCTCTTGTTCAATAACCAATTGAAATATTTTTTCGTTCATCCTCTTTTAATATTAATAAATTTGTTTGGTTTATAAGTTTTTGGTATAGGCAGAGTGGTTAATGTTTCGTTCATTACCCTCTCTCGTCCAGGAATTGATTGTAGAATAAGAATAGAAAATGATGGGCCCACCCGGACTCGAACCGGGGATCAATGCCTTTCGTCTCCTTACGGAATGTAAGGGCACTGTCATATGTGGCGAGAGCCACGTCCAGAAATGTTTGAACACATTTCTCGTAGCCACTAGACCATAGGCCCACTAATTTTTTTCTTGGGACTGAACGAGTGTATGCGAGTGAATGTCGCATAATTTATCAAATGGATTTCCATTTGCCATCTCGACCATAGGCCCAACCTTATTTCCAAATAAAACCTTTTCTTTAAAAATGTTTCTCTGAAGATGTACAGATATACATCCTCTTAATAAAAGAAATATTTAAATAGTCTCTTAAATTTATTATGAATAATAACATTTTCAATAAAAAGGTGATAAATAATGGTAAAAACAAAAAAGAAGGTTGTTTCTAAAAAAGTTAAACCTAAAGTTGCTAAAACTAATGTACATTCTATGGCTTCTGAAATATTAGTTAATTTCAAAAAGTTAGGTGCAGAAGTAAGCAAATTTAACAAACTTGTAGAGAAGTATGAAAAGAAAACTGGTAAAGCATTAGTAAAAGCTAAAGATAAAATTAAAATTAAGAAAACTGTTGGGAGGTGTCAATGATGGGATGGTTCACAAGATTCTTTGCAAAAAAAGAAAATGTTGCAGAAATTGGCGAAACTTTGATGAAAGGCCCAGTTAAAAATGTTGAAAGTGCATTTAATGGTGGACAAGCAGCAAGGGAAGCTTTCAAAGATGTTGTTACAAACATCCAAAGTTCTCATGACAGTTTAAAAACAATTAACGATAAATTGGATCATCACGAAAAAGCAGCTCAAGGATTTATTTTAGAAGCTAGGAAAGATATTGAACGTGTAGCTAACCTGAAAAAAGAAGTTGATGCTCGTGTACAATGGGCAGAAGTTTTTCGTGAACTTCAAACAGAGTTAAATGATTCTTCAAAAAACATTAAAATGATTTTTGATGATGAGTTTGGTCAATTTGGTAAACAAATGAATGACTTTACTGCGGAACAAAACATGCTTGCTGAAATTCTTAAGAGCGCTGGAAGAATTTTACATTATACCAAAGATTTAGATTTACAGTTTGAACTGTTAAATGTTGGTATTAGAAATGGAAAATATACTCAGAAATTGTCCTCAGAAACTAATAAGTTTGCTAAAATGAGTAAAATATTACAGGAAGAATTACAAAAACTTATTCCTATTTTTGATGCTATCATTGAAAAAATTAGGACTATCCGTTTTAGAGATATTAGGTATTCTGTACGTTATAGTGCTCGGTTAAGAAATACTGTTAGGCAGAACATGAATGATGTTAAAAGGAAAATTAACCCTATCATGACTATCTTTAAAGAGTATTATAGTGCTGTTGATAGTTCTGAAAAGATGATTCTGGCACATAATAACCAGTTCAAAGGGATAGAAGAAGCATTACAAAAAGATCTTGATAAAGAACGTAAAACTCTTGAAGACCTTCGTGCTAAGTATAAAAGGCTGAAAATGAGATTAGCAAGTCTTAGGGAAAGAATCAAAAGGGCAGTTAACGTAAATTATTAAGTTTTTATTTTATTTTTTTATTTTTTTCTAATTAACTTTATTTTCTGGAAATAAATATACTATCTTGTTTGTATCTTCTTTATGATTCACTTTTTTTTTACATCCGTCATCTAGAAATTGGTGAATTATTCTGTCACGATAAGTATCATTAATGAACCCATCTTTATACATTAAATGGGTAATTTCTTTGAAATCTGAAGATGTAAAGTGTGTGATATCTCCCATTGTATCATTTTCAAAAAAAATGTTTATTGCTTCTTTAGGGGATGTGTTTAGAATAGAACATTGTCTGTACATTTTTGTTAAAATTTCATATGCATCAATATTTTGTAAACTTTCTCTTAATCCATCTCTCTCTTTTACAAGCACATCTTCCAAACAATAAACTGATTTAGATTTTCCTTTCTTTTCAACAAAACTAAAAATATCCTTTTCTGTTGCGATTAGATTTTTATCTTCTTCTGTTAGAGGATATTTCATAAAGAATTCTTCATTTGATTTTTGAATTTTTGCATAACCGCGATTAAAAAACCAAAGGTTCCAACCACTCCATTTCATTGTTCTCAACTCTTTTTCTACTTTTTGAAGATGTTTTAATGTGTCTTTAAAATAAGGGTCTTGGTTAGGATATGGATCTCCCCAGATGTTTTTCACATAAGAAACGATTTCAGTAAGCATGAATTTGTCAGAGATAACAACTTTATAAATCTTGCGGATTATTTGCTACTTTCAAATAGGAACTCTGTTTTTAGTAATATTTATCAATCAAACAGTCTTTGTTCGTTCTTATGGACGTATATGAACCAGCAGAAGATTCATTTTTGTTACAAAAGTACGTTAAGGAGCACGCTTTTGGTAGAGTTTTAGATATTGGTACAGGCTCAGGAATACAAGCATTAACTGCCGCTGATTGTAAGAATGTTCGTGAAGTTGTTGCTGTAGATATTAATAAACGTGCTATTAAAGAGTTATCTGCAAAAAGAAATAGAAAAGTTCGAGCAATTGAAAGTGACTTATTCTCGCAAGTTAATGATAAATTTAATTTGATTATTTTTAATCCCCCATATCTTCCTCAAGATCTAGGCATAAATGATCCTGCTTTGTATGGTGGTGAGAAAGGCTGGGAAGTTTCTGAAAAGTTTTTTTCTGAAGTGAGTGATTATCTTATTTCTAACGGAAAAATCTTATTTTTATTTTCTTCGTTAACTGATAAAGATAAAATCGAAGAAATGATTTCAGGGAGATTGTTGGATTTTCAAGAATTGGCTACTGAGAAATTGCCACTGTTTGAGACACTTTATGTTTATTTGATTGAAAAAAGTCAATTGTTAATAGATTTAGAACGGAAAAACGTTTTTGGAATTAATTATTTAACTCACGGTAAGAGGGGGAACATTTTTATCGGCCAGCAAGATAAAAGTACACTTGTCAAAACACACTTTGCTAAATCTGAAATTGTTAAAGTTGCAATTAAAGTTAAACGTGCAGAAAGTAAAGCTATTAATAGAATGAGTAATGAAGTCAATTGGTTGAAATTATTAAATAAAAAAAATATTGGTCCTAAATTATTATTTTACGGTGAAGATTACTTTGTTTATGAATATGTTGAAGGTTCGTTTATTTTGGATTGGGTTAAGGGTAAGAGTCGTAAAAAAGTTGTTTTTGTTTTAATAAACGTTCTTAACCAATGTTTTATCATGGACAAAATGGGTGTAAGTAAAGAAGAAATGCACCACCCTTTTAAACATGTTTTAGTTGATAAGTTTAGTGTTCCTATTTTGATTGATTTTGAACGTTGTAGCAGAACAGAGAAACCGAAAAACGTTACTCAATTTATTGAATTTATTTCTCGGGGAGATCTTGGTTTTGATATTGAAATTTTACGGAGTTTAGCTAAAAAGTATAAAAAAGATTTTTTAGAAGAGAGTTTTAATAAAATTGTGTCTTACCTTCAAAGTTGATACCTTGTTTAAGTTCTACTGGCCGCCAATCATCCTGCACAAGCTTTGCTTCTAACCACTTAGCAAGTTCTTCAGGATTTCCTATAGTTGCAGAGAGGCCGATAATTTGCGGTTTAATCAGCTGTTTTAATAATGTGAGAATTATTTCTAACGTTGGTCCTCTGTTAGGGTCATTTAACAAATGAATCTCGTCAACAATCACAGTTTGAATTTCGTTAATCCAAGATATTCTGTGTCTTAATAACGAGTCCAGTTTTTCTGTTGTTAAGATTAGTAAGTCGTAATTTGCTAAGTAGGAAGATTCTGAATCAACGTCTCCTGTTGATTGAATAACTTTATATTTTGTGTCTTTTAGTAGGTTTTGATACTCTTTAAACTTCTCGTTCGCTAACGCTTTTAATGGAACAAGATAAATTGCTTTACCTTTGTTTAATGTATTTGTTATTGCCATTGTCGCAACTAACGTTTTTCCAGAAGCCGTTGGTGCGCAGATTAACAGAGATTCGTTTTTTAGAAGGTTTGCGTTGATAGCTTTCTCTTGTATTGGTGTTAATGTAGGAAATTTGGTATAATGTTCTTTAAAATAGTCTGGTAATGGGAGGTCTTTTATTTGCATAATGTTTTTTAGAGAAGTAGGGGTTTATAAAATTTTTCTAGTTGTCCACAATAAGTTCATTTGTCTTTTGTGTTGTCCACAATATTTTTATGTGCTTCTATGATTTTACTAACTATAAATTGAATAAAGTCTGTGGGGTCTCCATCTCTTGCTTTTTCCAAATAATCGGTATACTTAATTCGCTCTCTAAGATGTATACATATTGGAGGAAATCCATCTGTCATTAACATGAAATTCATTAACAAACGTCCTGTCCTGCCATTTCCATCAATAAATGGATGAATTGCAATAAAAAAGTGATGGATATATCCTGCCAATAGCACTGGGTGAATATTATTATGATTATTAAACCAACGAATTAAATTATTCATTTCTTTTTTTACTTCGGAAGTTTTTGTAGGAATATGTTTTGATCCTCCCATATAAACCTGGATTGATCTATATTTTCCTGCTTGTTCATTAAGTATATTGTGTGTTAAATTGTAATGGATATCTTTAATAAATTTTGTTGATACCTTTTTTTTATATCCTTTCATAAATTCATAAGTTTTCTTTGTGTTTTCAATTTCATGTATCTCTCTTAACTCTTTTCCTTCTGGTGCTATACCATCTTCTAATATATGTGCGGTTTCCTTTAATGTTATTGTAGAACCTTCAATGGCATTTGTATTAAAAGTAAAATTGATTAAATGTTGTTTTTCAATGATTTTATATTCTATGGGTGAAAGTTTTTTGATTATTTGTTTATAACTTTTTTTGATTTTAAGAAGTTCTTTCTCTATTTTTGGGTCTAAACTAATGATCTTTTTTATACTTCTCTTTTCTTCAACTTTTTTTATGAGATTTGGTTTTGCTTGTTCTACCAGTTTGTTTAAATCTATTTTAGAAATTTTTCCTTTTCCGAGCAGTAATCTTATTTTACTAAAACTTTTTCCTTTTCTAATTGTTTGTGTAAGATAGTAAAAATTTTTGTTTTTCTTTTTAATAGTTTCAATGTAAGCCATAATTCATTTTAAGTAGTCCACATTTATAAATTTTTCTAATTTGTTGTCCACACTTGGTTTAGGGTGTTATTTGGGGATTTTTAGTAAGCAACTAACGTTTTTCCAGAAGCTGTTGGTGCGCAGATTAACAAAGATTCTTTTTTTAGAAGGTTAGCGTTGATAGCTTTCTCTTGTATAGGTGTTAGGTTAGGAAATTTATTGTAGAATTGTTTGAAGTACTCTGGTAGTGGAAGGTTTTTTATTTGCATAATGTTTTTAGAATTGAATTGGTTTATAAGATTTTGGGAGTGATTGATTTTTTAAATATTTGTTGTGGTGTTCTATTCTTTAAGAATAATTTAATAATTATTAATTGGTCTGTTGGTTTATTCTCCATATATACACGTACCATATAAACAAATTTGTTCTTCATCCTCACAACAACAAGTTTCCGTAAAAAATTCACTAGGACTACAACACGCCTCTTTCAATGTTATCTTACAATCACCATCATCACAATCAGTGTCTCCATCACCATCATTATCAAAATCATCTTCACAAGAAGTTTCAGGATTCTCACAATCATCTTTGCCATAACAATCAGTATCTGCACAATCGGCACCATCGTTGGCCCCATCATTACTCATTCCATCCGTACAATCTAATTCTTTAGGAAGTAAATTCTCACAGATTGCACCTAATTGTGTTCCGCCATAATCATTTATTATTCCAACAAATTCCCCATCACACTGTGGAAGTTGGCAAGTGTACCAATAACAATCTATTGTTTGACAATCAGTATCTGCACCATCTGTTTTACCATTGTTATCATTGTCATAACCGTCATCACAATCAACTTCTTTAGCAATTCCATTTTCACATATAACTGTGGAACTCATTGCTAACTTTAATACACAATCTTGATCTGCACAATCAATGGATCCATCATCATCGTTATCTTTTCCATCAATGCAAGCTTCTTCTTTTAGTACGTTACTTATACATTTTGAACCCATCAAATTACCACTGAAAACTACCCCCTCGCAAATCTCTTTTGTCTCACAATCATTTTTAGTTATACATTCTTGATTAAGGCAATTTTGAGTATCAATACATCCTTCATCATAACAATCAGTGTCTCCATCACAATCATTATCATATCCATCATCACAAGTTGAGGAGGGAGTTCCTTCATTATTTGAGACCGGGCAAGCTGAATCATCACAATCTATATCTCCATTATTGTCATCATCAACGCCATTAGCACAGATTTCTGTTGCTGTACTTAAACTAACACTACAAGCGAAATTTGTTCCTGAAGAACAAGGGTTGTTGTTATCACAACTATAAGGTGTGATATAACCTAATTCAGTATTGTAATAAGTTTCACTAGGGTTACAACAAGAGGATCCTAATATTGGGTCTGGCGGACTAAGTGGTCCTCCTAGACATAATTTTTGATTATTTTTGATTTGACAAGTAGATTCCATACAGGGGAATTGATCAATTCCAGGGAGATAACATATTGCACCAACTTCACAATCAGGATCTTCACAACCTTCTACACCATTACCATCTTCATCTCCAGGGGAGGCACAATCTTCTTCTCCATTTCCTGCTGGTGCTTCTACCTCTTCTCCTGAACTAACTTTAACATCCGGAACTTCTGCAATAACTCTACTTATATCTGTACATACTGCAGAAACTTTACCTTGAATTTTATCTGAACACCTCTTTAACATTGCTCCTTCGTAAGCGAATAAACATGTACTTTTTTCCATCCCACAGATTATGTTTCCTTTAGTTTTTCCTTGTACCAGTATGGGATTGGCTTCAGTGATTTTACCCTGTAAACTGTTGATTGTAGCTTTGTTAGTCAGACTAATAACTCCAACATTGTTTGGAACAACTGATGCGTAAGCCTTTCCCGTTACTGTGAAATAGTTTGAAAATAAGATTAAAATGCAGATAGCTGAAACTACCATAACAGCGATAACCATTGTATCGTCCAATTTATGTTTTGGTTGTTTCTTTTTAGCCATTTTTTATTGACATACTGCTATAACTGGAAATCCAAGCGCTAAACCTTCTTGTGAATCAACATAAATCTGAAATGCAGTATTACAATTAATCAATTCTGGTTTTACTTGACCCATTATTTTTACTTCTTTACAGTTCTTGTTAAATTGTTCTTGACATGCAATATTTGCATTAAGTTGTAAGTTGCTTCCATACCATAAAGATGCAGATTTCAATTCATCTAAACTCAAGGGGATTTTCTTAATCAATAATTCATTTTCGTTTAGGTTAACACCTTCTTGTGTATTTGGTTGGTTTTGTCCTACTGGTTCATCAACACTTCCACCACTAACATCATCAACAATAGTTTCTTCACTTTTATTTCCAATTTTAAAACTTGCTTCACAACAAGTTGCATACGTTGCACCTTCTTCTGAGCAAGAGATTCTTCCCCCTTGTGAGAATACACATGATGATGAAGTTCCGCAAAGATAATCTCCAGTACCAAATCCTCTTACAACATTACATCCATTAAGCATCTGTAACATTTCCTTGTAAGAGAACAAAGGGACCGTTACAATTTTGCTACTTGGCGCGCTACCTGGAGCAAACCAAGTAACACATTTTCCTTGATTACAATTCCCGTGCGGTTTGTTACTACATATTTTTCCGTTACAGTCAGGATCTTGACAATTAACAAAAACGTCTCCATCCTCACTTGCCGAATTTGACATACAATTAGTTTCTTGACATTCATTAATGTCCAAGTTACAAACCGCACCAGTACCACAATCATTATTTGATAAACAGCAAGCAGCTCCATAAGGACCATTGCTACCAAGACAATCTGAATCTTGACAGTCAGTACCTGTTGCTATGCTACAAAGCCCTTCATAATCTTGTTGTCCTACAACCTCTTTACAGTAAAGTCCAGGTTCACATTTTAGAAAATCAGTATAATATTCTCCACAGAAATCATTCTCCTCTCCACCGTCACATACATAGATTAGATTATTTTTGTTGCACATATTACTATAACAATCTTCGTTCTCTTCACAAATTTCCCCCCATATTTTTTTATTATCATTCCAACTAGCCGCACCAGTAATCATATCTCCTTTCCAGAACTCTGGTACAAAAATAGAATTTCCTGTAATAGAATTGATACCTACTATTGCTGGAGCAAGGTTTTCCCCTTCACCATATTTCATATTACCTTCTTTATCATCACTACCGGCATTACTAATACTTATTTGACTCAATAAAGCATCCGCTTCTTTCTTTTTCTCCATCGCTTCTTCCCAAGTGAATGGGACCTGATCATCACCATCATTATCTAAGAAATCATTACAATTCTTTTCAGCTTCCAATTCACATACGGACGTAGTGTTTCCAATTAATCTTCCATCACAAGTGGGGTCTGCACAATCTTCTAATCCAAGATAACCTTTATCATCAATTTTGTTATAACAATCTGTTTCAATTTCTATCCATTCTGTGCCATCACAAAAAATGTTTTCATCAGAATTAAATTGTCCTTCTGTCTCTAGATTACAAGCTAACCAATCATTATTGACCTCACAAATTAAATTATTTTGGTTTGGTGGAAGGCTTCCTACGGGCGTGGAGATATCATTCTTATCTTTACACACTGCTGTATTAGACATAGGATTATGTTGTACACATTCATCAGTTTTACAACAGCCAACGTCAATTGGTTTTAATCCTAAACTTTTACTTTCTTCCATAACCGGTAAAACATAACTCCAAATAAGTTCTCCACCTATATCATCACAACTTTCTCCTCTACATTCTTCTAAGTTCCAGAAGTCAGTATTTTCACAATCATAATTGTCTCCCCAACTGTATCCATCACAAATTAAATCTTCTATTTTTTGGCCTACATTTTTGTTTGTATCACAAAAGTTCCATTTACTACCATCACAAACATATCTTTGGCTTTGGGCCGTTAATGATTTGTGATTTATGGTACAAACTGCACCATCTTCAATTTTAACCCAAAAATATCCCGCTTCAGTATAACCTTGTGGTTGATGATAAGTACACTTATAGCTGTCAGAGTCTTCATTTAACGTTTGTCCTTCTTTGTTCATAAGGCAAGGGATATTATCATCAACTTTATACCATTGGTAAACTGTAACAAGGGTTTGTGTTTCTAATCCATTATCTAATGTTATATATTTCGTTTGAGAAATACAAGAATAATATTTACTTTGTGCTTCCAGGGTTTTCTTTGCTTGGCTTTCATCACATTGATACCATTTATTGTTATCATTACAAATTACTGCTCCTGTTTGTTCACGCATCTGAAAGTTTCCTGTTTCTAAACAGTCTTCATTACAATTCCAATAAGGTTTATCTGCTCCATAATGTAATATGTCCCAATCATCTTTTGGAATTACTGTTTTTGTGCCAAATATTGTACCTGGTGCAACAGAAAACCATCCGCAATCATCGTGACTACCATCTTCTTCTGCTTGTGATACATAACAACCATTGTTAGTAATTATTTGTTCGGGTAAATTGCCAGAAATTTCTTTCCAGTATTCGTCTGTGCTCTCTCCAGCATAATCTTCAACTGTCAAATGCTGGCAATAATCTCCATAACAATCATTATTACTCAAGCTAAGACAATAATTTACATCAATCTCATCCCCCTCACAATTATTATTACCATTACCGCAACTTCCAGAAGCAAATATATGTTCATAAGTTACAAAGTTATTAACAGCAACAACAGAACTTATAGAAATGATAAATAACACTAAAACTATTAAACTCACCCATTTTTTATTTACTAACATCAAGTAAAAGAAAAATAATCTATTTAATAAATGTTTCTAATTTAAAGAACTCACAAATTAATCTTGAAAAAAGTCATAACACCAATATTTGTCATAACATTCTGGTACAAATGGATTACACATACAATCTTCACAATCAGTGTACCCATCAAAATCGTTATCAATCCCATCTGTACATTGATCAAAAGTGGTTTCATTTGGTTCACAAACTGTTACAAAAGGATTTCTAAAACAAGAACCATCCGAACAGTCATCCATCTTGTAATATCCTTGAGAATAATGTTCTTTATCATCATCAATGCCATTTGAACAAAGTTCATCGGTATTTTCATACTGCCCACAAACACTTACGTAAGGATTCCATTGACAACCTAAATCTTTACAATCCACCCAACCATTATTGTTGTTATCAATCCCATCTGAACAGTATTCGTTAGTACTTTCAAACTTTGCTAATTGATACGGATTGTTATTAACATAAGTATCTTCTTCCGGAACAGAAATATCATCCTCTTTAACATAATCTGGATGTTCTTTAATAGGGATGCAATCACCTTCATAACAAACTCTATCTTGTTCTATTTTACATCTAACATTTGCACATGGATCTGTATTAGAACCACATCCTAAAACTAGAGCTGCTAATCCTGTTAATAATAGTTTTTTAATCATTTTATTGACACTTTTTTTCAACATGATCACAAACAGTTACAAAAGAGGTACAGTAACAAGAAAAGTCTTCACAATCTTTAACAAAGTTGCCATCATTATCAATTCCATCTGAACATAGTTCGTTATTGTTTTCAACTATCTCTTGACAGACATTAACTAAAGGGTTGGAAAAACAAAACCCATCTGTGCAGTCATATTTTCCATCTTCATCATCATCAATGCCATTTGAACAAAGTTCATCGGTATTTTCATACTGTCCACAAACACTTACGTAAGGGTTCCATTGGCAACCAAGGTCTTCGCAATCCACCCAACCATTATTGTTGTTATCAATCCCATCTGAACAGTATTCGTTAGTACTTTCAAACTTTGCTAATTGATAGGGATTGTTATTAACATAAGTATCTTCTTCCGGAACAGAAATATCATCCTCTTTAACATAATCTGGATGTTCTTTAATAGGGATGCAATCACCCTCATAACAAACTCTATCTTGTTCTATTTTACATCTAACATTTGCACATGGATCTGTATTAGAACCACATCCTAAAACTAGAGCTGCTAATCCTGTTAATAATAGTTTTTTAATCATTCTTTACCCAAGAATGATAACTTTTATTTAAATTTAACTTAAAGAACTTTCAATTGGGAACTTGACAACACCAACATTGGTTATTAACAACTTCTTCATTACAATTATTTTCTAAAGGTACACAAGTTTTAGTGCCACAAAGAAGACTACATTTACCTACTCCATACACTGCAGAACAGTGTTCATTCATTAAAGTTAGAAATCCTGAATATGTTGGTGCATCGTTAACTAAATGAGTAGCTTGTCCAGATAATGCTTTTTGTGTATTGACACTAGACTCATGTAATAATCCACCAACTAAAACTACTAATAAAACAGAACCAAACACAACTCCTATCTCTCTTTTTTCTTTTTTGTTCAAAGCCACAACCTAAACAAAACTTTACAACTATTTAAATCTTACTCAAACAAAAATAAAAATGTAAGTAAATTAATATGTAAAAAAATAACAAAAAACGTAAGTTTTATAAACAGTAAAAAAATAAGTAACTACAACTTGCAATTTAAACGTAAACTTTACACCAGAGGAAATTCTTTCGAAACAACTATTCCTAAACCTATCCTTTTCAAACTCAATCTAGAAAAAAAGAATAATGTTGTCTTCAAGTATGATATAAAAAAAGATAAATGGTATTTAGAATTTGAGGAGGATAAGTAAAAATGTCAATAAATATTTGCGGGAGAATAATTTCATTTAACGACATTGAATGTAATCATCGACAATCATTTGACATAAATAAAGGTAATTTAATTGAATTTCATATAATACAAACATTTAAATACAGAAATAATTTATCAAAAAGTAAAATTAAAGGGGAGAAATGGATATAAACAAAAGAGGTTCGTTAGCTTTAGTAGGAGTTATTTTAGTTCTAGCAATAGCTACAGTCGGATCTTTCTTTTTGGCTTCCCAATCTGGTGATGGAATTACTGGTGCGCTAATTGGTATCCAAGTTATCAGTGGAGAGTGTAACATTTCTGTAACAGAAACAATTTACAATATTGGTCATGATTATGAATGTAACAATACAAACGGTTTTATTATTAATGCAGACAATATAGTCTTAGATTGTCAAGACCATTATATCAAATGTATTGATAACTGTGCCGATATGTCTGGTATTTTACTAATTAATCAAAGTAATGTTACTATCCAGAATTGTTACATCTACAATTTCACTGATGGAGCAAAAGTAACTTTAAATGCATCAAATAACACTTTCATTCAAAACTATTTTTACAATAACACAGATGGTATTGGATTGGATGAAGCACTTGGTACTGATGTAACTAAAAACACATTTGATGAAAATACCAAATGTGGTGTTAATGTTACTAGGTCCAATACTGCTAATGTTAACGCTAGTTATAATGATATTTGGAACAATAAATTTTATAACTTAACTGGAAACGAGAGTTGTAGTGATAGTTCTTCTTATGTTCATTGGTATCTGGGTAAGGTTTGTCCTAGTACGATGTATAATGCTACTCATACATATGCTCAAGCAGATTATAACACTACTAACTTCATTGGCGGACCTTGTTTAGGTGGAAATTATTGGACAGGATACCTCGGTTTAGACACTTCTGGTGATGGCCTTGGTGACACTATGGTCCCTTATATGGACGGTGGGCTTGATCCTAATCTTCCTGGAGATATTCATCCTTTAGTTGATCCTTGTAATGCTATGCCCGCAGTTATTAGTGAAGATACTATCTGTCCAGAAAAAATAATCAACAGCACTTCTGGGGAGGGTTTTGCAATCACTAAAAGTAATGTTGTTTTTACTTGTGCTGGGACTTTATTAAATGGAAATGTTTCTGAGTCGGCTTTCGCAGATGATATGCGTGGTATTGAAATAAAGAACGTGCATGACGTCACGGTAAAAGATTGTGAAATCTATAACTTTACTTATGGAGTATATATTCAAAACTCTTACAACATTAAATTGCAAAATGTAACTGTTCGTGATAACAATGGCACTGGTGTTTATATTGGTGTATTAACTTACAATGTTACTGTTAATAGTAGTACAATAACTAATGAGTTTACAGAGTATCAAAAATATGGTGTTGATTTAAGAAGTGCTAAACCTAGTGGTGGAAACAATTTATTACTCTCAAACTACATTAATAACAACACTTATTATGGTGTTTGGTTGAGAGATAGTTCAGATATTAATATTATTTCTTCAAACAGAATTTATGATAATGGTGCTACTGCTGGTTCTACTTTGGGTGCAGGAATTTTCTTGAACGATTCTGATGGTAATGATATTTACAACAATTTAATCTACAATAATACCGGCTCAGGAATCATGGCAGACTCTTCAACATTAAGTGATTTGGGTAGTGGGTCTTCAACAGAAGAATGTACAAACAATTGTGGAACAACTTATACTGCTTGTGGAAATACTTGTAATTCACAATTATCTATTTGTCAAACAGGTAGTGGTGGTTGTGATGATAGTTATGATAATTGTTTGGCGGGGAATAATACTCTTTTGGCTAGTTGTAATTCTGGATGTAATACCACTTATCAAACAAATTTGACTAGTTGCACAGATACATTTAATCTTTGTTATGGGGTAACTTGTCCTTTACAGTATCCGGGCGAAAACCAAACCACTCAAAAAGAAGCTTGTCAATACAATTGTACTCTTAATTCTGGTTCTTGTAACATTACTGCTTCGAACAATTACAACTCATGTAATACTGATTGCACCAATTCTTATGATACTGGGAATTGTACTATAACAAAAAGCAGCTGTTATTCAGATTGTGATAGTTCTTTCGGCAGTACTTGTTTAACTACTTGTGAGAATACTTACAATGCTTGTCCGAATGATTGTGCTAGTATGACCGTTAACACAATTTCAGGAAGTAGTAAAGGTTATTACTTAATTGATTCTCACAGCGACTCACAGAATGGAATCACTGGAATATTATACAATAACACTAATGGGATTTACTTAAATAACTCAGACCCTAACATTAGGTACACAACAATTTACAATAATACTGCTAGCGGGATTTATTTGTCTGGTTCACATGGAGTTAATATTGATTGGACAAACATTTCTGGGGGAGGTTCTGGACAAGGTATTAATGCAAACAATTTAGAGAACCTTACTGTTGCTGGTTCGGGAAATGTTTACATTTGGGGATTGGGCACAGGGATATTTTTATCAAACGTTACTAATAGTATCTTTGAAGCATGGGGTACAATATTGTCTGTGTATAATAATTCTGTGAATGTAAATGTTTCCGGCGCTTCAGAAAATAATTTATTTAACAGCATGACAGTTTATGATGGTAATTATGGCTTTTTCGTTACTGGTTCAAATAGTAGTAATTTCACCTCTAATAATATCACTAACGTTGGCTTGTTTAACTTTTACTTAAACAGCTCAAATAGCAATTACATTTATAACAATTACATTAGTAATTCTTCTACTGGTATTGATGCTTTCGATGATGGTACTAATTTCTGGAACAGAAGTAAAGATTGTACATTGGGTGCAAATATTATCAGTGGCAGTTGTTGGGGTGGAAATTATTGGTCTAGTTATACAGGGGAAGATACGGATAATGATGGTCTTGGCAACAGTAATACTCCTTACAATGGTTCTGGGAATAACATTACAACTGGCGGGGATTATCATCCTTTAGTTTCAGCAAATACTACTTGTGGTGATATTATTACTTCAATTGCTCTAACTAATAATTTAACTTCAACAGGAAATTGTTTTAATGTTTTAGCTAGCAACATTACAATTGATTGTAACAATTACCAAATCACTGGGAGTGGTGCTGGTTCGGGGATTAACATAACCAGTCGTTCTGGTGTTATAATACAGAATTGTTTACTGAAAAACTTTAGTAAAGGATTAGAAATAAAATCTTCAACAGGAATTGTTGCAAACACAAACACAATTACTAATAATTCTGAAGGGATTGTTTCAGAAAGTTCATCAACAACAAATTTAACTAGTAATACCATTAACAGTAACACTTTAGGAATTAATTTAACAGATACCAACAGTTCTTATTTAGTTTCAAATATCATTAAAGATAATGCTGAGAAAGGAATGTTTTTCAGTTTATCTAACTTAAACACATTAACATCAAACGTTTTACTAGATAATGTTTTAGGAATGATTCTGAACTCTTCAAATAACAATTCCATTTACAATAATATTTTCAAAAATACAAACAACATAGCTGACAATTCTACTAATTATTATAACACTACAAAATCGCTTGGAACAAACATTGCTTCTGGTACTTATCTTGGTGGAAATCTTTGGAGTAATTACGTTGGTGTAGATGATGGTAGTGGAACAAATCCATACAACATTTCAGGAGATGGTATCGGTGATACTAACGTGCCTTACAATAATTCTAATAATATTAACGACACTGCTGACTATTTGCCTTTAGTGCCTGGGTGTGGAACAATAACAAATTATTTGGTTTTAACATCTAACATAACTGTTAACGGAACTTGCTTTACCGTAACAGCAGATAATATTGAAATTGATTGTAATGGGTACACAGTCACTGGAAACTCTAGTGGGAAAGCGTTTGATTTAACTAATATAATTGGTGTAACAATTGAAAACTGTAATTTAAATAACTTTAGTACGGGAATTTATGTTGATCCTTCTTCAGGAATCATTATCAATAATACTAACATCACTAATGCAAATCATGGTATTTATTTTGATTGGACTTCATTAAGCACGATTACTAATACTCGCTTATACAGTAATCAAATTGGTTTACAATTAATTTCTTCTGATAGTAATACCGTTAATGACAATTATTTTTATTCCAATACGATTGCTGGAATTAACGTTACCAGTTCGGATAGTAATCTAATTTACAATAACAATTTCACTAACACTAATAATGTTTACTCTGATGCCAATAGCACCAACAAATGGAACAGCACTTACAATAATCTCACTACTAATATTGTTGGTGGTAATTACAAAGGTGGAAACTTTTGGTCAGATTATACGGGTATAGATGCTGGGTTTGGTTCTATTTATCCCTACAATGAATCTGGTGATGGTGTTGGTGATACTCAAACACCTTACAATTTAAACATCTCTGTTGGTGGAGATTATTTGCCATTAACTGCTAACAATGGTAGTTTTGGAAGTACTTGTCCAACAACAATTACTCAAGATACTAAACTGAACCAAAATGTTAATTGTACAGAAGGAAACGCAATTGTTATCGGAGCTGACGACATTACTTTAGATTGTGATAGTAAAATTCTAGATGGATCTGGTACTCATGCTGGGATTTATCTTGATAGTAGAAGTAATGTTATAATTAAAAATTGTAACATTACTGACTTTTATTATGGTATTCAAATCTTAAACTCAAATAATATTCAAGTTAACTCTAGCAATAACATTTACTTAACAGACTTTTACGCAGTTTACCAGTACAATTCCACTAACACAAAAATTGTTGGAAATACTTTAACTAATGATAATAATGGTGTTTATTCGATTAGTTCAAACAATACTTTAATTAGAGATAACACCATAAATCTGCAGAAGAAGTTTTATGGGATTTATTCTTTTAATAGCAACAATTTTCAAATTACCAATAATACTTTATGGGACAATTATCACGGTATTTATTTTGTTAACAGCGATGATAATAATGTTTCTAGTAATAATGTCTCTGCAAGTGATGTCTACAATTTGTTTGTCCATAATGGTGCAACAGAAAATATTTTTACAGATAACACTTTTACTGATGCTGTTGAAGCAATAAGAATTAAGTCTAATAGCAACAACAATATTTTTAATAATAATAATGTTACTAGTCATGCTAATTACGGTTTGAGAATGACCGATTCTTCAGGAAATATTTTTAGTAATAATACCTTTACAAATAATACTGGAGACTATTATAATGTTTACTTTAACAGTTCTGCAAACTCTACTTTTGATACTAATACTATCAATAATGGTACAAAAGGATTATTTGCAGAAAATTCTAACAATTCTAACTTGGTTAGTAATATTATCAATGCGACTACTGTTGCTAGTGTAGAAATCAATTCCAGTTTTGGTACTAACTTAACAAGTAATATTATTCAAAACAATTTAGATTTGAACTCTGTGCCTGGATCGTATCTTAAAAGTAATAATATCACCGAAAATGTTTTCATTACTGAATCGGATGTAATTAATATAGATAACAACAACATTACAAATCAATTAAACATTACTAATACAGATTCAATCACACTTAACAGTAATACTCTTGTTAACAATTTCATCACTAACTCTGCTGGTTCAATAATTAGTAGCAACACTTTTAGTAAATTTACTATTACCAATTTCTCTACTGGATCCATCTACGCCAACGATGGAGAGAATATTGTAGGGACAGCATTTAATTTCACTACAGTTACAGGTACAAACATTTACAGTAATGATGTTCAAAATTCTACTTTAGCTATTATTTTAGCGGGAAGTTCTAACACCAATAACATTTATAGTAATTGGTTGAAAGATAATGAGTTTAATTTGAACATCACTTCATCAACTGGGAACACCATTTACAATAATTACTTTGAAGATGTTGTTAATTATGAACAAAGTGTTGCTGATGATAGCGACAATACTTGGTATATTAATAGTACTTGCGCCGCACCAAACATTGTTGGTGGACCTTGTCGTGGTGGAAACTTTTATTCAGATTATTCTGGTTTAGATGACGGAACTACTGGAGGGGATCAGGGTGATGGGATTGGAGACAATCCTACTAATTACACTATCGCAAGTAATAATATTGATGAATATCCTTTAATACTTTATGCTGCAAGACAATATTATAAACCAACTTCAACACAAGCAGAAAGTATGCTGGCTTATGGAAATGTTTCAGGATATTTAACTAATGGTGCTGTAGTGTCCAACCAAGTTCAATCATTAAATTTAACTGATTCAAATAGTGTTATTCGTCTTGGTTTCACCGCATTATTTAACCAATCGGATGTTCATGCAGAAACTTTAAAGTTCGCTTATGATGAAAATAAAAGTGCGGTAAACATTACTGGGGTTACTGGTATTAATACTCTTACTTATGATTTATACTTGTTCCATAACAATTCATTTGATGCAGGTGCTTACCTTTGTGAAAATGAATATAACATCTCTGCTGGAGCAAGTTGTTCTGTTAGAATTAATTTCACTTCAATAGGAACAATTAGTCCTTACACTTTTTCACAAGAAAGTAATTATTACAAGATTAGTGGGATCACTAATAAGTCTATAACCGCAGGATTAAATGTTGATGAAGCTTGTGGTTCAAGTATTTTACATGACGTTACTTTAACATCAAATTTAACCTGTAACACTTCAACATCCGCATTAACAATTGCAGCAGCAAACCTTACCATAGACTTTAACGGATATTCTTTAATCGGAAACAATTCTGGTATTGGATTGAATATTTCTAACTTTAGTGGCGTTACTGTTAAGAATGCGGTTATTCAAAATTTTACTACTGGAATTTATGTTGATCCTGCAGAGAACATTAATATTACTGGAAACAAATTGTATTACAATAGTTTAGGTATCTTGTTTGAAAACATAAACAATAGTTACATTACCAGTAACATTTTAAGGAACAATACTCTTGGATTAAATTTGTCAAGCTCTTACAATAATAGTATTTACAATAATTATTTTGAAAATACTAATAATGTTAACGACACTGGTTCAAATAATTATAACGTTAGTGGATTAACCGGAACAAACATTTTATGTACTGCTGATACACTTTTCAATTTAGCAAACATTACTTGTTACAGTTTTGCATTTGGTGGAAATTATTGGTCAGATTATACTGGTTGGGATACAGATTTAGATGGTGTTGGAGAAACTAGTTTGCCTTACAATAGCTCCATCACAACTGGTGGAGATTACACACCATTGACTGATGTTGGTAATGTTGCTTGTGGAGATGTTTCAGTAAATATTCAATTAAATAGAAACTATAATATCACTGGGACTTGTTTTAACGTAACTGCTGATAACGTAACAATTGATTGTAATAGTTATAACTTAGTTGGAAATAATGCTGGCATTGGAATATCTATAAATAATAAAAGCGGAGTTACTGTTCAGGAATGTGATTTTTACAATTTCAGTTCTGCGCTGATGTTAACTTCTGCAGGTAATAATACATTTGTAAATAATAGCATTTACAATAGTTCTGTTGGTATGAACTTAAGTTCTTCTTCAGACAATTTGATTTATAACAATTACTTCAATAATACTATTAACGCAATTGATGATGGTACTAATAAATGGAACACTAGTAAAATAAGTGGGACTAATATTGTTAGTGGCCCTTATCTTGGTGGAAATTATTGGTCAGATTATAATGGTACAGATACTAATGGTAGTGATCAAATAGGAGATACTTTTGTTCCTCATAATGTTTCAAACAATATATCTAATGGCGGAGATTATTTACCTTTAATTTTGGAACCATGTACTGAAAGTTGGACCTGTGGTGGCTGGTCAACTTGTGTTAATAGTACCCAAAACCGAACATGTACGGATGCAAATACTTGTGGAACAACATTAGATCGTCCAGATTTAACTCAATCTTGTACTGTTAGTTCATCTTCTAGCTCATCAGGTGGTGGTTCCTCCGGCGGTGGTTCATCTGGTGGGGGTGGAGGTGGAACTCCAACAACAGCAACTTCAGTTGAATGTACGCAAGAATGGGGATGTACTATTTGGACAGAATGTTTAGATAGTAAACAATCTAGAAATTGTAATGATAAAAACCTTTGTGAAAGTAAAGAGTCTGCAGGAGAGGTGGATGAAATTGTTGAAGTAGAAAAACCAGATGAGGAAAAACCATGTACAGTTAGTGGTGATGATACAGCAGACACCTCTGGTGACGATTATAATGAACCAGCACCACCTGCCGAAGAAAAGCCAAGCGTGATTTCAGAACTCATTCCGGATGAAGGTCCAGCAAGAACAATAACAATTTCATCATTATTGGCGGTATTTCTCATAGGTGGAATATATTCATTATGGTTCTTTGGAGCAACTAATAATCGTTTGAGAAGAAGATTAAGAAAATTAGGTCCAATGGTTTCAGAAGAATCTGCAGATTTGTTGAAAGGAGAGTATCTTGGAATTTACAAGTTGTATGGTAAGTTGTCTGAAAAACATAAAGCAAACTTTTATTCAAAAGTTACTCAACTTAGAGAAAACATTGAAGGACAACTTAAAGCTGAAAAGAAGATTGAAGAATTGCTTCAAAATGAGAATAATGGTGATATTAAAGAACAGAAAAAGAATTATTTGGGCATTTATGGGCAATATCAAAAACTTCCTGCAAAAGTTCAACAAAAATATTACCCTCACATTGTTAGTTTGAGAGAACAGTTGGAACAAGGTAAAAAATAATTTATGGTTTTTGTATACTTGGGCACGGCGGACATCGTACTCCTTCGGAGTACCCGCCTCGGTGTGACCTGCGAGCAAACTTGCTTTGCTCGTTTGCGTATCATCCCAGGGCCAAAGTATACAAAAGAAAGTTTGTAAAAAATAAGAAAAAATATTTAAAGGGGATTCTATCTGAATTAAAAACAATGGAAATTAAAGAATTAAAAGCAAATAGTGGTAATGTTGATTTGGTTGTAACAATTGTTAGTATGGAAGAACCAAGAACATTTGAAAAGTTTGGCAAGTCTGGAAAAGTTTGCAATGCAAAAATTAAAGATAATTCTGGAGAAGTTAAAATGACTCTTTGGAATGAAGATATTGAGTCTGTGAAAACTGGGGATAAAATTCATTTACAAAATGGTTGGTGTTCAGAATTTAAAGAGGAATTACAAGTCTCTTCTGGAAAGTTTGGTAAAATTGAAGTTTTGGAAAGTTCCACTCCCGAAGTTCTTACTAATGATCCTAGTCTCTTAAATCCAATGTCAACATCTGGGGATGAACCAGAAGTTGTCGATAATGTTGAAGAGGTTACTGAAGAGGAAACTATTGAATGAAGTTATTGCCATCATTAAGACAGAAAAAGCGTTACGTTGTTTTTGAGATAATCTCAGACAACAAATTTTCTGTTTTAGATGTTTATAATGGGTTTCAAAGTGCAGTTAAAGATTATTTTGGACAATTAGGATTAAGTAAAGCTTCTCCCCTTTTCATTAAAGAAAGATTTAACATTGAAAAACAACGTTTTGTGGTGAAAGTTAATAACAAGTTTGTTGATGAACTTAAATCTGCATTAACTTTAAACAAAAGTATTAAAAATAAGCCAGTAATTATTAAATCTATAATTACTTCCGGAACATTGAAAAAGGCTAATACCTTTTTGAGCTAGAAATGAAATATTGCTTTTCATTTCAAGCGCTTAAAAAAGCTGGTTTATATTTATGAAAACTGAGGTGTAAAATGGAAATGAGTAAACAAATGGTTGATAAGATGGGTTATGATCGTTCTATAACGATGTTTTCTCCTGATGGCAGATTATTACAGGTAGAGTATGCTAAAAAAACAGTTAAGCAGGGTTCAACAGCGATTGGAATTGCTTGTAAAGATGGTGTTGTATTAATTACTGATAAAAGGGTAACTAGTAAATTAATCGTGCCTGATGCAATTGAAAAAACTTTTAAAATTGATGACCACATCATGGTTGCTGCCGCAGGAATTATTTCTGATGCTCGTGTTTTAGTTGACAGAGTACAAGTTAAAGCACAACAACACGCAGTTACATATGATTCAAAAATTGACGTTTTATCTGTTGTTAAAGATATTTGTGACTTGAAACAGATTTGTACACAATCAGCTGGTTTGAGACCTTTCGGAGTTTCTTTATTGGTTGCAGGTGTTGAAGATGACGGTGATATTAAATTATTTTTGACAGAACCTTACGGGCTGTATTTCCAATACAAAGCAGCAGTTGTTGGTGAAGGGGACGTTGAGATCGAACCTTTATTACAAAAGAAGTATAAAGCTAACATGTCAGTTGAAGAGGGTATGAGATTAGGTTTAGAATTATTGAAAAGTTTCTTAAAATCAGAATTTAACTTTGAAAGAGTTGATGCATTTAAAGTTACTTCTGCTGAGAGAAGAGTCACTAAATTAAATACTGACGAACTTAAGAAGTTAATGAAGTAGGTTTTTTATTTTATTTTATTTTATTTTATTTTATTTTATTTTATTTTTTCTTTCTTCTAAATCTTTCTTAAAGCCATCCATGTCACGATAAACAACTGCATCAAAACCAAATTCTTTTAGTTTTGCAATTGTACTTTCTTTATCATCATAATAAAGAACTTCCTCTGGTTTCAATTTTAATTTGTCCATCACTTTTAAGAAATATTCTTTAGCTGGTTTCATCACACCCAAATCAAAACTACCAATCACTTCAAAAGTTTCATCTAGGTCATATTTTTCTCTTAGATAAGCAATTCTTTCACGAGTATTGTTTGTAGCAATTACATTCACGATGCCTTGTTTCTTTAATTTTTTAGTGAAGTTAATCATTTTAGGATCTATTTTAGAAAAATCAAACCATTCTTGTTTTGCTTCTTCAAAACTTAAATTAAACTTTTCATGTTGTCTCCATCTTTCATAATAGGGTGCAAGAAACTCATCTAAAGTCATTTTTCCTTCGTTACAAGCAATATAATTAAAGTCTTTAGAAAATAATGATTCTGTTATAGGAATCCCATACTTTTTTTCTAATTCTTCTGTAAAATAATGCGGTGCATGAAAGACCATTCCATCTAAATCATAAACGATAGCTTTTATCATTAAATGTTAGAAATTGCGTTTTATTAAAAATGTTTTCCAAAAAGATTAATATACTTCTTCCTATTCTTTACAAACATGGCAGAAAAATTAAGTTTAGCAAGAATTAAGAAATTTGGTGAAACATACGAAATATCTGTTGATCCAGATTTAGCATTCCAGTTTAAAATGGGAGATATCAATAATGTTAGAGAATGTTTACAATCAGAACAAATCTTTTCAGATGCAAAGAAAGCTTTAGTTGTATCTCCTGTAAAATTAAAAGAATTTTTTGGTACTGAAGATTCTTTATCAGTTGCAGAGATTATTATCAAAGAAGGAGAAATTCAACTTACTGCTGATCATCGTTCACAAGAACGTGAGCAAAAACGTAAACAATTTGTAGACTTATTACATCGGCAAGCAATTGATCCTAAAACGGGATTACCACATCCAGCAACAAGAATTGAAGCTGCGATGGAAGAAGCAAAAGTTCATTTAGATGATCATCGTTCTGTTGAGGAACAGTTTGAAGAAGTGGTTTCTAAGTTAAGGCCAATTATCCCTATTAAGATTGAACAAAGAATATTACTCATTACAATCCCTGCAACACATGTTGGCAAATCTAATAATGTTGTTCGAAGTAATTGTAAAATTCTTAATGAGGACTGGCGTACAGACGGTTCTTGGGCAGTTAAAGTTGAGATCCCAGCAGGTTTCCAAGAAGAGTTTATTGACAAAATGAACTCTGTTACTCGCGGAGACGTTGTGGTAGAAGTTATTGAGAGTTAATCAATTTCTGCTAGGTACAAATCACAAAGACCTACAGCAAGGTTAAAAATCCTTTCAGTTTTTTTACCTTTTGCTTCATTTTTATCTTTTAAACTAGAACGCTTACAGATTTCTAACATTTTTTTCATTGTGTATTTAACTTCTTCTCTATAGTTTGGGTCATTAATTAGAAGGTCAATTTTTTTATTAGTATTAAGGCCATACTTAATTCCGCTTTCTATAATCTTATAATCTTTTTCACTCATTTCGCTAGGTCGTAAGATGTTAAGGTAATCTTCGTCAATTAAGAGAATGCCATCATACACACTAAATTCTTTTGCCCGGTTATCTTTACTTCTATCTAGCCAGTTTAGGATGGGATTTGGAATATAAATTAAAGTACTTAACTTAGTAGCAGATATTGCTAAACCCATTAGGGTATTTATTTCTAAATCTTTAAAGTCAACTCCTACTTCTACCAGTTTGACAATTTCATAACTACCTCTAGCACGTATTGGATAACAGAAACCTTGAGTTCTTCTAAGTTCTTTTTCTGTTAAAAAGTCTAAAGCATTTTTTAATTTTTGTGACATGGCCGTTTGAGAAGAATTGATATTTATAAATTTATTCTGTTTTAGTACTAAATAGTAAATAAAACACCTACTCTTGCTTTAGAAATATTTCCCACCTTAATATTTAATCTAAAACTTAAGCAAAAAATTCATTCTAACCAACAAATTTATAAAAAACAAGCGTATTTTGCATAAAAGTGAGAGAAAAATATAAAGGAGATATCTGTTTGAATTCTCACATATATATAACAACAGATATATGAATAAAAAAAATGAGTAATGTATTAGTAAATGAAAGAGATATAGTTATTCCTGGCGAAGCACTTGCAGAAGGAATGGACTATCTTCCTGGTGATAACACTTATCGGGAAGGTGAAAAAATTTATTCCAAAGTTTTAGGATTGGTAGGATTATCTGGTCGTGTAATTAAAATAACACCATTATCTGGTCCGTATGTTCCTAAATATGGTGATAAAATAATTGGAAAAGTAATTGATATTGCTATGACTGGTTGGAGAGTAAGCACAGGAACAGCTTATTCTGCTATGCTTAATGTTAAAGATGCAACAACTAGATTTGTTAAAAGAGAGGAAGATTTAAGTCAAATCTTAAGTATAGGTGATTATCTTATTGTAAAAATCACTAAAGTAACATCTCAAAATCTTATTGACTTAAGTATGAAAGAACCAGGATTAAGAAAGATTTCTGGTGGAAGAGTTATGAAAATTAATAGCCAAAAAGTGCCAAGGGTTATCGGTAAACAAGGTAGTATGATTTCTTTAGTTAAAGAAAAAACTGGCTGTGACGTTACCGTTGGCCAGAATGGTTTTGTTTGGGTTAAAGGTACTCCTGAAGGAGAACTTCTAGCTGAGAAAGCAATTAAAATGATTGAAGCTCAATCTCATCAAGAAGGATTGACTGATAAAATGCAAAAGTTCTTGGAAGCTAACCAAGTTAAGGGGGAACAATAAGATGGCATACACAGAGAGAGTTGACGGAAGAAAAATTGAAGAACTTCGTCCAATGGAAGCTAAAGTAAGAGTTATTCCTAATGCTGACGGTTCTGCAATGTTTAAGATTGGTAAAACTACTGCTTATGCTGCAGTTTATGGTCCAAGGGAACTTTATCCAAGATTTTTACAAAATCCTGAAAGAGGAATTATTCGTTGCCATTATGGTATGATGCCATTTTCTGGTTCTGGTGAAAGAATTCGTCCTGGAAACAGTAGAAGATCTCAAGAGATTTCTATGGTTATGAATAAATCTTTAGAACCTGTAATTGATTTAAGTGCATTTCCAAACGCTGTAGTTGATATTTATGTGGATCTTCCACAGACAGATGCTGGAACAAGATGTGCAGCAATTTCTGCAGCATCAATGGCTTTAGCAGATGCAGGAATTCCTATGAAAGATATGGTTAGTTCTATTGCAGTTGGCCAAGTTGATGGTACAGTAGTAGCGGATCTTTCTTACGATGAAGAAGCTTATGATGCGATTGTATCTGATATTCCAGTTGCAATGACTCATAACAGTAAGGAAATTACTTTACTACAAATGGACGGAGAAATATCTAAAGAAGATTTAATGAAATCTCTGGAAATGGCAAAAATTGCAACTGAGAAAGTTTACGAAACACAGATGCGAGCTTTGAAAGAAAAGTTTTCTAATGCTAATAATGAGGTTGAAAAATGATTGTCAATAAAGAAACAATTTCAGAACTAGCGGCTCAAGGAAAAAGATTAGATGGTCGTCCATTAACTGAATATAGACAACCTATCCATATTGAAACTAATATTTCTTGGACTGCAGAAGGTTCTGCTAAAGTGCAAATAGGAGATACTGTAGTTATGGCTGGTGTTAAGTTAAGTCTTGAAAAGCCTTACAATGACTCTCCTGATCAAGGTGGCATTATGATTAACGCTGAACTTTTACCTTTATCCAGTTCAGAATATGAATCAGGTCCGCCAGGGATTAAAGCTGTTGAATTAGCAAGGGTTACTGATAGAGGTATTCGTGAAGCTAAAGCAATTGACATGAAGAAACTTTGTGTTACTCCTGGAGAAAAAGCTTGGTTTGTAATCATTGACATTGTTACAATTAACGATGCAGGAAATTTATTTGATGCTGCAAGTTTAGCTGCATTAACTGCTTTGAAAGCAGCAAGGTTTCCTGAAGTTGATCCAGAAACTGGAGCTATTAACTACAAAAAGAAAACTGATAAAAGTTTACCTTTACTAAAAGAACCTTTAGCGGTAACTATTTACAAAATTAACAATCAGTTATTTGTAGATCCAACCACACAAGAAGAAAATTCTTACGATGCACGTTTAACAGTTGCATCTGATGAAAAAGGAATTATTTCTGCTTTACAGAAAGGCGGAGACGCACCTTTAACAAACGAAGAAATTTCTAAAATGGTTGATATTGCTCTAGATAAAGCGAAACTTTTAAGAGGGAAGCTTGATAAAAACCTTGGATAAAAATGGCTGAAGAAAAAATGAAATACACTAAGTATGAAAGAGCGAGAATGATTGGTTCCCGTGCTTTACAGTTATCAATGGGTGCACCATTTTTAGTAAAATTAAACCAAGAACAGTTGGGAAAAATTAGATTTGATCCGATTGAGATTGCTTTAATTGAATTCGAACAGGATGTATTACCAATAACGGTAAAAAGACCAATTGCTGGTTCTAAATAAATTTTATTTTTTTATTATCTTTTTTTGTGATTGATGTTTCTTAGAAAATGAAATTAGAAGAAAGATTTGGAGAATTGTTTAGAGAACATCTAAAAGAAACAGGTAGATTTAAAGCGAGAATTTCTAGAGCTTTATCTGAAGTGCTTCCTTACTCAGCGCTTACAATAAAAGATCATCTTGATGCTTATGCTGATGGGGCAGTGTTTTATCCATATTCTGTTCGTGGACATTTAACGTTCGAAGAAAAAAGAGAAAGAAGGTCTCAAATATTTTACGCATTAAGGGTAGAAGAAGATTCTGAATTAATTGCTGTATTGAGAAAATTAGACCCAGAAACCGAATATCCTCCTACAAAAAAGCCGGGACAGATTTTTCTGGAAAAAATGAGGGATAAAAGTCTTTATCAGAAATCTTAAAATAAACAAATAACTTTTTATATAAAGATGAGGTTAAATCATAATAAAATGAATCAAACAATCACACAAGAAAAATTGGAAAAGTATTTCTCTATTACTAAAGAGGCTTTAGATATGGCTAAAGATAAGTTTGATTCTTCTCGATTAGCTGATGCAGAAGATTTCTTTGACATGGCTTCTAGATATTATTCAGATGCAGAACATTTCTTTAGTAAAGACGATTGGGTTAATGCTTTTGCAGCTTTGAATTATGCACATGGTTGGTTAGATGCCGGTGCTAGAATAAGATTGTTTCAAGTAAATGATAGTAGATTGTTTACAGTGGATGAGTAAGTTTTATATAATATTCTCATTCTTACACTCTTAAGAGTTCTTAGATGTTTGTTTGGAGGAAAAGAAAAATGACAACTAAACATTATGAACCACTACAAATATTACCTAATGTTCCTATGATCTCTGAAGAATTTTTACTTTATGGGGCCAGTAAATTAGGTGCTAGATTTCTAAATGCTATAATTAGAGATGAAAAATATGTTGCTGTTGATATGCATGATCGTGGAGAAAGAAACCAATCTGGAAAATTAGAATTAAACAAAGAATTGACTGATTTGTTAGCAAATGCAACAAGTATGCCTTTTCCGGAAATTACTCTTTATACTAAAGATGATCACCAAGTGACGGTTTCTGCTTGGACACAACCAACAAGAGCTGGAACAATTGAAGGTTATCTCTCGGTTCGTGATGTTGATGCAATATTGAAAGGGCTACCATTTAATTTATACTCTACAAAAGAAATTAAAGATTGATTTTTTGTTTTCTCTTATTTTCTTTAGACGGAGGGTATGACCACTCTAAAGTAACAAACACATCGAAAGATTTATAAATGAGTTGGGGTTTTAATAGGATATTAAATTAATAATCATTGAAAAGGGGTTCTGGTTAGCTTAAAAGAGAAAAGATAGATTTGCTAGGAGGACAATATCACAATGATCGTACAAAAAGATTTTTTGAACAAACTGAAAGATTTCGGTTTAAATTCTTACGAAAGTAAGTTATGGGTAGCACTATTAAGTCGTGGAGTTTCTACTGCCGGCGAATTATCTGACATTTCTAATGTTCCTAGGTCACGTGCTTATGACGTTTTGGAGAGCTTAGAAAAGAAGGGTTTTATTGTAGTTAAAGTTGGCAAGCCAATCAAATATTTAGCAGTTCCTCCTCGTGAAGTTGTTGATAGGGTTAAAAAGAAAGTTCTTGAAGAAGCCGATCAAAGAAATAAAGTTCTTACAACTTTAAAAGAATCTGATGTTCTTGGTGAATTAAACACTTTACATATTGAAGGGATAAAATTAGTAGATCCGACTGATAGAAGTGGAGCATTTAGAGGAAGAGACAAAGTTCATGAACATTTAACTTATATGATTAAAAGGGCACAGAAAAATGTGACTTTAATGACCTCTAAAGACGGTTTCGATAGGAAGTATGAACTTTTAGGTTCTGCATTAAAGAAAGCTGCTAAATCAGGTGTTAGTGTTAATGTAGGAGTTCCCGCAAATGCTAATAAAGATATTGTTAAAGAAATATCTAAATATGCAAATGTAAACACAGTATCTAATAAGAATAATGCTCGATTTTGTATTGTTGATAATAATGAAATGTTACTTTTCTTAACAGACGATAAAACTGTCCATAAAAGTTACGATTCAGCTGTTTGGGTAGAAGCACCACATTTCATTGGTTACTTCGGTTCTTTGTTTGACAAAGAAATGAAGCAGTAAATTTTATTTTTTTATTAAATTATTGTATCAATTAAAAAATGGAAAATGTTATTGAAGAATCTTATGAAGGAAAATTAGTTCAAATAGAGACTGACCAAAGATTACATCCCGGATTGCCTTATGTGGGAAATCTGATTGATTCTGATAATTCTTTTTTGACATTAAGCCCTTATTTAAGAATAGATTCTAACATGTTTGGTTGGAAAACTCAAATTAAAGATATGCTTAAATTAGAAAAAGCAGATGAAAAATCAAAGAAAACTTTTAGTAAAAGAATAATTGCTACAATCGAAGAAGTTGTTCTTAATTCTAATGGTAATTGGTGAAAAAAATGAAAATTAAAACTACAATTTGTGCATTGGCAATGTCTTTGGCATTAGGCTGTGCTGGTAATCGTGGAGATTACGAATTTAACGGTCAATTAGGTCAGTCCCATATTAATGCTTATGAAGAACCAGGGATTTTTAGTGACGATTTTTATGTTGATGAAAACACTTCATTTGAAGGAAAATCTGCATTGATTCATTATAAAGATAATTCCTCTGATGATTTAAAAGTTGACGAAGTTTGTATAGAGCAACCTGCTGGTGCAGAAGAAACTTGTTATACCAGAGAAAGTGATTTAGGTAAAAAAGTTATGGGAAAAATGCAATCTCGTTTTGATGGGATTTTAAGTTGTATCTTAAATAAAAAAACTTACCAAGTAACTTCTGTTTTAGGAGAAGATATGGGTGAATTCAAATGCGATTAAAAACTACAATTTGTGCATTGGCAGCTGCTTTAAGTATTGGTGCAGCTGGATGTAATGGTCCTAAAACTGAAGCAGTTCACTTTCCTGAAAAAGGATGTTCATTTAATACTTATTATTTCACATTTCAAGATGATGAATTAGTGAGTGTAAATGCTCCTTGTGTTGAGAATCTTAGCACTCGGACTTGTCTTTATACTCCTGGAAATAAAGAGCAGTGTAAAGCTAGTGCACCTTCTAAAGAAATCAGTTCTGAAGCAATTAACGGATATCTTAGGGTTTATGATGAAGGTCAGAAATGGGAATAATATTAAAGATAGATAACAAATAATAAAATGAAACTACAAAAAACTATTTGTGCATTGGCAGCTGCTTTAACTGTTGGTAGTTGTGGTATATTTGATAGTCCTGAAATAGAAAAGCCTTTTAAAGAAGATTATCAAATTCAAGGTGCTATGGTTATGAAAGGAAATTGTTCTTCTTTATATCTTGAAGATAAAGATAGAGATGGAAATGTAGATAGTATCTCTAAAATGGGTCATGCAATATTCGTTGCTGAAAGTTATGATGGAAAAATGATTGTGGATGAAGAAACTCTTATTATGACTCCTGAAATGCAAAAAGCTGCGAATAAAGAATTACACGCAGATAGAGAATTATCTTATCAAGTTCATCAAGCTCTTTATGATGCTCAGGAAAAGAACAAAACAAAATAATTATAATAAATAAAATAATTCTTAATAAAATGGATCTAGAACCAGAAAAAAACATTTACATTGGAAAGTTAAAAGAGTTAGTTAATGATTATAATGGTGTTACTGGCGGTGGTTTCTACGAGCTTGTTGATGTTTTATCTTTAAGTCCAGCAGAGATTTCTGTTTTAAGTAAATATTTTATTCAACCAACAGAATTAGACTTTTCTTCTACTAATGAAATTGATGAAGAATCTTTACAGAGTTTACTCTTCAAATATTGTCGTTTAGAATTAAGAACGCGGGCTTTAATAAAAAAACAAGATAGAGAATTAAGATTTTTTTTGTAAAAATGGATCTAGACCCAGACAAAAATATTTATGTTAGAAGATTGAAAGAAGTTATTGAAGATTGTATGAATAAACCCTGTGGTTATAATCATTATCAAAGACTAGTCGACGGTTTAGAATTAAACGAAAATGAAGAGATAGTTCTAAACGAATATTTTTTAATGCCAGATAAATTAAACTTTGATTTTGCAAGTGCAGATGAGATCACACACTTAAAACAAGTTGTTTTCAAATATTTCCGTGTAGACCTGGAATTACAAGCAGAAGAAGCTAAACTGAACATTGAAAAGACCAAATTATAATAGCCCTAAAAATAAAATGAATCTAGACCCAAATCAAAACGAGTACATCGGAAGATTAAAAGAAGTGATGAAAGATTATTTGATTTCTTTTGGTAGTGAAAATCTTTATGCTGAGTTTGTTAAAGGGTTAAAGTTAACCACAGGTGAAGAAGATATTCTTAGGAAACATTTCTTTCATCCCTTAGATTTAGATGTTTCTCAGTTTAGTGAAGATGATAAACCTCATTTAGAAAAATTAATCTTTAAATATTGTCAATCAGAGTTAGATGGTTTATTAGAAGCAAGAAGACAAACTAAAGGATTATACTAAAATACAATCTTTGTTGTATTTTAGATAATACTCAACATCATAGTTAGGAAAACTAAAATGGATCGAGTATATACCAAAACTAATTTAAACCATAACTGTTTCTTTTTAATTATGACAACTTACAAACAAGTAATTTTAGTAAGGCAAGATTTAAAGTTACCGAAAGGGAAGTTAGCAGCTCAGGCTGCACACGCTTCTGTTGATGCTGTCTTGAAATCAGATAAAGATTTAGTTAAAGCTTGGCGAGAAGAAGGTATGGCTAAAATTGTTCTTAAAGTTAAAGATGAAAAAGAACTAATTAAGTACTTTCAGTTTGCAAAAGATAGTGGAATCAAAGCTTCTTTAATTACAGATGCAGGAAGAACTGTTATTGCGCCGGGAACAAGAACCTGTGTTGGTATTGGTCCGGGTGATGATGAAGAAATTGATAAGATCACTGGCGAATTAAGTTTGTTATAATTCTTAAAAATAATTTTTTTGATTGTTACTCCTATTTTTAATCAGGTTAAGGGAAGGATTGCAAAGTGGGAAAGAGTTTATTAAAATATAGGGTTTAGATTACAGTATTTTATTTAAATAACTGATTTATCCTTTTTTTCCTAGAGGTGATGATTTATGGATATTAGCTTACTACAACCGGGTTCTTTACATACAATTACAGGGGGAATGAAAGGTAGAAAAACACCTTTATTTATTTATATTTTTGATCAATTAAAATATACTAACATCAAAACTCAAATAATTAAACCCGCATGTGATTATAGAGACGAATTGCATGACAAATTTGATCTTCCAGAGAATTGTGTTGTTTCTAGGACTGGATTATATTTACCTGCCACAATTGTGGATGATAAAGATATTAACGATTTCTTAAACAAAATTGATTATAATGCAGATGTTATAGGGCTTGAAGAGATTACACTTTTCCAATATGGGGATGATCTTGTAAATGTTATTCGTGATTTAATGGGAAAAGGAAAATCTGCAGTTTGTAGTGGACTAGATAAAAATTTCAGAGGAGAACCGTTTCATCCAATGCCAGAATTAATGGCTTATTCAACTACAGTTGAAAAACATTATGGTGTTTGTGATATTGAAAGTTGTAATCGTCTTGGAGAGTATCCACAAAGAATAATTGATGGTCAACCTGCACCTTATGATTCTCCAATAATCTTAGTTGGTGCTTCAGAGGCTTATGAAATTCGTTGCTTGAAACATCATGAAGTTCCAGGCAAGCCTGAGTAACTATTCTTTAGTAAACAATTCCCCAAACATTTAAAAAGGCATGTTCAAAGTTTTCAATTATGTCTGAATTAAATTATCAACATCGTAAAACTCAAGGGGGAATTATCTTTGATAGTTATACCCATAGTGATAAAAAAGATGATGTTGCTTATGTGCTTTTAGCAGGTTTGAATGTCGATTTTAATTTAATATTTACAACTGATACAATCAAAGAAGATGAAAGATTACTTCAGAACCCAAACATTAAAGATAGTTATCTTGGTAAATTTCCAGTAAATCTTGCAGATATGTCTAAAAGAGATGTTTTCGTTGTTTATCAACCAGCAATGTCTTTGAAGCCAAACAGAACTGGTTTTTATTCAGAAAAAACTTCATTAAAACAGTTAGAAACCGCATTGGAATTAACAACAAGTTATGACAATGTTTATCCCATTACACACAGTTTAAGTACAGTGGTTGGCACAGATGCACTATTAAATGAGGTGTCTCAAAATTTAACTAAAAAACTTTTACCTGGAACTATCTCTTCAGTTTTTACTAATGCTAAAGATGCTTTAACAACAGAGAAAGGCAAGTCCAGAAAACTTGCAGGTGTTTTTCCTTGGTATTTCGGATTTAAAGCTGCTGAATATTTCGTTCCTAGTTTCTTTCCATTCGCATTACCTATTTATCCGTTAGCTGCACAACAAATTCATGATGGTGGGAAACTAAGTACAGAAAAGCATCCTCACTGGGGAGCTAGCAAAATGATTAATCCTGCAACCGCTAAGTACGTTATGAAAGTTGACACTTCAGCTAAAGCACAGGGAAAATTATTGGGAATGCATATGGCTAAAAAGCCGTTATTTTTGATAACTACTGAAGATCGTATCTTTGATGCTCAGAAGCAAGAACAAATAGCTAATCAATTCCGTGCAGATAAAGTCTTTGCAGAATCTGGGCATAGATGGTTTACTTTGCCCGATAATGATCTTAATGAACTAACTGAAAAGATTATTAGCCATCAGAAAGGGTCTTTAGAAGAGCGCTTAATATTCTTTTGATAACAACAATATATTTAAATAACTCTTTTTGTTTATAATCTATGCTTTTACAGCAACTTAAGTTAAAGAATGTTCGTTCTTATACAGATGAAACAATAAACTTCAATACTGGTTCAACTTTATTGTCTGGAGATATTGGTTCTGGGAAGTCAACAACCCTTTTAGCGATAGAGTTTGCTTTATTCGGAACATCTCGACCAGACCTTCCGGGAGAAGCTTTACTAAGAAAAGGTACGTCTCAGGCAAGTGTTGAACTATCTTTCAAGATTGATCAAAATGAGATTATTATTCAAAGAAACTTAAGAAAAGATAAAGATAATATCAAACAAACAGCTGGCCATTTAATCATTAACAATGTTAAAGAGGAATTAACTCCTCTTGAGCTTAAAGCAAAAATAATTACTTTATTGGGTTATCCAGAAGAGTTTGTGACTAAAAATAAAAATTATGTTTTCCGTTATACTATTTATACTCCTCAAGAGGAAATGAAATTTATTTTACAAGATAGTGCTGAGTCTCGTTTAGATGTTCTCAGGAAAATATTTAATGTTGATAAATACAAAAACATTCGAGATTCTTTACAAATTTCTTTAAAGCAGATGCGGACAAAAATTGCAATCCTAAAAACTAAAACTGAGAATATTGAAGAAAAAAAGTTGAAACTTAACACTTTAATTGAAGAAAAGAAAAGTATTGACAATTCTGTCCAGAAGTTGTTACCTAGCATTAAACAACTTAAATTAGAAATTGAACTAATTAATGAAGAAATAATTTCTTTAGAAAGTAAACATAAACAATCTTTAGAAATTAAACAAAAACTCTCTAATCATCAATCTGTATTGAAAGAGAAAGAAACACAAATTAAATATTTACTAGATCAAAAAGAATCATTTAAACAGGGACTGGACAATTATCCCTTGCCTGAAAATATTTCTATTGGGATTATTAAAGATGAAGTAGAGGAATTAGAAAAAAAGAAAACTTCATTCTTAACACAAAGGGCATCATTAAACGAAAAAATTAATCTTACTCAAGAAAGAATTAAAGAATTAAAAATCATTGTTGATAAAGATTCTGAACAAATTAATAAAATTTCTGAGAAAGATGATTATTTAAATTTACTTAAAAAAGAAGTTTCTGAGAAGAAATCAATTAAAGAAAAAATAGTTCAACTTGAACCTTTGTTAGAGAAAACTACAACAATGATGACTCAAAATAAAACTTTACTTGAACAGGCTCAAAAACTTAAAGAAAAAATATCTGGATTAACTGAATGTCCTACTTGTTTACAGAAAGTTTCTGATGAACATAAACGGATGATTGAGGCTGAAGAGGACCGTAAAACTAAACAGGCAGAGAACTTACTATTTGAACTTAAAAAGAAAAGATCACTAATTGTTAATCAAAAAGAAGATTTATCTAACACTCTTGATCAATTGATAATAAAAGAAAATAACCTTACTCGTGTTTCATTAGAACTTGAACATTTGAGAAAAATTGAATTTGAGTTTAAAAATAAAACTGAACAACTTAAACAATTTGTTCAAGAAAATAATCTTTTAATGCAACAATTATCCTCATTACAAAAAGATGAAAGTATTCTTGAAACTGAGAAGAAAATTAATGAATTAAGACATTTATTAGATCTTATCTCTAAAAAGGAGTCTTTAGTTAAACAAATTTTAGTGTGCAATCAGCAAATTGGTTCTGCAAATGAACTGATTCAAAATCTTAATAATGATATTAAAGAATTGCAATTAAAATGTTCTCAAACAGAAGACTTAACACCCAAAATAGAACTGTTTCGGGAGAAATATAAAACTTATCAAGAAAAAGAAAAAAATCTTGCAATTGAATTTGCTCGTTTAGAATCGGAATTAAAAAATACTTCTCTCCGGGAGAAAGAAATTTCTGACGAAGTTAACATTCTTAATAATCAGTACTCTCAACTTGTCCGTTTAAAAGAGCTTTACCATTGGTTGGATGCTCATTTTTTGAAATTAACATATGTGATTGAAAAACAAGTTATGCTAAATATTCATCGATTATTTAACCAACTATTTCAAGAATGGTTTTCAATCTTAATTGAGGATGAGAATATTTATTCTAAGATTGACGATTCTTTCACACCAATTATTGAACAAAATGGGTATGAAATGAACTTTTTTAATCTTAGTGGTGGTGAGAAAACATCTGCGGCGTTAGCTTATAGATTAGCATTAAACAAAGTAATTAATGATGTTATTGGTGGAGTCCAAACAAAAGAACTTTTGATTTTAGATGAACCTACTGACGGTTTTAGTTCTGAACAGCTTGATAAAGTTAGAGATGTTTTAGAAAGATTATCATTAAAACAAGTAATCATTGTTTCTCATGAACAGAAAATCGAAAGTTTTGTTGAGAACATTATTAGGATTAATAAAAGTGGCCATGTTAGTAATAAAGTGTAGGAAACCATCTTTGTAAACTCTATTTTAAGAAACCATCTTTCTTTTCTATCCTTTAGTCCAGAGAAACACTTAAATACTTTTTTCCAGTTTTTCAGTTTATGAAAACTATCGACCTTATTCCTTTTGAAACATTTGAATGTGCAGAAAATCCTGATAGGCCAGAAGAAGTAAGAAGGTTTGCACAAGAAAAAATTAAAAAGAGAATCATTAAAAAAGGAAAAGGTTACAGGTTACACAATCTCATTTACAATATACAAAAGCTTGATGAACCTAATATTATTACTAATCAGGATATTGGTTTAGTTTATTCTTCTTTAGTATTAAGCCTTCCAAAAGATTCTTATTTAAGTTCAATTAAAACAGAATTGCCTGGGGCTATTGAACGTTCATTTAAAGGTAGATTTGAAGAATTAACTCGAGCCGGTTTTTACCGTTTATACCAGCATTTACATGTTGGTCAACATGAATTTCAAGATTTAGCAGACATTTATCAAGAAAGATTGTTTGAAAGACTTAACATTGTAAATGGAAAGTCTGGAACGATTGAAGGTGAAGTGTTAAGACTAATGGATAATGAAGGTTTCATGGATGATAATCTTCTTGGGCTTATTGGTGGTGCTTTAAAAGAAGGTTCAAACGATTATTTTAATCAGTTTCGTGAATTACAGAATGAACCCAGATTTAAAGAATACAATTCTATTTTAGAGAGAATTGAAGCAATTACTAAATAAAAAAATAGGTGACGATTAATTATGGATACTGATGGAAAAGATTATTTGCCAGATACTAGTGCTTTGGTTGATGATGCAAATGTAATTTACAAACTTTCTAAAAATAATAATATTACTATCCACACCATGGTAGTAAGAGAACTTAAAAAAATAAGATCAGATTATAGAAATAAAGGGCCAGAACAAAGAGGGAATGCAAGAACTGCTTTACGTATAATTAATGAATTTTCTAGGATGTATAATGGTACACCTGTTCCTATACCTGAAACAGGAGGTACAATAGATTTTGTTAGTCCTGATAAAGAATATTCTCATGCTGATCCTGCATTATTAGATTATCTTAAAGAACAAAAATCAAAGGGTAATGGGAATATTATCCTTGTTTCTGAAGATACTGAATTGAATATTTTAGCAAGAATTTCAGGTTACAAAGCTCAAGAAATTTCTGATAGGAGAAAAGGAAGATCTATTGAAGAAATATTAGATTTGCCAGATGAGATTATACTTCCTCATGGAGCTAGAAAAAGTTTAATTGATAATAAAATAAAAGAATACAGTTCTGAAGAATTGTTAAAACTTAATGGAGAAGAAGTCATAGAAAAATTAATACATAACCAATATTTACATCTTAGTGGAGATACTTTAGCATTAAGATATTTGGGTAATGGGAATCACCATGTTTTTGAGAATGTTTGGGTGAGTGACACAAAATTAGTTCAAGGAATTATGCCCAGAAATAAAGAACAAAAATACCTTATGCATGCTTGTTTAGAAGATAATATTGAATGTGCATCTTTTTTGGGTAAAGCAGGAACTGGAAAGTCTCTTGTTACTTTAGCTTGTGGTTTAGAACAAGTTTTAGAAACTAAAAGATATAATAAACTTATTATTGTTCGTCCTTTAACTCATATTGGTGAAGGAATAGGTTTTCTTCCAGGTGATATGGGGGCAAAGATTGATCCTTTCTATGCTGCTATTAGAGATAATATGGAAGTTATTTCAAAAAGAAGAGGAAGAATTAAAGATTCTAGAAAGAAAAAATCTAGAGATGATGACCTAAATGTTGATACAATGGATTTAGATTATTTCTTAGAAGAGGGAATCATACAATTTGTCCCACCCACTTTTCTTCGAGGAAGAAGTATCCCAAATGCGTTTATTGTTGTAGATGAAGCACAAAATTTTGATGGTAATGAAATTAAAACAATGATTACTCGTTCTGGCGAAGGATCTAAATTGATTCTAAATGGTGATCCTTACCAAATAGATAATCCTTATTTAGATACTGAAAATAATGGGTTAACTTACGCGACAAAAAGATTAATGGGTGCTGATATTTTTAGTACAGTTATTCTTAAGAAAGGTGAAAGAAGTAGACTTGCAGAATTAGCAGCAGATCGACTTTAATTTATTCTCTTCTTATGTTTTTTATTTTTTTAAATTAGTTTTTAACTATTTAGGATGTTTTATATTAATTCCTACTTCACAACACTTTCTAAACTTTTAATACCAACAGCAATTTGCTTATCTGTTGGTTCTCGAGTTGTGATTCTTTGTAACCATAATCCGGGCATTGTGAATATTCTTACAATAATATTCTTTCTGAATTTGCCACTTAACTTAATTATTTCGTAACCAATACCTGCAATTACTGGCATTAACAATAATCTACCCACTAACCTCATCCATAACGGTCCTTCAATTAAAGTAAATGTCACGATTGATAATAATAATACTACAAAAAGAAATGATGTTCCGCACCTAGGGTGGAAACGAGAATACTTTTTTACATTATCAACTGTTAATTTTTTTTTATCTTCATAACAAGCAATACATTTATGTTCTGCACCATGGTAAGCAAATAATATCTTTACATCTTTCATCAAAGATATAATTAACAAGTAACCTAGGAATAAAACTACTCTAAATACACCATCCAAAATATCAAACATAATCCCTTCTGATTGAAAATAGTTTGCTGCAAAGAATGGCAGTACAATAAAGATTAACGCTGCAAATAATAATGAAAAGAAAATGGTTCCAATAACTTCTCTTTTACTTAATTTCTCCTCTTTTTCTAACTGTTGGTCACTGCTCCAGATTAATGCTTTGATTCCATCATACAATGTGTAACCTAAACCAACCACTCCACGAATAAAAGGAAATTTGAAATATTTTGGAAATTGAGAACTTTTATCTTTTTTAACTTTAATTTTTCCATTTTTTAATCTAACGGCAACTGCGAAATTTTCTTTATTTCGCATCATTACGCCTTCAATTACTGCTTGACCGCCAACTTCCATAAAATTATTAATTAATCTTGATTATATAAAATTAACTGAAAAATGTGTATTAATCAAAAGAATTTGCCTAACCCCTCTTGTTTGCCTTCTCCAAGTAAGTCTTCTTCATTATAACCTAAAACCCAC
>Ga0257119_1000234_pt1 | contig 60677 bp, 58 predicted proteins | sample SI112_200mmetaG_FD_190179 | JGI IMG/M metagenome (GOLD analysis project Ga0257119, IMG submission 190179) | Marine microbial communities from Saanich Inlet, British Columbia, Canada - SI112_200m | ecosystem: Environmental > Aquatic > Marine > Inlet | place: Canada: British Columbia | collected... | reverse complement strand
TAACATTAGCTTAGACAGGCTACGCCAGCGTCGCTAATAAAATATTGCAACGGACAAGCCGCTGAACTGCAAAAGGCAAAAGCAAAAGCCGTACTTGGGCAGGGTAAAGTACAAACATAAGAGGAAAAATATGAAAGTTTTGATTGCATGTGAAGAAAGTCAAGCAGTAACGAAAGAGTTTAGGAGGCTCGGGCATGAAGCTTATTCTTGTGATATCGAACAATGTTCTGGTGGGCATCCAGAATGGCATCTAAAGAATGATGCTGCATCCGCTTTATTTTTCCAGAAGTGGGATATTGTAATTGCTTTCCCACCATGCACTGATTTGTGTGTTTCTGGGGCAAGGTGGTTTAAAGAAAAGATTGCAGACGGTAGGCAACAAAAAGCGATTGATTTTTTTATGATGTTTGCTGGATATCCTTGCAGGAAAAAAGCAATAGAGAGCCCTATCGGTATAATGTCAACGAAATATAGAAAACCCGATCAGATAATACAGCCTTGGCAGCACGGACATGGTGAAACAAAATCAACTTGTCTATGGCTTTTTGGCCTGCCTAAACTTGAGCCTACAAATATAGTTAAAGGTAGAGAACAAAAAATCTGGAAAATGGCTCCGTCTGAAAATCGGGCAAAGCTTAGGTCAAAAACTTATTCAGGAATAGCAAAGGCAATGGCAGAACAATGGGGCGGTAAGAATCACGAAACCGCTAATAAGTAGTTGAACTTTACTGCGCTACGCTTGAAAGTTAACTATCGCATTATGAGCCAACAAAAACTTTTATATGGCATGGAATTAACACGGACAGACGTTTACAAGCTTACCATCAACTCTGGTGGAAACCTTATGGTCAAAACCAACGGAGAGGTGACCATCGTGTTTGTCAACGGCAAATTCGAGCAAGTGAGTTTTCTGTTTACAGGAAGGTACACCCGAAACCAATGGAGAATTCTCTCTGCGATTGAACAAATGATAGGTAAACTTGAAGCTAAATACAAAGGCATTTAATAAGGAAATAATGAAAATTTTTATACTGAACGGACCGGCAGAGGCAGGCAAGGGAACCCTTGTTGAATATTTCAAGGAATCAACATGGCTGGACACCCATTCCTACTCTTCAATAGATTGGATCAAAAAAGTGGCAAAAAAAGAGTTTGGATGGGATGGAGTCAAAGACGCAAGGGGCAGGAACCTTTTAGCCGGGTTAAAACAGGTTGCCATTGCATACAATGATATTCCCACTAAAAAGGTGATCTTGGAAATTGAATCGGCAATTGTTTTTAAAATAGACCTGCTTTTTGTCGATATCCGGGAACCAGACGAAATTGAAAAACTGGTAACTCATTGCAAAACCGTCGGACTCCCTTGCGTTGCCGTCAGGGTTATTAATACCCAGGCCGAGCTTAAAGCCGAAAAGAACGGGTTGAGTTTAACCGGGGACCGGCTGTATGGGGAATACTCATATGATATTGAAATAGAGAATAATTCAACCATGGAAGCCTTTAAAAAGAATATAGAAATTAAAATGAAGGAGTATTTAGTATGAATTTCTTAACAAATGATCAAAAGAAAAGAATGTCCACATTGTTTTTAATTAAGTCAATGCCGGAAAATGCAATTAAGATTGGGCTCCCACAAGGGAAAATCCGTAGATTGTGCCGGGCGTTGATGCATCAGATTGATAACCGCCTGCGTCAATTACCGCAACCAGATGCGGCCTACATAGACGAAATAAATGTCCTTTTTGAAGAATTTGGCGGTGGAATTGCCTTAAACTGTGACGGGGCGGCTTTTTGTTTTAAATTATTGGAAAGGACAAATACTTCGATTCTTTGTCCCCCAGGCGGGGCCACTATAAAATATTGTGATCAAGCAGTCCTGAATCTGTTGAATTCCCTCTCTCTTTATTTTGACAGAGGCACGGAAAATCTTGTAGAGAAATGGGATTCTCTATTTTTTTAATTGCTTTTTTCCCAAAAAGGAAACAATTATGGAAGTTTTCAGGACGGTCCTTATAGATAGAAGGGGAAAACAATGCCAATAGATTTTAACAATGCACCGCCACAAAGAGAGCCGAAGGAAGATAGCAACCAAGCCCCTCAAGATCCTATTCAGGCTTTCGCCGAAAAACTGGCAGAGCATGGCCTTGACCCCGGGGGGATTATCGCTGATGGAGAATTACACAGGTTTGGTAAAAAGAAGGCCTGCTGGTATGTGTTTTTCCAGGGCGACATATGCGGAGCCGCTTTCGGAGATTGGCAAAAGGGGATAAAAGGAACCTGGTGTTCTGTCTCTGAAGGCACGTTGACATATAAACAGCGTGAAAAATACAGAAAGGACATGGAAGCGGCCAAGGCTATCAGGAAGGCACAGGAAAAAAAGAACCATGCCCAGGCTAAAATAATTGCCAAAAAAGAATGGGGTGCTGCTATGCCGGTTATCGGTATGGCCCATTCATACCTTGAAAAAAAGGGTGTGAATTCTCATCATTTAAGAGTTGATAAAAAAGATCGGCTTTTAATTCCTTCTATTGATGGGAATAAAGAGATCCACTCCCTTCAATACATCAAACCAAACGGGGATAAGAAATATCAGCCTTTAGGAGCAAGGAAGGGGTTTTTCTTTGAATTTGAGGGAGCCCAGGGTAATAATAAGCTTTATATTTGTGAAGGTTATTCAACCGGGGCGTCAATTCATGAGGCAACCGGGGCAACGGTTATATGTGCCTTTGATTCTGGGAACCTGCCCAGGGTTGCAAAAGTTATAAGGGAAATATTCCCGTCTCACTATATTACCATTGCAGCAGATGACGACAGACACGTTCCTGGCAATCCTGGTGTTACAAAAGCCAAAGAGGCGGCCTTAGATATCGGGGTGCCTTTTGTATGGCCAGTGTTTCAGAATGTAGATCCAGGTGACAAACCGCCTACTGACTTTAATGATCTTTTTGCCATGGAAGGGCCAACCGCTGTTGTTGCTCAATTAGTGAAGACGGGAGTGGAGGCAGAACGGCAAATCATTCCCCCTTTTATGGAAAACAGCACAGCCCTTACAAGCTGGCTAATCAAAAAACCTGCACCCAGGAAATACATATTAACCCTTAATGGTGTAGGTTTTATGCCAAAGGGCGTAGTGGGCGTTCTGGCAGCCACGGGCGGGACCGGGAAAACCTTTTTTCTGATGTCTTTGGCACAGGCCTTTGCAACCGGGGGCAGTTTTGGGCCGATCAAGGCGCCGAAGCCACTTAAAACCCTTTGTATCTTTGGAGAGGATGACCAGGACGAACTAGGGCGGCGTTTTTGGGATATCTGCAAGGGGAAACCCTCTAAAAATCTTTATGCAGCCAGTGTGTATGGTGAGGTGGGGCCTTTAATGAAAATGGATGGAAAGAATCCGGTCCGAGCAGATGGTTTCTATTGGTTGGATGAAACTATAAAAGGGCATCCAGGAGTGGACGTTGTTATCCTTGACCCTAAAAGCCGTTTTTATGGCCTGGAAGAGAATAACAATGACCATGGCACCCAATGGGTTGGGTGTCTTGAAACTCTTAGAAAAAGGTATAATACAAACATCCTGTTTGCTGCCCATACGGCAGAAGATAAAGCAGGAAAGCTGTCTCAGGCTATGAACAGGGGTGCGTCGTCGGTTGTCGATGGTTGTCGTTGGCAGGCTGGTATGATTCCCATGGATAAAAATACGGCAGACTATTATAGGATTACAGATCCACATAATTTTGTAATTTTTGATGCACCTAAGAATAATTATTCACCCAGGGGAAGCCACCCTCTTTATTTTAAAAGAGGAGAAGGCGGCGTATTGGAATATACGACTTTACAGAATACAGAGTTATCTGAAATGGCTAATACTCTGCATGGACTGCTTAAAGATGATAAAGGGCTATATACCCTTTATGCACTTGGAGAAGGATCGCAAACAAAAGAAATTGCCAACACCATGAAAGAAAATCACTCATCATTTGAAAGAACAAAAAGCTATAAAGATATAACAGATTTTATGGTTAAAAAGGGTGTGGCAAAGTGGATAAAAACCGGCACAGGTAACAGTAATAAAACAGTCCTGGATATCATAAAAAAATGATCAAAAAAGACACATATTTTATGGCAAAAATAGCATTTGCTTATCCGGATATTGCTTATCCGGACTCTGCCGGACGGGCCATCCGGATAAGAGTTACAAAAAACCCGATTCCTTATCCGGGCTTATCCGGATTTGTCATCCGGATAAAGAATGGTTTTAAACCATTGATATTATTGATTAATAAAAAAAATAATTTCTTATCCGGGCTTATCCGGATTTGTCATCCGGATAAAGAATGGCCATTTTTGCTTATCCGGACGGGTGCTTATCCGGACGGGCCATCCGGATAAGGAAACTATCTGAAATCATTGAATTTTTTGCTTATCCGGTTATCCGGACGAGAGTATATATAAATATATATATTTCCAGCTTAAGACTGGAAAACATATTTATGATTTTGTGTGTGAAGATAGAAAATAAAAAAGAATAAAAAAGGAAAAATAAAAATTGAAAAAAGCAACAAAAGATAAAACTCTCCTGGAAGAAACAGAACAACAAATAATTTTCAAATGGATCAGAGCCAACCAGATCCGATATTCAAAATTACAATTGGCATATGGAACATTGAATGGCGTCAGGTTGGCTCCTAAGCTTAGAAAAAAAATGTACCTGCAAGGAAATCGAAAAGGAGTCCCGGATATTGTCTTGCCTGCTAAAAGTTGTACTGGACGTTATTCGGGTTTGTATATTGAATTAAAACGGGTTTTCCGTGGCGTGGTGAGTATTGATCAAAAAAGATATATGAAGCTGTTAAATGAGCAAGGATATTTAGCTCTTGTTTGCCGGGGACACGCTGAGGCAATCGAGTTGATTAAGGATTATTTGGGGATTAAACTTATAAAATAAGGAGATAGACTTATAATATAAGTTGACAATGCTAAAATATAAGTTTAATTATAAATTATGAAGCAAATTAAATGGCATAAAAAAGCAGTTAAGCAGATTCGAAAAATAAAGAATCTTCAAACAAAAAATAAAATCTATGATGCGGTTGGTATGTTATCGTCTTTCCCAAATTGCCGAAATATTAAAAAACTTGCAAACCGGGATGATTATAGACTTAGAGTTGGTAGTTGGAGAGTTATCTTTACTGCTGACCTTGAAATAATTCAAATTGAGGAGGTTAAAAAAAGAGATGAACAGACCTACTAATATTCAAATAATTGAACAAAATGGGCTTCCTGCTTTTGCGGTTATCCCTTATGACGAATATTTGTCCATGGTACCAAACAAAGACAGCGGATTAGTACCCCATGAAGTCGTGGGGCTTGTTATTAAAAAAAATTATAACCTGGTGAAGGCATGGAGACTTTATCTGGGGTTGACTCAAAAAGAGGTGGCAAAAAAAGCAGGGATAACACAAGCTGCTTTTTCTCAGATGGAACGGGTTGAAAATACGAATAGATCTGCAACTCTTGAAAAGCTTGCCAATGCAATGGCGTTATCTGCTGATCAATTACAGGATTAATTTTAAAGAGTGACTATTTTAGTTGCTCTTTTTTTGGCTTGTGTTTTCCCAGATGGGAAACTTTTTTGGAATTAACTAATAAAAATAAATACTTGACATGGAAAAACAATCGTGCAATGGTGACAAAGTTCAGGCAAAATCCTGGACCCGGATTAAGAACCGGAATAACCAGAGGCGCATGAGCGCCCACCAAAAGTACGGCGTTTTTTTTATTTGTATCTTCTTGGCGGGTCATGTGCGGAGGCTGAAAAGCCTGCCGGTTTCCTTTGGTGCCGGTTTCTTAACCGAACATGGCCCGCCATTTTTGATTAAGAACATAATGGCGGAAAAATAAATTTTTTTTTACCAAAGGAGATCCGCTATGAAAGATCAATCCACTTCAGTATTTACCTTCCAATTTAAGAACAGCACATACCATGAAGTTAGAACCATTCAGAAAGCAGACGGTTCAGTTTGGTTTGTTAATGTTGACGTTTGTAAGACGCTTGACATTAAAAACCCAAGACATGCAATCAAAATGTTAGAAGATGATGAAAAGGGTATAGTTAAAACCGACACCCTTGGTGGGAAACAGGGATTAACAATTATCTCAGAATCCGGCCTATACTCTCTTATCATGAGATCCCGAAAACCCCAGGCCAAGAAATTCCGCAAATGGGTAACATCTGAAGTTTTGCCCCAGATCCGCAAAACAGGGGCATATATCCAGGAACCAACCCGACGTGATGCAATATCACCCCTGGCCGTGGCATCGTTCCTCCAGGCCACCATGGATACGTTCTGGAACATTGAAAAAGCTTTGGTTGAGTATGAAGCTGTGAAAGACAATCTTAAAAAAGCCAGAAGAGATACGTCGATTGTCATCAGGTCAATCAGGAAGGCTTTCCCTTTGGCCAGCGAGAATTGTAACCTGCTTGGAGATTTTGACAAAATACCTCTTGAGATTGAAATGAGGTAGATTTTAATTTTTTAAAGAGTTTTCACCCTAAAGTAAAAAGACAATCAATACACTTGACATGGAAAAACAATCGTGCAATGGTGACAAAGTTCAGGCAAAATCCTGGACCCGGATTAAGAGCCGGGAATACTCGAGGCGCATGAGCGCCCACCAAAAGTACGGCGTTTTTTTTATTTGTATCTTCTTGGCGGGTCATGTGCGGAGGCTGAAAAGCCTGCCGGTTTCCTTGGGTGCCGGTCTCTTAACCGAACATGGCCCGCCATTTTTGATTAAGAGCATGATGGCGGAAAAATAAAATTTTTTTACTCAAGGAGAACCGCTATGAAGAATCAAACCGCCGAAGTATTTACCTTCCAGTATCACAATTCTACAAATCATGAAATCAGAACAATCCAGAAAGACAATGGGTCTATTTGGTTTATCAGTGTCGATGTCTGCAAGGCTTTAAAGCTTAACTCAACTGCCATAAGACGATTAGACGATGACGAAAAGGGGCTGCATAAAACACACACCCTTGGTGGGAAACAGGGATTAACAATTATCTCAGAATCCGGCCTATACTCTCTTATCATGAGATCCAACAAGCCAGAGGCCAAGAAATTCAGAAAATGGGTAACGTCAGAAGTTTTGCCCCAGATCCGCAAAACAGGGGCATATATCCAGGAACCAACCCGACGTGATGTAATATCACCCCTGGCCGTGGCATCGTTCCTCCAGGCCACCATGGATACGTTCTGGAACATTGAAAAAGCTTTGGTTGAGTATGAAGCTGTGAAAGACAATCTTAAAAAAGCCAGAAGAGATACGTCGATTGTCATCAGGTCAATCAGGAAGGCTTTCCCTTTGGCCAGCGAGAATTGTAACCTGCTTGGAGATTTTGACAAAATACCTCTTGAGATTGAAATGAGGTAGATTTTAATTTTTTAAAGAGTTTTCACCCTAAAGTAAAAAGACAATCAATAAAAATAATTGATTGTCTTTTTTTTTAAGCTTACATTTCCCAAATAATAACCTAAAAGGGAAAATGTATTAATTTTGACCCCACCTACCACAAAAACTAAAAGAAAACTGATTGATTGGGACTTGATAAAAAAAGAGCATCCTCTTTTCAGTATAAATCTCATACTTTCAAGATACCCCCAATATGGAGAGATTCACTGATGGCTAAAAGGAAGTACATAGATTGGGACAGCATAGAACAGCTTTATAGAGCTGGGTCTCTATCTTTGAACGAAATTTGCGCCCAGTATGAAGCAGATCATGTCAATTCACAGGTTTGGAAAACAACCGTCACTCATGTTGCCATTATCAAAAAAGCCAAGCAAAAAAGCTGGACCCGAAACTTTGCTGAAAAAGTGCAAAAGCGGATCAAAGAAAAACTGGTTACAAGTTTAGTTACAAGTTCGGTTACAGGTAACAAGATATCAGATGATGAGTATATCGAAACGGCTGCCGATGTCGGAACCAATGTCCAACTGCGGCACAGGGTAGAGATCAGAGCCCTGTGTGAACTGGAAGAGACTTTTTTAATTGAGCTTGGAGCCAAGCCCCAGAGAGGCCAGTTTGCATCATTTCAGGGAGATATTAGCTCCATCGATGTTGATCTTACAGTATCCGAAAAAGCTAAAACGTTGAAAGATCTGGCAGCCGTCAGGGCGCAAAGGATTGCCCTTGAGAGGCAGGCGTATAACATCAAGGATGATGCTGAGCCTGATGATGGGAAAAAGAGAGATATGGTCTGGACTGTTAATGCTATTCGGCCTGGCGGGGGAAATCCTTAATGCCTGCAATGGATATCCCAGAGAAGTTATTGCCATTAATTGAGATTCCGAAAAGGTTCAAGGTTATTATCGGCGGACGTGGCAGTGCAAAAAGCACCACCATTGGAGACATCATGGCCATGAAAGTTCAGACTGAGGCTGCGAAAGTCGGTTGTTTCCGGGAATATCAGAACAGTATTGAGGATTCTGTCCACGCTCTGCTTCAAGAAGAAATTGAACGACTGGCAATCCCTGGGTTTATAATTCAGAAATCATATATCGATCACAATGATGGCGGGAAATTGCGTTTTAGGGGCCTGGCCAGATCCATTGGCGGCATTAAATCTATGCAGGGATTTAAATATTTCTGGGTGGAAGAAGCCCAATTTCTATCCAAGGATTCGATTAAAATATTAACGCCTACTGTCAGGGTAGAAGATTCTGAAATTTGGTTTACGGGTAATGTGATGTCCAGTGCTGACCCTTTCTCTCAGCGATTCATAGTCCCATATCAAACAGCATTGGATCGTGACGGATATTTTGAGGACGATATGCACTTAATTATTATCGTCAACCACTCCGACAACCCCTGGTTTCCCGCTGTTCTGGAGAAAGAAAGAAAATACGACTATGAAACCCTTGAAAGGGCGCTTTATGATCATGTCTGGGAGGGAAAATACAACGATTCTATTGAGAATTCGATCATATCAGCTGATTGGTTTGACGCCTGCATAGATGCTCACAAAAAGTTAGGATTCAAGCCCAGGGGCGCAAAGATTGCCTCGCATGATCCGTCTGACCTGGGGCCGGATGATAAAGGCTTGGCTTTCCGGCATGGGTCTGTTTTTTTAGATGCTCAGTCTAAAAAATTTGGGGATGTCAATGACGGTTGCGATTGGGCCACGGATTTTGCCATTGAAAACGGTGCAGATCATTTTGTCTGGGATTGCGATGGCATGGGTGTTTCTTTGCGTCGTCAGGTTAGAGACTCTTTTAAAGGCAAGGCTATTAAGGCTGTAGAGTTCAAAGGCAGCAACGGCGTAGAAAACCCGGATGAAATTTATGAAGATCCCGGCAAAATGATTACAGATGAGAATAAAAGCCGGTCAAACTATGAAACTTTTAGGAATAGACGCGCGCAATATTACTGGTATTTGCGAGATAGGGTTTATCGGACATACTTGGCTGTCATAAAGGGCCAGTATTTTGACCCAGACACCATGATTTCCTTTTCTTCAGATATAAAAGACTTGCAGCAGTTGCGCTCAGAGATTTGCCGTATCCCACGGAAGCCAACCGGCAACGGATTGATTCAGATAATGACAAAAATAGAAATGAAACGATTATTGAAAATTGAAAGCCCCAACTTGGCCGATGCGGTGATGATGTCACTTATAACGCCAGAAATTGAAACAAATAACGTAGGGTATAGGCCAAAAAGATGATGATACCAAAAAGATTGAGGAAATGGGCAGCGTATGTAGAAGAGGCGCATTTAGTAAGCAAGGCATGGCGAGGGGAATCTTGGACCGATGAAGAAATGTATGATGGATTACAGGCCACGCCAGCCGAGATAGAAGATTACAAAATGAAAGGTATTGACCTTATCACCATTAACCGGACCTTTCCTGCGGTAAATCTGATTTTAGGCTCCCAGGCTATCAACCGGCATGACATTACAGCCAAGGCCAGGACGTCGAAAGATTCAGAGATATCCCAAACGATGTCGGAGTCGGTTAAATTTGTGATGGATCAAAGTTCCGGGTATTATCTTATTGCCCAGGCGTTTAAAAATCAGATCATTCCAGGTGTCGGCAATATCTTTGTTGGGAAAAATAGAGATCCCCGGCATGAAGTTGTTTCTGTAAAGTATAGAGATTGGAAAGAATGTTTTTCTGATCCTTTTGCGGATATTTGGGCTGAGGCGGACACTTGCCGGTATAAATTCTGGCAAAAATGGGTTGATCTTGATGCCTTGCAAGCAGCCTACCCGGAGAAAAAGAAAGATCTTGACGGGATGTTTTCGACATTAACTGAAAAAGTCAAAGAAACATATTCTTATGATGCTGATGAAGCAGAGGAAGTGGAAGAATTAAAACAAATTGCCGTTGGTGTTCCCTGGGTTGATGGGACGAGGAGAAGGGTTCGCCCGGTTGAAATTTGGTACACTAAGCCGACAACTGTTCTTTTTGCCACGTTTGAAGATGGATCGGTTAAAGAGATAGACGACAGCAAAGACCCAAGAGAACAGATGCTTATGGTCCGGCATTCCTCAGAATTGATCCGGGCGACGGTCCCTAAAATGTTTTCCGCTGTTTTTTGTTCAACTGTTATCTTGAGAGATGAAACTCCGTCGGACTTGGGGCACGATCAATATCCCTTTGTTCCTTTTGTCGGGTATGTGGATAGATACGGGTTTCCTTATGGAGTGCCCAGGCAGATCCGGGGCCAGGATATAGAAGTAAATAAAAGACGGTCCATGGCATTGGCTTTGATGAATACCAGGCGGATTATCGCGGAAGAAGGCATTGCAAGTACGAAAAAGGAATGGGATGCAATCCATAAGGAAGCTAATTCTCTTGATGGTATGGTTGTTGTTAAAAATGGCGGCATTAGTAAAATCAAGATAGACGAAAATGAAGAGCTTGCCGTCTCCCAGATTGGTATTTTGGGACAATCCGAGAAAGAGATCCAGGAAATATCAGGGGCGAATGGTGAGGCGTCAGGATATCAGACAAACGTAACATCAGGCGTAGCCCTGGACAAGAAAATGAATCAATCAGGAGTAATGACTGCCCCATTGTTCGATAATCTAAGAAGATCCGTTAAGATGGTCGGGGAAAGGATTGGTGCCGGCATTCAAAAGGAATGGACCGGGCCAAAAGTTTTGAGAGTCACTGACCGCATGACGGGTGCTGATAAATTCCTTGAGATTAACAAACGGTTTGAGGGCGGAATTAAAAACAATCTTACCCAGGGCCGGTATGATTATGTTGTTTCTGATTCTCCCAAGTCCGATACTGTCCGTGAGAAAAACATGAGCCTGATTATCGAATGGGTCAAAAAATCTCCGCCGGAAGTTATTCCCCATTTGATGAATATTGCCTTTGAAATGGCAGACCTGCCGAACAAAGAACAATTCCTTGAAAAAATTAAACCCTTGCTTGGTTATGATCCCCTTGAAGAAGATATGGATGCAGACGAAAGGAAACAAAAATTGGTTGAGCAGCTTGAGGCAGAAAAGCAGGCCCAGGCGCACCAGGCAGAGCTTGAAAATATGGCGGTTGAACTGGAATTAAATAAGAAGACCCTGGAAAATGAAAAAATCAAGGCTCAGATTGAAGAGATTATTGCAAAAGCGGATAAGGCGAGGGCCGACACACAAGGAGCAAGTCAGGACGGCGGGATTAAAGCGGAAAAGCATGAAATGGATAAAGCGGCTTTTATGCTGGATTCAACGGAAAAGGGGATAGATATTGGGGACAAAATGTATTCGGCGGCAACGTCGGAAAGTGAAAAGGAGCGGTAAGTATGGAATTATCAGGTGAAAAGTATAAAGATTTTTCCTTTAAACGGTTTGAAACAGAGGAGAAAGAAAGAACAGTTGTTTACAAGGTTTCTGGTTTTTACAAAGGAGATAGGTTTAAAAAAAAAATAACCCTGCCATGGAACACGAAGCGTGGCCGACAGCATGTGTTAGGGATGGCGGCTGATATGGTTTTGGAAGATGTGGGGAGGCAATAATATGACAATGGATATGACAGCGGCACAGGAAAGGGCTTTTGATATTAAAGCGGAAAAACATTTCAGGTCACAGAGGGAAATTCCAAAAGGTCGTGATTTCAGGTGGAATACTTTCAGATTTGAGGCGCATGGAAAGCCAGGTGAAAGGCCGATTGATAAAATAAATGAAAATTTTGATGACACATTCCCGGAGGCCCCGGGGAGTAAATCTTGGCTTGATAGAAAGTTTGGGCCACGGGATGATGAATACTTTGATCCTGCCCTTTTTAGCGACAAGACGTCTCTTTTTGGGGAAAAACCACGATGGCCATTGCCAATTGACGAGAACCCTTTAGGGTTTGATTCTTCTTGTCTTTCCATTGATGAAGAGATCCTTCAACTTAGCGAAATGCAGGAGTAAGAAAAAGAAATTCAATTATTTAGTTTGACACAGGGTACAATTTTTATTTTTTTTGGGGTATGCTTTCCTAAAATGGAACCAAATAAGGAATATATACATTTTAATTCGCTACCGGCAGCGTTATAGCCGTGTAAATCAAACAATCGGGAGCTGATCCGTTAAACAGCAAGGAGAAAAGAACATGGGAGAAGAGGCAACAGCAGCAGAAGTGGCAACAGCAACAGAAATTATCGTGGAAGGCAGCGAGACATTGACTCCCGGACAGTCGGATGAAGGTTCAGACGACAGCTTGTTCGGGGAATCAGTTCCAGACGTTGAAGAATCATCAAGTGAAGTAGATGACCCGGCATCTTCACAGTCGTCAGCTGATAAAGAAGTCGTGGACCCTGATGAACAGTCAAAGCAGGAAGAAGTCATAAAACCCGGAGAAGAGGAAGGGGAAGTCAAGGAAGAAGACAAAATCCCCAAAGAACCGGACGATGTGACTAAATTGACCGAACATAAAACCAATCTTGAAAAAGCATTGGCAGAGGCGAGGGCCAAAAATAAATCCCTTCAATTCATGGTCGATCAAAAAGAATCTGCACAACCTGCCGAAGTTGAAGCCGGCGAGACCCCAAAGGTGGACCCGGATTTTAAAGTTTTATCCAAGGAAGAGTTTGAGACGCTTAAAGAAGAAAGCGCAATGGATGCCCTGCAATATATGCACGATTTGCAGACGCATAAAGAGGCAGCCTTTGCAGCAAAAACGCAAGCAGACACGGTGGCGGCTGAGAAGGAAAGCATGGATTCTCTTATTGCCGATAGTCTTGAACAAATTTCTCTTGCGGTACCTGGTGTCTATGAGAATGCAGCAGTCGGGCAAAAATTGACTGACTATGCAGTGGAAAAGGGCTTTGACAATGAAGCCCTGGCAGTCCTCTCAAATCCGGCAACAATGGTAATCGTTCCTGGATCAAACAAACCTGTTGCGTTAGGCAAGGCTGCAGTGTCCTTTGTCAAGTTCTGTAATGATTCAATGACAGCCCCAGAGAGTTCGAGGGCAGATATTGAAAAAGAGGTCACAGAAAGAGTGACCAAAGAACTTTTAACCAAATTTAAAGACAATCCCTCTGGGATAGGTTTAGACGACGTTCCCTCCTCCGACAATGGAGCGCCAAAAGGATGGGCGCCAAAAACGGAGGTGGAGTTACGGGCGATGTCACAGAAAGATCGTGACGCCTATTACGAGGGGTCATAAGGATTATAACAGATGGGTGCAACTGATTTTGCATTAAATAGTAGCCTGGCACGCCAGGTATGGGAACCTGGTCTAGCGATTGAAGCTGAAGACCAGCAGTATTTCAGAAAATTCATGGGCACTGGTAAAAACAGTGTCATCAAAGTTCAGCAGGATCTTAAAAAGACCAGTGCCGGAGAGAAAATCACGGTTGGTCTTCAGATGAAATTGTCCGGGGACGGTATCGAAGGTGATGCAGATATCGAAGGGACCAGCGCAGAAGAGGGCCTGTCTCATTTCCCTGATGCGGTTTACATTGATCAGCGAAGAAAGTCCACAAAATCCAAAGGCAAAATGTCCGAGCAGAGAGTTCCTTACAATCTGCGGAAAATGGGACGGGATGCACTTGGTGTCTGGTTCGGTGAGGATTATGACCAGCAGATGATGATGTATCTTGCTGGAGCCAGGGGAGTGAATACAAATTTCCATTTCCCACTTACATGGACCGGCAGAGCGAATAATGCCATGACAGCCCCGGCCTATACCGTTTATGGAGACACAACCGGAACAAAGGCATCCTCAAAGGCTGATCTTGCGGTTGGTGACATCATGACCCTGAACACCATTGAAAGATGTACGGCCAAGGCGGAGACAACCTCTCCTCTTATCAGGCCTGTTTCTGATGGTGACAGCGGCCAGTTTGTTCTCTTGATGCACACATTCCAGGCTTTTTCTTTGCGGGGAGCTACTTCCACAAATGACTGGCTGGATATCCATAAGAATACTGACGGACAGAAATCTCTTGTCTATCGGAATGCTCTGGGTGTTTGGAATGGCGTTATCCTTCATAAACACAGGAATGTTATCCGTTTCAGTGATTATGGAGCCGGTGCTGATGTTGGTGCCGCAAGAGCCCTTTTTCTTGGAGCCCATGCAGGTATGGCCGCGTGGGGTAAAAACGGTGATTTTGGCCGATATTCCTGGAATGAAGAGACTGATGACCGTGGCAATAGATTGGTAATCACAGCCGGTTCTATTTACGGCATCAAAAAAGCGACCTTTAACAGTTTGGACCCTGGTGTAATTGCGGTTGATACCGCTTGCATAGATCCTAACGCCTAACCGATAGGGGTGGTTAATAGCCACCCCTTCAAATAAGGAGCCAAGATATGGCAGCAGTAACAGACTCCACAGATGCTGTAAAAAACAGCTTAATGATTGATCAGAGAAAGGCCGGTGTCGTTTATTGCCGGTCTGCAAAATATGTGAATGATGGCGCGAAAGATGCCAACAGTATTATCAAAATGGTGCCCCTGCCTTCCGGCGCCAGGGTTATCAAGGTTGACTATATAACGTCAGCCCTGGATACAGGCGTTACTGTTGATATTGGTGACGACACAACCATTGATAAATACTTTGATGGTGCGGATTGCGCAGCGGCCGGCAGCGCGTCAGCTATTATGGATCTTGAGTTGACGGCTGATGAAGACGTCCAGATGAAGATCCTTGGAGCGGCCCTTCCTGATGAAGCGGTCTTGTCCCTGCACGTTTGGTACAAGATGGCTGATAGTATCGTCGACGAAGAGGCGTAGCCTCAGTAATCATTAAATAATTCGGGGCGGGGTTTTCCCTGCCCCGCTTTTCAAGGAGAAAAGACACAAATGCTTTTAATTTATACCGGAAGTAAAAAAGAATTAAAACTCACCCGCCCAGAACTGGAAAAAAAATATCATTTCAAAGAAAACAAACCAGTAAAAGTTACAGAAGGTGACGGGAAATATCTGGTTAAAGAATTTCCGACGGCTTTCACAGAGATTGAGCCGGAACCAGAGCCCATGAAGAAGCCGGAGCCGGACAAAAAAACCAAGCAAGGAGCCGGACAAAAAAAAGTAAGAATCATGGATATTAATTAAAAGGAGAAGAAATGAATAGCTTTATTGGAGTAAAATTAGTTGAAGCAAGACCAATTACCCTTGGAGATTATAATATATTAAGAGGCTGGACTATTCCGCCAGATGAAGATCCGGAAAGAGAGGGATATCTTGTCCAATATTCAGACGACTATGTTTCCTGGTGTCCGAAAGAGCGGTTTGAAGACCAAAACTTTCAAATCGTTGGGAAGGACAATAAAGTCAGCCATGAAGATGTTGAAAGTATGATCGCAAGCCGTGATGTATCAACGATTTTTCCAGAAGGGACAAAGTCCAAAACGACACTTGTTCAATGTGTTTTGAAAAATGGTTTTGTAATTACGGAGTCAAGCGCATGTGTGGACCCGAACAACTACAGTGAAAAAATTGGGGCAGAAGCCTGTATGGAAAAAATCAAGGATAAAATCTGGTTTCTTATGGGGTTTCTTCTTCAATCCGCTGTTTATGGGTTTAATCAAAATGATATTTTTTTTCCAGTTCTGGAAAGAACCTGATTTAGAGATGGAAGAATCGGATTTGGATCAGGAAAAAGGATGTGCCGGAGCCTCTTGTATGACCCAGGAAAAGCCAGTCCGTCACATAGTAGACGCTTTGAAGAGGATGGATTCGCCATTAAAAGAATATGTCAGCCTTTTTGATACACCCGAAGGCTTGGCACCTGGCGTTCTTTTTGAAATTCAATCAGATCCGGTTGGGCAGGTGGGAGTCGATGGATGCCAGCCCCCAGAGATTATTGAATATGCAAAATGCCTGGTTGAATCCCTTAATGCTCGTTTCCCCTGCCGGGAGAATGCCTTAACCATTACTAAACTTGAAGAGGCAATGGCATGGCAAGAAAAGAGAACCAAGAACCGGGTCAAAGCAGGTGTCGAAGGTTTCAACCAACCGATTCAAGAAGGATAAAAATTGAAATTTAAAACAAAAAAGTAACAAGGAGCATGAACGATGTCAACTTATACAGCAGGCAATCTTGTCGATCTTTTAGGACAACAACTACATGACGTAGGCCAGGATATTTGGTCGGAATCGTTATTATTGTCTTATTTGTCGGAAGCTCAGAACCAAATTGCATCACTCAGGCCAGATGCCACAGGGGTTACTGGACCTTTTGTCCTTGCTCAATCTGCAAAGCAAGAGATTCCTGCGGGGGGTGTCCGGTTTATAGATTGCGTAAGGAATTTAGGAATAGACGGGGCAGTGCCCGGTAGACATATCAAAAAAATATCCAGAAATGAGATTGATGGATATTACCCTACATGGACATCGGATGAATCAGCGACAGAGGTTAAACGGTATATTTTTGATCCAACTACACCTAAAGTCTTTTGGGTCTATCCAACGCCGAGCATTGGAACCTTAAATGTTGAGTTGTCTTATTCTAAGGCACCAGTACAATTGACAGTCACTACGGATTCTATCGGGGTCGATGATATTTATATCTCACCATTATTGGAATGGGTCATGTACAGATGCATGTCTATGGAAGCGGAAGGGGCAAACGCGTCGGTTGCACAGGCCCATATGCAAACTTTTTATAATGCCCTACGGGCTAAAATAAGCACGGATACCAAGATAGCTGAAATCGAGAGGTAACACATGACAACATTGGCTACGTACTACCCCTTTATTGTCCCTGATTTGCCGAAATGCCCAGAGATTGCCATCGACATTGAGCTTATTCGGGTGGCAAATGAATATTGTAATGACGGATGGGTGTATAGGCATGAGGCGGAAGTGTCTATTTCGGTGGGAGACCAAGAAAAAGAAGTGAGCCTTCCCGATGGTACGCAATTGGTCGGGATTGTAACTGCCGAAGTTAACGATAGTGAATTCTTGGATATTTCGGTAACAGGGGATTCTATCCTTTTGGATAATGTTGCGACACTGGATTTTGATATCGAGTTGGTACTTGCAGTCAAGCCCGCGTTAACTGCCACAACCTTGCCTGATTTTTTATTAAGGGATCATCTTGATGCGATTGTGACCGGAGTTAAAAGGCGGTTGTTCCTTTCCCCTGGAAAATCTTGGACCAATGCAGAATTGGCCATGTATTATGAAAAACAATATATGGACTATGTGGGATCGCGGGCGGCTGAATCTTTCCAGAACGGCACATCGACAAAGAAAAGAATAGACCGGAGAATGGGAATTTGATTAATATTAGCGGCTTTAAGGGAGAAATCCCCAGGCTTTCAGATAAGTTGTTGCCTGAAAATTATGCGGCCAGTGCTATTAATTGCAACCTTGAATCCGGTAATATTCAGCCGGTTAAAGGGTCAACTGCCATCCAGGATGTTGGGGCGGCAATAACAACTATTTTCAGGATGGATGATTCCTTTTTGCAATGGGATGAAAATGTGAGCGTGGTAAAAGCTCTTGTTGCAGATTCAGGAGACAGAATTTTATTTACCGGGGCCGGGTATCCTAAAGAAACAAATGCTGCTTTGTCGTTGGTTTCTTCTCCTTTCCCGACGAATGTCCGGCGTTTGGGTATTCCGGCCCCTACAAACGCCTTAACCGTCGCTTTAATTGGCACGCCGGGGGATGATGTTGTCCACGCCTCCTCTTATGTTTACACGATTGTTGGTAAATGGGCCGATGGCAGCGAGGTTGAATCTGGCCCGTCTTCCCCTACGGCTGTCTTTGATGTTTATGGGGGCATTACCCCCAGGTTGACCGGGTTTACTGATGCCACAGCGGATGGAGCGTATACCACTCATTCCAGGATATACAGGTTGAATTCCGGCAATGTCGGGGCAGAGTACCAATATGTTGATGAAATGGCGGTTGCTACAACTCAATATGACGATGAAAAGACCGATGATGACCTGGGAGAAGTTTTGCCCACGGTGGGATGGACTTCACCTGATGCAGCCCTTTCGGGATTAGTTGCCACATCACATGGCCTTGTCTTTGGGTTTGTGGGGAATACCATTTATCCTTCTGAGATTTTTATTCCTTACGCTTTCCCGGCTGAATACAGCCTTGTGACTGAATCCGATATTGTGGGCCTTGGGTACACGGGGAGCCTTGTCGTTGTTCTCACCCAGACAGTCCCATATATGTTGATAGGCCAAGACCCTGAGACATTGTCTTTGCGTCGGTTGGGATATCAACAAAAGTGCGTTTCTGCCCGGTCCATCGTTAATGTCCCCGGTGGTGTCATGTATGCCAGCCCAGATGGTCTTTATCTTATCAATGAAGCGGGCCTGGGTTTATTGGTCACGGAAAAAATATTCACAAAGAATCAATGGAAAGCTCTTTCTCCTGAGAACCTGTTTGGGGTTTATTATAACGAATATTATATAGGTTTCTTCTCTGGCACAACGTCAGGGTTTTCCCTCCATTTGGAAACCGGAGAATATCAGGCGATCACGTCGGCACAAAATGTTTATGGCGGGGCCTATTCTTCCGACGCAGATCTTTTATATCTGATCCAGACGAAAGATGCTGTCAGAGAGATAGTTTCTTATAGGACCGGATCAAATGTCGATTATACCTGGATATCAAAAGTCTTTGAATTCCGATCCCGGCAAATTTTTACGGCAGGCAAGGTCCAGGGAGCTTTTGCGGCGGGGAACGTTACTCTTAGTTTCTACGTTGATGGTGTTCTGGATACATCCAAAGTTATCGGTGATGACAACCTTTTTAGGGTAAATCTTAAAGGGGGTACTTCTTTCCAAATAAAGGCAGTAGGAAAAGCGACAATTGACCAGATATTAATAGGTCGCTCTGTATCTGAAGTCACAAAGGGGGCATAATGGCTGATCCTAATATCCCGAATATTCCTTTTTCGGTGAGCCCAGACCAAACCCAATTTTTTACCGCAGTAAAGACATGCCTTGAAGCATTATCCGGACAAGGCAGAAACACTGACGGAAATCGTGCCTTAAGAATATCAGAACTCGAAAGCCTGGGCATAGATGTAGGTCAGTTTTTACGGAGTTCAAAGAAAACCCCATACGCCATAATCCCTTCTTCTTCTGGTTCTATGGATACGCCAAATCCTCCTAAAAATTTAACAGCGGCAACAGGAGCTTTCGTTCACGCCCTTAATTGGACTAACCCGGCGGATGAAATTGTTTCTCATGTTGAGATTTGGGCGGCGGAGGCAAGTCAGGATAGAACCGATGCTCAAAGAATTGGTATTTTTACCGTCACTGAAGCGATAAGGGCCGGGGCAGGCCTTTTTAAACATTCCGGCTTTGACGTTACCAGCGATTTCACTTATTGGATAAGATCGGTTTCTTATGCGGGGAAACATTCTGTATGGTGTCCTCCTGAGATCCAAGGTGGGTATGTGGTCCCTGGGGAAGATTCGGTGCAGGAAACGGTTACAAAACTTCTTGCCGTCTTGACCGGGGAAATAACAGAAAGCCAGCTTTATGCGGATCTTTCTACCAGAATCGATTTGATAGATGCCGATTCCACGGGTCTTGTCACTAGGGTCGCGACATTACGGGAGGAAGTCGAAACAGCAGAAACGGGCTTGCTGGATAGATTGTCTGCCGTGGAAGTGGATCTCGGCAGTATCGGTGATTTTGAGACAAATACGGCATACTCTCTTAATGATCTTGTCTCTTATGAAAGCAAAATTTATAAATGTATTGTGACCACGACGGCTCCTTCCCCCTTGCCGACGGACACAGATTATTGGAAAAAAGTAGGAGAGTCCTCTACTTTGGCCGAGAATCTTGCGAATAATGCAATTGGGATAGAGTCTCTTGATATCAGAGTTACGGATAATGAAGGGGGTATCTCGGTTAGCTCCGGCAAGATTACTGCTTTAGAATCCACCGTCAACGACCCGACGACCGGGGTTGATGCTACAGCCACAGGATTGTCAAGTCTTGATACGAGGGTAGAAGATACGGAGGATGGCCTTGTTTCTCAGGCTGGATTGATAGATACGGTCTATGCTGACGCAAAGTCATATGCAGACGAAAAGGCTCTTCTTGTTTATGAGATAGATCCAGATGAGCCAGTTAACTTATCAACAGATATTGATGGGGCGGACGCGTGGATATTCAGTTTAGAGGATGCCATGGCGGATGGGGCGCTTGTTTATATTGAATATGAGGGAGACGGTGTTCTTGATGTCAATTTTAACGGTGAAGACCTTACCACCGCAAAGATTTCAACCACGTCAAACTATGGTGATGTTACTGATGCTCAAGTCTTTTCGGGTGAGATAGAATCGACTGAAATAATTGATCTTTCTCAAGAAATTGGCAGTGGAGCCTTTAATTATGGGGGAATACAGTAATGACCTGGTTATCGCTTCCGTCTAAATCCCTTGCACAAGGAGTAGATGCAAACACTCTTAAGGTTTGGTCAACAGGCGATATTCCCGCAACAATAAAAAAAATAAAAATATTTGCGTCTAAAGAGGCAGGCATTTTAAACCGGACAGTAATGCCGGACGGGACGCTTTCTCCGGTTGTCCAAGCGTCGTCAATGGCGTATGTTCTGTCAGAGTCGCGGGCGAGGGTAGCTGAAAATTCTGCGATTGCAGGGGAAATAACCGTAGTAAAGGCTGCGGTTAATAGCAATGTGGCGGATATCGTTTCTGAGACAGCGGCCAGGGTTTCTGCGGATTCCGCTATGGCTTTCGATATAACCGCCCTGGAAAGTACCGTCAACGATGCAGAGACTGGCGTGGCTGTGACCGCAAATGGTCTGGAGTCTTTGGATACTCGGGTTACCACGTCCGAGGATAACATAACGACCAGTGCGAGCAAAATTACTGCTTTAGAAACCACCGTTGATGATGAAGCTACGGGAGTTGCGGCACAGGGGACGGCGATAACAGCTCTTGATGTTAGGATCACGGATAATGAGGGAGGCCTTACGTCCCAGGCGGAAAGTATTTCGGTCCTTGAAACTGGTGTCGGTGACAATACGGCAGCAATCAGCACAGAAGCAACGACCAGGGCGACAGCGGATACGGCTTTATCAGAGGCCATTACTACAGTACAATCAACCGCTGGTGGCAATACCACGGCTATCAGTGCCAACCTTACCAGCATCAACGGGATAGAGGGTAAATATGCCGTCAAGATTGATAACAATGGGTATGTTTCTGGCTTTGGGTTAATCTCAACAGACAATGATGGAGTGCCTACAAGTGAATTTATCCTTCTTTCTGATAAGTTTTCTATCGTAAAGCCGGGTGCGGAGGTTGGAGAGACGCCCATGGTGCCGTTCGTCGTCGGTGACGTGGATGGCGTTAGTGCGGTTGGTGTTAATGGTAATCTTTTGGTAGATGGCTCCATTTTGGCACATGCAATCCAGGCAGACGCAATAAAGGCTGCACATATTGATACGAATGAGATTTTTGTCGGCTTGAAAATGCAATCCACAAATTATGTGGAAGGCATTACCGGATGGAAGATAGAAGGTGGATTGGCAGAATTTAACAGTATAGTAATGAAATTTACGGCGGGGAGTTCCGGGTATGACAATCTGACAGACAAACCAACTTCTCTAAATGATATTAATTCAGGCGAATATAATATTATTCAAAATTCTATTGAAAGTTGGTTTGACGATGGTGTCCCGACATTATCAAATGTTCCTGCTGTGGATTGGACAACAACAGCATTAAAAGATCAGCACCTGGGCGACCTGTATTATGACAATTTAACCGGATACGCCTATCGTTTCAGGGTGGTAAGCACAACCTATTCCTGGCTTAAATTGACTGATTCAGATATTACGGCAGCCTTGGCCGCCGCCGCAACAGCCCAGGACACGGCAGACGGAAAGCGCAGAGTATTTCTGCCTGTATCAAACCCTGTCCCGCCGTATGATGCCGGGGATTTGTGGGATACAGGGGCCGGGGTCAAACGATGTCAAACGGCTAAGGCTGAGGGGGGCGCATACGCTTCCGACGATTGGATTGGCGTGGCAGACGTGACTGATTATGATACCATCAACACTTATGCAGACAATGCGGCACGTCTTATTTTTTCTTCTGATCCTGATGAAGCAGTCAACATCAACACCGACATTGACGGGGCCGATGAGTTTGAATTCTCTGTTGACTTATTATCAGAAGGCTCTTTGATTCACATCGAATACGAGGGTACGGATAATTTATCAGTGGCCTTGAACGAGACACAATTGGAACAGGATCTTTTAACGTCAACTGATAATTATGGTGATTTAGATTCAGGCTCTGCTTTTAATGATGAACCTGAGACAAACCAATATATTGATCTGTCATTAAAAAGCGGTGCCGGTGAATATGACTACGGGACGGTGATATAATGGCCTGGAAAGCGATTACAGCAAAAGAATTGGTGGCTGGAACCAATAGTTTAAAAATCTGGTCTACTGGTGGTGTCTCCGGCACAATTAAAAAAATTAGAGTATACACATCTGAAGAGGCTGGTTTATTAAACCAATCGTTTAATTCAGATGGATCTTTGTCCACAAACGCTCAATCCCCGGCAATATCAAATCAGCAATCCACGCCGATAATTAGAGCTATAACCGCAGAACAGGCCACATTAACCGAAGTCAAAGCAAGGGCTTATGCTGACGGAATGGTGACAGAGGCTGAAGCCCGTGCCATAGAGGCGGCCCAGGCAAAAGCTGATTTGGCAGAAATTACTGCCAGCGCCTACGCGGATGGAATAGTTACTGCTGAAGAAGCCCGGGCCATAGCAGATGCCCAGGCCAAGGCCGATGCTGCCCAGGCTGCCGCTGAAGTTACTGCCGCTGCTGATGCAACAAGCAAAGCTGATGCTGCCGAAGCCGCTGCCAACGCTTATGCCGTCGCCCAGGATGTTCTTGAGCAGACAAGAGCTGATGCCTACGCAGACGGAATTGTCTCTGATGAAGAAGCCCGGGCCATAGCAGATGCCCAGGCCAAAGCGGATGCTGCCCAGGCTGCCGCTGAAGTTACTGCCGCTGCTGATGCAATGAAGGTTTATGATTTGACCGCAAGCCATGTGGTGCCCCTGAGTACAGACATTAACGGGGCCGATGAATGGGAATTTTCTGTTGATGAAATTTTTTGTGATGGGAGTTTGGTGTTTGTTGAATATGAGGGAGATGGTGTTCTGGAAATAGCCCTGAATGACAGTCATTTAACTGTCGAAAGAATAGTAAACACGTCCGATTACGGAGACATAGACACGGGTTTTGTTTTTTCCGATGAACCCGAAGTTGAGTATATTGACCTGGCCATGGCAAATGGCACAGGATCTTATGAATATGGAGGATTATAAAACATGAGTGGAACAGCAATAGCCCGCCGGGGTGGCACAACCACGGAACATGCAAGCTTTACAGGTATAAACAAGGAAATTACCGTTGACACCACAAAGAAAGCCCTTGTGGTCCATGACGGAGTGACTGCTGGCGGGTTTCCAGCAGCCAGGGAAGATCACACGCACACCCTTGCCGAATTAACCGGACCGCTTATGGAAATAGGTACACCAGGCGCAGCCGGGTTTGGTGTTGGTATTTGTCCGGAGGACTATTTGCCAACCGGCATGACACCCATGGCTGGATATGATGATGTTGCCAATAATAATTATGGTAATTATCAATACCCAGACGGATCAGTCATGGTGTTTGTGCCAAAGTTTTTTTATAAAATCGGTACAGGATCGAATGGCTTGGATATTAATGTTATTGATGTAAAGCCAGCCAGCTATTTTGGTTCAACTGCGGAGGCGAACTCTGCCGGGTATGCACTGCACCGTGCTTTTATTGATGACAATAATGAGCAGATTGGGTTTTTTGTTGATAAATATAAATGTTCAAAACGCGCCTGGGGCACGGGATATATTGCAAGCTCTATTGCCTCTGGCTTGCCTATATCGACCGCGTCAACGCATAATCCCATAGCTGATCTGACAGCCTGCGGGGGTAATTATTATTATGAAGCAATTAATGCTGCCCATGCCAGGGATGGGGTCAATGGGGCTGTTAATGCAAGTTCGATCTTCTTTGTAAAATCACAATTTATCAATTCTGCCCTTGCTATTCTTTCCATGGCACACGGCCAGGCCGCAACAGCAACCACTTATTGTGCATGGTATGACGCAACTTATAATTATCCAAAGGGGTGTAATGACAACGCTCTTGGTGACACAGATGATGGAAATGTGTCCTATACCAGCGATGGATATTCAAACTGCGGGAAGACCGGGTCCGGCGTGCCGTTTGCAAAAACAACCCATAACGGCCAGGCCTGCGGGGTAGCAGATCTTAATGGGCTAATGTATGAAATTATGATCGGCGTTACCTGCATAGCGGCCGGCAAAACAATCACTGCTGCAACAAACGCAAACCCCTGTAAGATAACAGCAGTAGGGCATGGAAGGGCAACCGGTGATCCCGCTATGATCACGTCCGTTGGTGGTATGACAGAAATTAATGACAAAATTTTTACAATCACTGTTGTTGATGCGGATAATTTTACATTGGATGGAGTTGACTCAACTGCGTTCGCTGCATATTCATCCGGGGGCTCGGCAACTGTTGGTGATTTTTACGTAGCCAAAGACGCAGCCGCCATGAAAGATTTTACCAGTGGCAATTCATTGTCAACTGATCACTGGGGCGCAACCGGCGTGGCTGCCATGATGGATGCCTTTGATATGATGTTTGAAACCGGGTATTCCAGCAATGGTTTTGCTCAGCGCATGGGGTCAGGTGCTAATCAAGTGCTGTCTGAAGCTGTAAGCGGGAACCCGTTTTTACTGACCTGTCTTGGTGTGCCAAAAGACTCAGGCGGAGTGGACACCACTGGCGCCAACATTTTCGGGAAAGATTATTTTTATCAAAAGATTACCAATGAACTCTGTGTGCTATCCGGCGGGTCTTGGGGCAGCAGTTCGAGTGCCGGGGTTTGGTCTTCGTATTGGACCAATTCTCGTACGTATTCGGACGACACTGTTGGGTTCCGCTGCGCCTGTTACCCTGTATAGGGCACGATAGTGCCCATTAAAGGAAACTGAATGTCAGAGCCAGGCTTAAATAGAAAATTTATGGAAACAGCAAAATTGCTGAATGTATATCTGAACCATTTCCCCAAGGCTGAAAAATATGCCTTGGCAAATAGAATAAGGAGCACTGCATATGAGGTATATGATTATATCACGGAGGGCCAAAAAAGGTATTTTAAAAAGACCACGCTCACCAACCTGGATATTGCCCATGAAAAATTAAGAATGCAAATTTATCTGGCCGCTGAATTGGGATATTTCCGCTTTAAAGATGGTAAAAAATCAGAAAAAAGCCCGGGCCAGCTTGAACGGGTCAGGCATGCCGCAATTTCCAGGCTCATAGATGAGCTGGGTAAAATGATTGGCGGCTGGATAAAAAAAATAAAAGAAGAACAACAATGGAAATAAAGGGAAGCGCCTCAAAATGTGTGCTATCCGGCGAGAATTGGAACAACAGTTCGAATGCCGGGGTTTGGAATTCGAATTGGAACAATTATCGTACGAATTCGAACAACAATGTTGGGTTCCGCTGCGACTGCAAATCCTCAAACTCAAATACGAGAAAGTGGAATTACAGGGATGTGTCTTTCCTGCATTATGCGAAATCAATAGGCAGCATCTTTTTGGTAGGATTTAATAGCTCGAAGACCAGATGCGCCAAACACGGAGAATTGAAATTGAAACGGATCGGGAATTTATTTGAAATAGCATTTACTCCAGAAAATCTGTATCAGGCGTATCTGGATGCCCGAAAAGGGAAAAGAAAAAAACAGGCTTGTTTTAATTTTGAGGTCAGCCTGGGTAATAACCTTGCCATGCTGCATGAAGAATTGCATTCCGGCATTTATCAACCGGCACCATACAGGACGTTTAAAGTGTATGAGCCAAAAGACCGGTTGATTTATGCGCCAACATTTCGGGATATCGTGGTGCAACATGCCATTTATAGAGTTATATATTCCATTTTTGATCGTACTTTTATCAATACGTCTTTTGCCTGTCGTAAGGGTATGAGTACCCACAAGGCTTGTGTTTATACACAAAGGGCTTTGCAATCTTGCTCAGGGGATGAATACACATTAAAACTTGATATCAGAAAGTTTTTTTATTCTATCAATCGGAATATTCTCAGAAAATTGATAGAACGAAAAATCAAGGACAAACGATTTGTCGATATTATGATGGCATTTGCTTTTATAGATGCTCCGGACGGCATCCCAATAGGCAACCTTTTAAGCCAGATTTATGCCCTGCTTTATATGAACCCTGTTGATCATTTTGTAAAACGGGTGTTGAAAATAAAACATTATGTCAGGTATGTGGATGATTTTATTTTGATTGGCATCACCCGGGATCAATGTCTTTTGTTCCGGGAAAAAATTATTCAATTTTTAAAGGATGGCCTGGTCTTAAGGCTTTCAAAATCAACCATCCAAAAAGTCAAAAAGGGTTTGAACTTTGTCGGGTACCGCACCTGGAAAAATAAAAAATTTATTCGAAAATTCAGTCTTTATAAATTTAAACGCATGGTCAAAAAAAGTGATCAGGCGGCTGTCGCGTCTATCCTTGGCCATGCAAAATATACCAATTCTTTGCCATACATGCTTAAAATCTTAAAAGAGGTTAAAAATGATATTAAAATACCAAAAAATTATCGACGATTATACAACACGTACGCTTATTGAACCGGATTACCAAGAAGATGCCCAGCGTATAACAGAATTGTGCACGATTGGAGATGACACATATGTGCATGTGCCTGACTCTATGGTTTTACCGGAACAACCTTTTGACATGGATGTCACCATGGAATCGATTGTGCTCACGGATGAAATGAGGGCGGAAATTTCTGCTGTATCTCCACACATGCGCTTGATCAATACCCGGGTGGTGGAAAAAATCAGAAAAAAATATTCTGAAAATGATGAAATGAAAATGTTGCGACAGCTTGCCCAGGGAGCCGAGTGCCAGGAATATATAGAGCATATTGAAAGCTGCCGAGCCTGGGGCCGGACAGAAAAAGAGAAAATAGGATTATAGAATGCCTTATCTTGCATTGCCATCATCGGCCTTGATCCAGGGTGTTAATTCCATTAAAGCATGGTCTGCCGGATCAGTTCCAATTACGCTAACTAAAATCAAAGTCTATTCTTCCAAAGAAGCTGGGATTTTAAGCCAGACTGTCAGGCCTGACGGGTCGTTAATGCCTGTTGCACAGTCCGTTAGTGTTCTGGCGGCAGCCAAGGCGCATCTGGCAGAAGTAATTGCAAAAGCCTACGCAGATGGAATAGTCACTGCTGAAGAAGCAAGGGCCATAGCTGATGCTCAGGCCAAGGCTGATGCCGCCCAGGCTTATACGGAAGCTTGGAGCGAACCGGGAGCCACGAATGATGCAGACATTAGGCATGGTTCCGACACCACTATGATTGATGGTGGCAAGATATATGCTGGTAGCCAGATCAACATTGGCAATTTGATAAATGGTGATTATTGCCGCATTGATGCCGGAGATATTGATTTTTATTATTGGATAGGTTCCACTCATGTTCAATATAAAAGCCTGAAAAGACGGGAAGAAGGTGTTGGCGAACATGATGATGTTATTAATATTCCTGGATATTTTAAAGAAATTCCGAAAGTAGATGTTATTCCAAAATCAACCCAAACATACAGTGTTGCCCTTGCCGCTTATGGCGTGGATCAAGTATTGCAATGTAATGCAGAAAATATCACTGAATATTCATCGGCGCGATGGCGCTTCACTGTTAAATGCTTGTTGATTGCATCCAGTGCCGGGGTTTTTAGTGATCCAGTAGCTATTGTGTCTGGCACTGATACACGAATGCTCTATTGGAACCATGAAACATTAGTTAAAACACTTACATCGGCAACAGTCACATCTCCATCAAATACAACCCAAATTATACTATCCGGCAAGGCATCTGAGTCCGGCAATGGGTATATTCATGGATTAAGGATAGTGGTATTTGCAGTGGTTGACGGAGACAGTACTCAAATTGCAACAAAAACATGGACTTCACTTTACAATACAGCTCCATATACTCTTATATCGGATTGGTCCAACGAGGTAATAGATGTTACATCGGGTGTTCATGATGTGTATTTTACAGCAAATTTTTATGCCCTTGCGTGGGAAAACAGTATAACCACTAATCAATTGTTAGAAAATTTAAATGTTGGATATACTTTCACCCCTGATGGCCAAGCAGCAGCCGGAGAAATTAAATGGATAGCAACAGGGGAATAAAAAGGTTTGATAGTTTATTGCCAGAAAGGTTTAATGCAGTAATAAAAACGGGTTTCTACAAGGAGCGTCACAATATTGAATTTTAAATTATTTCCATACACAGAGATAGACGGGATACGGACAATCTCAGATTCAGACATGAAAAGGCTTTTTGATAGGACTGTCAACGACGGATCGGATAAAATTGTTTTCTACGAAGGGACCATATTAACAAGCGATGAATTTTTGACAGCGATGAAATCCCCCCAGGTTCTTTTTTATGTTTTGTATTTAGGGGCTGATATAGTGGGGTATACATGGCTCAATCGTTTTGAAAACCATACCGCAAGGAATCATTTTTGTGGGTTTTCGGAAGTGTGGGGGCAATCCGTTGTCCTTGGGAGAAAGGCTATTTCCCAATTAATTCGGATGAAAGACAGGTCTGGTCACTATATCTTTGATCTTTTTACCGGGTTTATCCCTGTCTGGAATAAGCTTGCGATTGATTTTGCCTTAAATTGCGGGGCACAAACCCACGGGGTTATACCTAATGCCATATGGAATCAGGAAAAACAAAAAAGTGAAGACGCAGTATTTATATATTATACAAGAGGTGACGCATGACAAATCGAATGGGGCCGTTTAAATTTAGACGCAAATTGCTTTATTTTAAAGGCGGGAGTTCTGCCGGGGATACCTATGATGCCGCATATAACGCTCGAATGGCTACGATTGCTGAGTCCCAGCAGGGCATGGCGGACGAGTATTATAAATTTTGGGAAACCGATTATAAGCCCATGGAACAAGCCAAAATTAAGGCCAACATGGATATGATACCGCTTGAAACTGCCTACAATACAGAAAAAATGCAAGCAGACAGGGATTTGCTTCCAGGACAAGTCGAGCTTGGGGCGGCTCAAAGCAAATCGGCTCTCTCCCTTCTTCCCGGGCAAACAGACTTAGCGATGGCAAAGAATGCAGATGATCTAACCGCCATAGGAGAAAAAGCACCGGTCAGGAATGCTTTTTTTAAAGAGTCGATAGATGGAGTTAACGTTACGGACCGAGTGAATCAAGCTGGCGCGGACGCTGCACAGGCATTTGCCGGGTCACGGGCTGTCATGGGTCGTGATGCTGCAAGAATGGGAATTAATCCGAATTCGGGCAGGTTCGCGTCTATGACGAATACAAACGCTATAAACCGTGCAAAATCAATAAGTGGGGCGAGAACAACGGCAAGGAGCGGAGCGGAGCAAGAAAAATACGCTCGATTAACGAATGCGATGGGGTATTAAAAATGTATGAGATTGAAAATCCAATTGGCAAAGCTATGAACGGAATGGGCCAGGCTGCAGGAACTTACGGGAATATGATGAAGAATATCCCGGCGAATCGAGATCCTGGGCCGAGCGTCGGGGGTGCTATAAATGCTGGCATGGGTGGCGTAGGGGCAGCGGCAACGGTCGGGAGCCTGATGGCAGCACCGGGTGCCGTCGGGATGGCGGCTATAGGAGGGCCTATTACTCTTGGCATTGGTGCAGCGCTTGGTATTGGTTCATATTTACTTTCATAAGGAGTTATAACAATGACTTACAGACATCCACGGGATGAAATCGGGGCAAGCTTAATGGGAGTTGCCAATACCTTAAACAGCATTCAGGCCATGGGGCAGAGGAACACCACATTCAAGCATCAGCAGGACGACAGAAAAACCCGGCTGGATGAAAAAGATCAACACAGGTCCGCCTTGGGCACGATGCAGGAAACAGGGAAATTGCCGGAAGGTACGCCTGCAGATATCGGCATCTCCGTAAAAGAAGATTATTTAAAGGGACTTGATACGGACCTGGGAATTGCTGACGCTCAAGAGGCCGACGGTGTTAGGGGAAGAAGCAGCGAAATATCCACATGGATGTCAGAGAACCCTGGGCAACCATTTGATAAAATCCCTACAAATTTAACGGCAGGGGTTGTAGGCCAAAAATCTTTGGCAAATGTGATAGGGCTTTACGGGAAGACCGCTGAGGCCCAAAAAACATTTATGCAAAATCGGCTTCCCATTATCGAGAAGCATGCTAAAAACTTTTTTAATAGCAGAAACCTTGTTAATGATGCCTTGAAAGCCGGGAAAACTGATATGGCGGTTAATGGATTGGTACAAATGTCAAAAGAATTAACTTTTTCCCCGTACCAGCTCGGAGAATATGATCCAGAAACAAAATCATTTTCTTTGGAATATTTTGACAGGAGAACAGGAAAACTTCAGAACAACGGAACAAAACACATTGATGAAGTCATAACGGAAATGAATGCTTTGGGAGAAAAAGAATTTATTTCTGTTGCGGCATCTAAAATGGAAGCTAAGCGACAAGAGAACCTTGTGGCAGAAGCAAACCCCCGGCATGGCAAAACGAGTACCGGGAAATCAACTCTTGTGATACCCCAGGTAAAAGTCACAGACCAAACCGGCGGGGTGGATATCAGGGTTAAAGATGAAAAAACCGGAGAGTTATTGGGAGAATATAAATCATGGGACGCTTTTTATTCTTCTGGGAATTCTGTTGAAGATCTCAAACGAGAGAAAGATCTTGCCGGGATTGATTCAGAAAAAGCTTTGGCGATCCAAAGGACGGCGTCTGCCAATAAAAGCGATGCTGAAAAAAATTATTACACAAAAAAAACGAATGCCCTGGGCGATAAGGTCATAGATGAAAAACTTTATGATGATAAGGGGAATAGCTATACAGCCAAAAGCAAGGCAGAGTTTGATAATTATATCAAGATGGGCCTTACAAGAATTAATCCGAAACGGGATAAAGGCATAGACGCTGCAAACGTGAAGTCTTTTGCTATGCAGGCGGCGGGGTCCGGGATGGAACAAGATCTTGAAACCGGAGACGTTTCCGGCACGGTGAGAGCAACGGATATGCCTCAGCTTTTAAAGATTGCCAATGGGTTGGGCCTTTCTCTTTATGATGAGGGCGGACAGGTGATTGATGAAAACGGATGGATGCCAGGCGGTAAAAAAGAAGCCTTCAAGGTTTCAGTGTTACCCCCAGGCACAAAACGGATTGGGGTGGACCCGGTTGAAAATAAAAAAAAAGGGGATAAGTTTAATTCTTCTGCAAAAAAAGAGGATGAACTTGAGAAAAAACCAAACGCCATGGGAACCGACGTTAAAGAGACCAAAGGCAAGCAACCCATATACCAGATGTCAAAAGAAGAAATTAAAAATATTTACAGGTTCAGTGCCATGCCCGGGAGCGATGAGCCCGGCACAACTCCTTTGACCATTGTGCAAGGACTCATAAACAAGAACGTTCATCCTGATTTTCCGAAATGGGGCGAAGGGAAAATAGGAAAAGCATTAAGGGATGCCGGAATTGAAACGGATCTTCAAAAAATAAAAACAATCGTCAAAACGCTAAAAAGTAGATTCGAGAACGCCACGGAAGATCAAATAATCAAGATGATCAAACAATCTGCAAAGAAAGGATTATAGACAAAATGCCTTTTGACTTAAAATCAGCCTTAAAGGAAATGTCTGAAAGCGAGATCGCTCAGTATCTCTTGAATGAGAATGGGTATACTGAAAAGGATTATGCTTCCTTAAAAGAGAATAATTTCACAGATGCCGATATAAACCGGAATATCCTTAAAATGGAGAAAACCGATTATGAGGATGTTGTTACCCGGAACTTTAACGAGCAGAACATGGGAGATGTCCAAAGGGGCGTTGTTCGTGGCGCCCATGGTATTGCAAGTTCTACATATGGTATGGCGGCTCTTGGCGGTAACGTCTTGCAAAACATGGGGGCTGAAGATACCGGAAAAGCGATCCAAGGCTTTGGCATGGAAGGGTATAAGGAACATGAGCATGAAGCCTCCCTTCACCCAAAAGATAAATTTTCAGACAGTAAGACAGGATGGATCTTGGGCACTGGGGCAGACCTTGTCCCTATAATGGGCGGGGTTGCCATTAGCTCTGTTCTGGGTGGTGGAGCCGGGTTAGTTGCCGGAAAACAGTTTATAAAACAGGGCATGGAAGTTGCTATTAAAAAAGGCATTAAAAAGCAAGCTACAAAGATAGGCGCCAAGACCGGTGTCGCGGCAGGCATATTTCCTCTTGAAACCGGCAGTATGTATGGGGAGCTTAGAAACGAGCATGGAGTAAAGGCTCCGTGGTCCGCCGTCTTTTTTGGAAGCCTTGCGACCGCCCTTGAATTTACTGGTGGTAATGTCAGGCTGATTGATACCATGTTTGATGCCGTTAAAAACGGAAAAGGCAGTATCACAAAGGCCATTGCCAAACAATTAATAAAGACCATGCCGGCAGAGGCATTGCAGGAAGCCGGGCAGGAAACATTTGCCATCCTCAATGTTGTTGCCAACACTGATGAAAAATTATTGACCAAGGATAATTTTTTAAGAATTGGAGAATCCGCCGGGGCTGGTGCCGTTGGCGGTTTTATGGGTGCTGTGCCTCATGGTGTAATATCCGGGATAAAAGAGAAAAAGAATCCGCCGCCGACTGCAGACGATGAACCTGGGGGTAGTATTCCCATTGTTGAGGAAGAAGAAGTCCAAGCCGATGATCCGAGATTAAAAAATGCTTTCAATGTTTTGGCAAAAGATACAAAAAAAGAACTCGGGGATATCGAGGACAAGTCCGTAAAAAATCTTAATGCCTTTATGCCGCCTGTTCAGAAAAAACCAGAAGCGCCCCATGTAGAAACACAATCCATACCTCAGGAACCAATAAGGGAGATATCGGAAGAAGAACAAGCCCATATTATCGCGCAAGGCGAGATTGATCAACAAAACGAGATTGATGCCATAAACGCAATGGTGGGTCAAGACGATCCTTTTATGAGCCCAAAACAGGCCGATATAGAGGGAAAAGAAGAAAGGACTACTCCTGCTACTCAAAAAGTATCGAAAAGAGGCGAAGATTGGGGCAGATATGATAAAAAGCAAAAAGCCTTGTTTGATAGTGGAGAATGGGCGTCTCTTGCCGTATCAGAAAAAACCACACTGGGTGGTGGAAAGCAAGAAGCCAAAAAAATGGACGAAGGGTTTGTTGACGTAGAACATAGAGCAATAAAAACAGACGAAGGCATTATCATCCAGCAAAGAAAGAAACCGGAACCCAAGGAGCCTGGTCCTGAACATGAGGTATCCCCAGAAGAGGTCGAGACAGATCCGACAGATGCACAGAAAGAAGCCGGGAATTACAAGAAAGTCCATATTAAGATAGATAACTTTGATATCTCCATTGAAAACCCGGATGGATCTGTAAGAAAAGGGACAAACAAATCCGGCAAAAAGTGGGAATCCAAAATGCACGGCCACTATGGATATTTCAAAAGAACTCTTGGGAAAGATGGTGATCAAGTTGACGTTGTTGTAAAGCCGAAAACAGAAACAAGCCCCAAGGTGTTCGTTGTAGATCAGGTGAATGAGCAGGGCCAGTTTGATGAGCATAAAGTCATAATGGGGACTGAATCAGCCAAAGAAGCCAAAGACTTGTATCTGTCCAATTATGAGAAGGGCTGGAATGGTTTTGGGGAAATCACTGAAATGGATACAGAGACTTTCAGGGGTTGGGTCAAAGACGGAAAGAGGACTAAAAAGCCATTGGCCGGCGGCCTTGATGGTTCTTTTAAAAACTCTAAACCCCTTGATGCCCATAGTCCGGATAAAAAGGTTGACGGCTTTCAAGTTGGCCAGGCCGTTTCCTGGGATACCAAAACAAAAGGTGTTCAATCTGGAACCATTGTGAAAAAAGAGGGGAAAAACTGGCGGGTCAAAAAAGATGATACCGGGCGGGAGACTCTGATTAAAGAGCCTTTTGTGAAGAAGGAAGAGCCTGAGCAGACAAAAGAAGAAATGCTTGATGCAATGGATTCTTTTTTTGCTGATGATAAAAAGAAAAAACCAGAAGCCAAAGGCGAGGCCCTTTTTAAAGCCGAAGAAATTACAGAATTCAAAAAGTATGATATCGACGTTTCAGGCGTCACTCCTCAATATAAAAATGAAGCCTTTCAGATGTTAGATCAGGCAAAAAAAGAAGAAACCAAGCTTGCTGACCCTGATTATAATAAAAATGTTCAAGCCGAATATGACCGTATTGAGGAAGAACAGAAAGGGACCGAACCCAAAAGCAACAAGGGGATACCAAAAGACACAACCTCTCTTGTCGGAAAAAATAAAGACGGCGAAAACGTATATCAAGATAAAGATGGCATGAGGTCTTATGAAGCTTCCCCCGGCATTATTGTTCATCAAAAGGGAAGGCTTGTCCCCGGCGGGGTTTCGACATTTGATTCTCTTGACACCCTTTTTGAAAAGAAAAGCTATGAGATGTTAACTTCAGAAGAAATCGATGGCTTTGTCGATAGTTATGAACCGCCTTCCGATTGGAGAGGAAACCTTATAAAAGCAAGGGAATATGCAGCAAGGCTTATAGATGGCGGGCGGATTGATTATAAAAAAGCCAAAGAGGCGTGGACTGATCGGGACGGGCTTGTTTCTTTGATAGATGAGACCACCGGTGTCGAGGCTCTTGATGCAGAAGAAAATCAAATCAATGAAGATATAAAGGAAACCGTCGGAGACATCCAACCCGAACCCCAGGCAAAATCAGAGCCCGAGAAGAAACCCACTACAAAAGAAAAGCTGAAAGCAGAATGGGACAAGCAGGCCCAGGCCCAGAAAGATAAAGAGAAAATAAAGGCGGCCAAGGATAAAATAAAAGAAAGCGCCGGGAAGATGATGGATGATTTCAAGGCCATCAATGCCCTTTTTGGGGAAAGGGGTTCTTTTTCTACCGAGGAACTGGATGAAAATATTTATGCCCAGGTCAAGGACCGGCTGAATTCAGCATGGGGTCATGCCAAGGATACGGGCAAATCAATTGCTGAATTTGTGGCAGTGGCAATTGAAAATCTTTCTCATAAAGCGACCCCTTATTTTCACAGATGGGTTGACGAAGAAGTAACCGAGGAATATGATGGAGTTAAAACCAAGGAGGGCATAGAAAATGGTAATGCCGATAACAGTAGAAGGGCAAGTGTATCAGGATCAAAGAAAGAAGATGATATCTCAAGCCCTGGAAGCAAAAGCGCCGAAGACGTTCCTGCAGCTAAAGAAAACAATGGGCCTGAATCAATTCTTGACGCAGACGGAAAAAGCGTTGATGGAGGATTACGATCAGGTGAGCGATCAAGTGTTGATGACGTGCAGGACAAATCCACCGGAAAACGAAAATCTTCAAAGCGCAGTACAGGCGATGGAGACGGGGCTACACCAGGCGTGGGAGGAAGTTCTGGCAAACCATCTGGAATTCAGCGACGAGGAAGAGATCACCGAATCGAGCCCGGAAGCATAGATCGTTCCGGAGGCTGGAAAAAAACGGCTGAAAGCAACCTCGCTGCCATAGCCCTGTATAAAAAAATTGTAGAAGAAAAGAGATTTGCCACACAGAACGAACAAAAAATTCTTGCTCAATATGTTGGGTGGGGTTCGTCAGAACTTGCCAACAATATGTTTCCTGGGTATGCCCAACAAAAAGAAGTTTTGCCAAATTGGGCAAGTTATGAGTGGAAAGATTCAGTTACCCGGTTGACCAAACTTCTTACGCCGGAAGAGATCAAAACCGCAGCGAAAAGCACACAATACGCCCATTACACAAGCGAAAAAGTTATAACATCTATTTATAAAGCTCTTAATGACATGGGCTTTAAGGGTGGCAAAATCCTTGAGCCTGGTATGGGTGTCGGTAATTTTGTGGGTCTTCTCCCTGAAAAAATGAGAAAGTATTCAAAATATACCGGCATTGAAATGGATCACGTTTCTGCTGGCATTGCAAAGCTGCTTTATCCGAATCAGAATATTATGCAGGCAGATTTTACCAAACAGTCTCTTCCTAAAAACTTCTTTGATGCTGCTATAGGCAATCCACCCTTTGGCAGTATCCCCATTCTTGCGGACCCGGAATATAGAAAACATTCTTTTTCTCTCCATAATTATTTTTTTGCAAAAGCAATTGACCGGGTTCGTCCGGGAGGATTGCTTGTTTTTGTCACCAGTAGATATACAATGGATGCGGTCAATGACAGGGCAAGAAAGTATATGACGGATCGTGCAGATCTTGTGGGCGCAATCCGGTTGCCACAGACAGCCTTTAAGAAGAATGCCGGGACCGACGTCGTTACCGATGTCTTGTTTTTAAAGAAAAGAGAGAAAAACACAAAACCATCCGGAGAAGCATGGGCAGGGACCACAGGAATAACATTAAAAGATTCTCTTGGGAATGATAAAGATGTCCAGATTAATGAATATTTCAAGAAACACCCTGAGATGGTCCTGGGGCAAAATTCATTGGCCGGGAAAATGTATTCCAAAAATGAATATACGGTTATGCCTTTGGATGGAGATATCGAAGACCATTTCGGGAAGGCAATAAAAAGACTTCCAAAGAAAATTTATTCTGCTACCACTGCAAAAGAAAAAGCCGTCCACGATGCCAAGGAAATAATAGAGAGGGATTTTAATCCAAAGAACAAAAAAGAAGGTGGCCTGTATATCGGAAAAGATGACAAAACTCTTATGCAGGTTAATTTTGGATCAGGCGTTGCATTAAGTTCCCGTAAAAAAATATCAGCACGGGACGCTGTAATGCTTAAAGATTGTATCGGGTTAAGGGACAAAATCAAACTTTCTCATCATGCACAGCTAAACGATGGCGATTGGAAAGCGGCCCTAAAGGATCTTCAAGGGGAATACAAAAAATTTGTTAAAAAACATGGGAATATTCATGCATATAATTCCGCATGGAAAACGGTTAAAAATGAGGATGGCACTAAAGAGAAGGTTGAAGAACGTCGATATAAGAAAAAGAGTACGCTTAGGCATGACGCAGAATACACCCTCGTATGGTCGCTTGAAAAGATTCTTGATGATGGGAATATTGTAAAATCGTCCATCCTCAAGGACCGGACCATCATGCGGCCAGTTACTCCAAAAATCAAAACAGTGCCGGATGCCCTTGCAGTGTCCTTGAACAGCATAGGGCACCTTGATCTTGACCATGTTGCGGAATTGGCCGGCAAGCCTGCAAAAGAAACATTAGAAGTCCTTGGGGACCTGATATATAAAGCCCCCGATAACGAGGAATATGTCCTTGCTGATGAATATTTATCTGGGGATGTCGTCACAAAGCTTGAAGAGGCAACTCTTGCAGTGAAACTGGACCCTGAATACCAAAGGAATGTAAAAGCATTAAAGGCCGTTCAGCCGGACCCGTTATCATCAAGCGATATTTCCGTCATGATGGGTGGGACATGGATACCTTCCAAATACTATAATGAATTTGCCAGGGACGTATTAGGTATAAGGTCCGCTAATTTGTCATATGACAAAAGAATCGGTACATGGGGTTTAGATTACAGAGGGGCAGCCCAGGGGTTAAGAAGTGCGTCTGACGATTGGAGCACAACCGCTAGAGGAAAGAACGAAATTCTTATGGCCGTTGTCAATAATAACCCTATCCGGATCACTGCAGCTATTGAAACGGCGGATGGCGGGAAAAGAACAATCGTCGACCAAGAGGCAACTACTGAAGCCAACGAAAAAGCCAGCAAAATGAGAAAAGAATTTTCTTCATGGGTATGGCGCGATATGGAACGATCAACAGAGCTCCTTGACTTATACAATAGAAAATATAACAACCTGGCCCCACGGAAGTTCGATGGCTCTCATTTAACCTTGCCCGGGGTCACGACAAAAATATCTCTTTATCAACACCAAAAAGATGCTATTTGGAGAATCATTCAATCCGGCAATACATACTTGAACCATGCAGTCGGGTCAGGAAAGACATTTACTATGATAGCTGCCGGAATGGAAATGAAACGCTTAGGGATGGTTAGGAAGCCTATGTATGTTGTACCTAACCATATGCTTGGGCAGTTTTCGCAGGAATTCCAGGAGCTTTATCCCATGGCTAATATTATGGTGGCAGATGAAGTGGATTTTAAAAAAGAGAATAGAAAAAACTTTGTTTCCCAGGCAACATTAAATAGTCCTGATGCCGTCATCATGACACACTCTTCTTTCAATCTTATCAAATCAAACGAAGAGAATATCAAACCTGTCCGAAAAGAATTTATCGGCAATATGGAGTATGCCCTTGAAACTATGCAGGACGAAGATGCTCCAAGAATGAAAATAAAGAAAATGGAATCAATGATCGAAAAGGCGGAACAAAGGTTTGATTCTCTGATAGGAGAAGGGGATGATGTCGTTTCCTTTGAAGATATGGGTATAGACTTTTTGTTTGTGGATGAAGCACATGAATTCAGGAAGCTTGATTTTGCAACAAACCGTCGGGTAAAGGGCATAGATACCAATGGATCAAAAAAGGCCATTGATCTTTATATTAAGACCCTTTGGCTTTCAAGCATAAATAAAGATCGGTCCCATGTGTTTGCCTCTGGCACACCGATTGTAAATACAATTGGTGAAATGTATACCATAAACAGGTTTTTCGATCGCAACGGGCTTGATAGTGACGGGCTTGAGCATTTTGACGCATGGGCCAGCATGTTCGGTCTGGTGGCATCTGACTATGAAATGAATTCGGCAGGTAGATATGAAGTAGTTGAAAGGTTTTCAAAGTTTGTGAATATTCCGGAAATGATGTCCAGAGTAAGACGATTCACGGATGTCCTGACAAGTAAGCAACTTGGCACAAGGGTAAAAAGACCAAAAATTAAAGGCGGTTCCCCTGAGATAGTGGCGACATCAAAAACGCCGGAATTATTAGAATACCAGACAAATGTTTTGCAACCAAGGATAGAAACAAGTCGAAAATGGAAACCGTCAAAAGAACAACCCGGCAATCCTGACCCTCTTATCAATATAATCACAGACGGCAGGCTGGCGGCAATTGATATCCGGTTTGTGGAGAATGGGGCAAAGAGTAACCCGGACAGCAAGCTTAATAAATATATTGATGACATTATCAAATCATACAAAGAGACAAAAGATAATCAATACCTTCTCCCCGGGTCAGAAAAAAAATCTATTGTTCCTGGCGGTGGGATTATTTGTTTTTATAATGTCGGGTTTGGGAAGAATGTTGCAGCAACCAGGGGATTTAATGCCAGGGCCTGGGCAACAAAAAGATTCACTGAGGCTGGAATACCTGGAAGCCATGTCGCATGGATTGACGATTATAATACCGCAGAAAAAAAACAGGGGCTTTTTAAGGCTGTCAGGGAAGGCAAAAAGAGAATCATGCTTGGATCTGCAAAAAAAATGGGGACGGGTGTTAATGCTCAGACACGATTAACGAATCTTCATTATCTTGATCCGCCATGGTTCCCGGCAGACGTTGAACAACCACAAGGTCGCATTGTCAGACAGGGCAATCAGAATGAAGAAGTATCTATAAAATGGTATGCGACAGAGGGTAGTTATGACTCTACTATGTGGCAAATGGTCGCCAGAAAATCCAGATTTATTGAGCAGGCTTGGGCAGGAGAAAAGGGAGTCAGAACCATAGAGGATGTTTCAAAAACTTCACAGTATGCCATGGCCTCGGCATTAGCTTCGGGTGATCAAAGATTAATCCAAATGGTTGGCCTCCAGGCAGATGTGAAAAGGCTCGAAGCTCTTTCAGTTGCACATAGACGGAATCAGGGGGTAATAGCCAGGTCCATAAAAGATAATGGGTGGGATATAGAGCGGTATGAAAAACGTTTAAAGACCCTTCAAAAAGCTCAAGAAAAATTTCCAGAATACATATCAAAACTTGATGCCACCATTGGTAAAAAGAAATTTGACAATAAAAAAGATTTTAACCAGGCCTTAAAAGTCGCCGTTAAAAAAGCGGTCATGACGAAAGATGGGAAATTTAAGGCGGCCAAAAAGGTAGAAATAGCAGATATCAATGGTGCAAAAATTATCGTTGTCATTGAAAAGGGATGGCAAGAATTTCAAATGACAGCCAGTCTCGGAATTGTGAACGGGTTCTCTGATATAATTGGTGAATCCAGAATTTATGAGGGCAGGTTTAATGAATATTTTGATGATTCCAATATCGCTACCAAATCTTTAAATATGTTAAACAGGATACCCTCTGCAATTTCCACGATGGAAAGGCAGATCAAGGACAAGACAGAAGAAAACGAACGTGCCCAAAAACTTATAGGGCTTCCCTTTGAAAATCTTAGAGAGCTGAATGAAAAGCATGAAGAGTTGCGCTCCTTGGAAAAAGAGCTTGAAGACGAAGGCAAAGAAGTCTCTCCCGAAGAATTGGGGATAGGAGAAGCTGATACAGAAGACAACGACACTCCTACAAAACTCTCCACATCCGATGATATAAAACCCCTTTCCAGGAAAGAGATTCTTGAGGGTATCCGGGACCAAGAAAGTGGACTTGCATATATTGACAATAAAGGAAACGCTAATTGGACCGGCAGGAAGATCCCCACAAAAATGTGGCGGAGGCTGGAGGATGAAGGTGCAATATCTTACGTCCCGGGTGATGACATATGGGTTGATTCTTCCATTTATGATAAAAAGAAAGGACAAGTAGATACGTCTGTTTTCTCCACAGATCAACTCCCCGGCCAGGGCGTGAGCTTAAAAGATATTCAATCCCGCTTTAAAGGCCAAAAAGTTTTTATATCCAAAGACGGGCAGATATCAATTCGCCTTAAAAATGGCCATGGCCTGCGTATTGTCCGCACAAATGATATGGGCAAAGGCGATACACAGTTTGCCATTGAAACCGGCAGAATGGGCAAGGATGGCATTATTCTAGGTAAGTATAAAAGGGATACGATCACCCTGAATAAAGACCTTGCCAGCAACTTTACCAGAGACCATGAGTTAGGCCATTTCCTTATTGACAATGGAATGCTGACGCAATCTGATTTATTCGTCCTTGACGGAAAGATTGCAGCATTAAAGAAAAAAGGGCAGCTTAGATTTAAGCTTGGAAAGGATAAAGAGGAAAACAGGGTCAATGCCCTGGCGCAACTCCTTGAAGACCGGGAGCAATATCGAGGTACTGCAATCGGTAAAATTTTACAGAAGATTGCAGACATAATTGACGGGTTTTTCCATATAGCCAGCATGACCGAAAGAAAGATGGCCAGACAAGTTGAAAGCGGTGGTATTTTTTCGCGTGAAGCGTCCCAAAAAGGTTCTAAAGAGGGAAAATTCCAAACCACAGCAGACTTAGAATATGAAGAACAGGAAGACACCTTCATCCAAAAAGCCACGGATCTTTATACTGGGCTTATCAAACACAGAAAAGACAAGGGTAAAAATTATAATGAAGATATATCCGCCATGGCGCACATTTTCAAAACGACCATGTATAATGCTGAGAAGATTGGTGGAGCATACAAGCGCCTTTGGAACGTAATAAGAAAACAAAACGATCACAAGTTTAATGCTCAAAGGGACTTGTGGTATGAAGGGGACCATTCCCTTTTGGAGACGTTTAAGGCTTTTGCCAAAAAGCACAAAGAAGAATATGCCGAGATCAAAGAATATTTGACCCAAAGGGATATCGAGAAAAAAGGCTTTTTGGTTAAAAAAGACAACGATGAATTCACTCTTTTGCATTGGAAAAAAAAGAATGGCGTTCGAAAAATCATAGGAACATATGGCACAAAAGAAGCCGCATGGGAAGACGGAGTTTTGATTGAGGCTGAAGAGTCTGGCTTTTCCCCTGAAGGACAGGAGGCTTTAATCGCTTTTAGGAAAATGTCACATAACCTGTATCATCATTTTGCCATAAATCTGGAAGAATCTATCGCCGCATATGAAAAGGCAGGTCAACCGTTACCACAAATAACCATTCAGACAGAAGAAGGGGTCACTCAAATAGATTTGAGGGCCGCCGCTGAAAGAATGGGTGACTTGAGGGGGTCTTACTTCCCCAGGCTAAGGAATTCCGGGAAATGGCGCGTTATCGGGCATAAAAAAGGGTCTGCAAAGCAAATGCAATTCTTTGATACTCGTCGGCTTCCCGGTGGAGCGAATGCTTATCGGGCAGGACTCGAAAGGAAAGGGTTTAAAACTGAAATAGAAAAAGTCGGAAAACTTTCGGAAGACCTTTTTCAATCCCTTGAACCTCTCCTTGCACAGCAGCAGATATTGAACAAAGCCATGAAAGATATCAGCAATGAGGGCAAACAAAGGATACTTGAAGATGCAAATATTAAAGCAAAATGGGAAGGAGATACCTTTATATTATATGGCGCTCTCAAGGATGATATAGAAGAGTCAGTTAGACACCTGGGAGGAAAATTTAAAGAACGGTGGCTAAAAAACACTTATCGTCCAGAGATTGCTTTTGAGGACATCGAAGGGCAAGACCCTTATGAATTTGAACAAAAAGTGACAAGCGCTATCCTACATTCAGGCGGGCTTGAAGTCGATATGGATTTGGCCTTTGCTGATGCCATGGTGAAACAATACGATGCCATATTGAAAGGCCGGGGAGCAAGATCCAGGATGCTTGCAAGGTCTGATTCGATAGGCATGGATGTTGTCCAGGGGTATGAACTTGATCCAGTGACGGCCATAACGTCAGCTATGCAGGCCGCTGCCGGCAGCAAAGCAAAGGCCATTATTGCGAAAGAGGGCTCCGCCGCCATATCAGGAAGAGATATCAAGTGGAAAGACTTTAAAGAAGAGAAGAAAGGCCCTGTAGAAGATCTTGAAGGAGACCTCGCTGAGTTAAACCTAAATTCCCCGGCGGATGAAAAGCTAAAAGGGGATTTATTAAAACAATTACAAGGGCTCCGGAGGGATCTTGAATCTAATTTTAATCCTACGCCTAACTATATCATTACCAAACAAAGGCAGATTAAAAAAATACAGGATAAATTAAAGACTCTTGGGAAATGGTCGGATGTTTCCAAAGCAAGAAAAATACAGCAAAACATTACCCAGGCAAAAACCGGCCTTTATGAAGAATACCTTGCCCTTGTCGATAAAAGAAAGCTTGACGCAAAGACTCAAGCAGTGGCTCATAAAGAAGCAACGGCAGCCTTAAAGGATATCCTCAGGAATGAAGAATTTGCAGACAGGGTTTTGGGCGTGGTAAAGGGGGTTGCTGTTTGGCAGTATTTAGGATTAAGGGTCAGTTCCGCCGCCGTTAATGTGACGAACATGGCGTTTGGTGTCCCGGCTGCAATGAATGGGGAAACAGACAATCAGGTTTCTTTGAAAAAGGCAATTGGCCACATAGTTAGATCAATGAAAAACTTTAGTCTTCACCGAGCTAATAAGCTTGAAGGAGAACAAAAGAACGTCTTTGATGAAATTAAATTAAAAGGGTGGGATGCCCCCGTGTTTAATAGGGAGGCTTTCGACGTTTTATCCTCAAAGCTTGGAAAGGGTTGGAATTGGGCTCTTGAAAAGTCAATGTGGATGTTTGGCAAAGCAGAGGAATTAAACCGGGCATCGACCATTGCAGCCACATATTTTGCCATGAAAGAGGTGCACAAGGGCGAATGGGATCACGCAGCCATGATGGAGAAATCAAAAGAAATCTCTGATAAGGCCCATGGTGATTATTCCAAGGCGAACCGGCCTTATCAAATGAGGGGCGGGAATCTTGCCGGGCGGGTTTTACAGGCAAGCTATGTTTTCCATACGTTTGAACATAATTATATGCAAGAAATGTTTCGCCTGGGATGGGATAAAAAACAATACAAGGCAGCGGCATACATGGCCTTTGCTCCTGCTATTTTTGGGATCGGGGCAACTCTGCCTATAGGGGTGGCAAAAGCTATTTCCAACGTCCTGGGCGGAGATGATCCGGAAGAGGGTTTAATCAAACTGGCTGAATCTTCCTTTGGCATGGGCGATATTGCAAGAAATGGTATCATGGGCATTGGGGATCACGGCGTGAATTTACGGGGGTCCTTAGCTACTCGATTTGGAGTACCGAGCGCATTTTATGATATCTTTGGCGCTCCGGGTTCTGTCGTGGCAGATTGGATTGAGGGTGGCAAGAATATAACAAAAGGCCATTTTCAAGAAGGATTTGAGAAGATGGCGCCTGCCGCTATAGCGAATATATCAAAAGGTATCCGGGAATCTACAACAGGGGTAACAACGAGAACAGGTTCTCCCGTCTTTTGGGGTAGGGAGCAGTTGAAAGGAGATACTATTGATATGATCTTAAGGATGCTCTCCTTTAACCCGACAAATGTTTCCACAAAAAAAGAAATCCAATGGGGAGAATACAAAACCCAGACCCGATATAGGACGAAAAAATCAGAGATTATCAAACGGTTCAAGGCCGCAATGAACAAAACAATTGAAAAACGTAGCCGGCATGATATTCTCAAAATTAAAGCGGATATCCGTGATTTTAATTCCGAGATTAGGGATAAAAAACTTACCCGGCTTGGATTATTAATCACTGAGAAAAGCATTAAAGATGCAATGAGGCGGAATGTTAAAGCACCTAAACGAGAACGGCTAAGAGATTTATAAAGGGATTTCATGTCTACTGAACTGATACTGAAAAAGCTTGATGAACAAGCAAACCGACTTTCTAATATAGAGGTTGCAATGGCGAAAATGGTCCGCCAGGATGAAAAGATACTTACCTTACAAAAACAAGTGAAAACTTTATTTAAAAACAATGATCTTGCCTTTAACCCGAAAGATGGAGTTGTGACTAAAATGAAAGAATTCCAAAAAGAATGCCCGCGAGAGTCTATAAAGTCGACGCTAAACGGGCAATGGCTGGCTATTGCCTTGTTGGCGACAATAACCACAACGTCACTATTAAAAGCATTTGGAGCGTTTTGAAATGAAAACATTTATAGTTATTTTTCTGTCTGGCTGTTTGCTTTTACTGCTTAATTTTGTGCCGGTCATCATGTTTTTCGGTAAGAGTGCAAGTTTTTTATATTGGGCCTGTCTCTTTTTGATTATGGGTTTGAGTTTTAAACAGATTGCCTATCCTGAAAAAAAATAAAGGGGAAAACAATGGCAGATTTTAAACCGTGTTTTGATAAAGTGATGGTATTAGAAGGTGGTTATAAGCTCCATGACGTCTCTGGTGATCGTGGCGGCATGACATATGCTGGCATCGCAAGAAACTTTTGGCCTCAATGGCCTGGGTGGCTTAAGGTTGATGCAGGGGAGCTTGACGGAGAATTAACGGGCATGGTCCGGGGATTTTATAAAAAAGAGTTCTGGGACCGGATACGGGGTGATGATATCGGAGCCCAGGACGTCGCCTACCATATTTATGCCTTTGCAGTGAATGCCGGGTTAAAAACATCTATCAGAATGATGCAAAGGGTTATCGGTGCAACTCCGGATGGAATACTTGGCAACAAAACATTCCAATGCATGAATGAAATGCTTGAAGATGAAAAAGACGAGAGGATCTTTGTTGTTACTTTCAGCCTTTTTAAAGTTTTCCGGTATAAAAATATTTGCATGAATGACAAACGCAGATCCCGAGACAAGCTTTTTAGTAATCAAAAGTTTTTGTGTGGATGGATAAACCGGGTACAGGGAGGGCTTGAATAATGGCAGGATTAATCAATGTGGATCTGGGTAGTGTGATAAAAGCAGGCGGTAATATCCTGGACGATATGTTCACGTCAGACGAAGAAAGAATGTCTATAAACCTGCAAGAAAAAGAAATTGATGCCAAATTACAGGCTGGCCAGATGGATATTAATAAAGTTGAAGCAGAACACAAATCAATTTTTGTAGCAGGATGGCGGCCTTTTATCGGTTGGGTGGGTGGTTTTGCCCTGGGGTATAAGTTTTTATTCCATCCTCTTTTAATATGGATATGGTGTTTGTGCCAGGCAAAGAACTGGATACCTTCTGACGTTGATCAGCCGCCTACTATAAACGCTACAGAATTATATCCTATTATTATGGGTATGTTGGGCTTGGGGGCAATGAGGACGGCTGAAGGTATTAAAAAAGTAAAGACAAATGCTATCAATACTCCGGCCATTCCGGCCATGAAGAAGAAATTCAAATGGCCCTGGAAGAAAAAATAAACTTTGATAAACTATTTTTTTATGGTATGTTTTCCCAGAAGTTAACCCAAAAAGGAAAGGATTAAAAAAAGTTGAAAAAATTTTATTGTTTTATTGGTTTTATCGTTTTTTTATTGATTATTTTGCTTTTCCCAGGGAATAGGGCAGGCCCTAAAGTGGTCGTTGAGGCCATTGAAAATCAAAAGCTTTTTTCTTATAATGCCGGCCCTTATGTCCAGTGCCATGGAGGGCTGGAAACCGTTAAAATTGAACCGGCCTTTTTGCCGGATATAAGCGCAAGTACTCAGGATGAAAATAGGATCGCATATAATAACCGAAGAGCCCTTTTAGAACCTGGCTGAGTGCTTTAATAATTGATCATAAAAAACCCCTCAAGAGAGCATGTTTCTTTTGAGGGGTTTTTATGATTTCGGGAATTGAACCGTGGTCCTATTTTATGGGTACGATTTTAATAAAAGCGTTGTTCGGGCGTTGTTCGGTTACTCTGAAAACCCTTGGTAATAAAGGATAGCGGCGGGTTCAACTCCCGCCGCCTCCACCAATTTTATGCAATGATTTCAATTAGTTAGTCTTTTTTTCCAGGGTCAAAAGGTTGTTCGGTCGTTGTTCGGTCCCCCCTTGGATCTTTGCCACGTTTTGGTTACCGATTATTGCCTCGTTTACGTCCGGTAACATATACCTTTTGAAAGCGTCTGAAGCGTGGCCGGTTACACCCCTTTGAATTTGTTCAGGGGTCATAAGTTGACCAAGGGCCGTGACTGTTGAATGTTTTGTGCCGCCGTATAAATCCACGTTTTCAATGCCTACATTTTTACATGCCTTATCCCACCAAACTTTAAAATATTTGGGGCCGAATCGTTTGCCGGCCTTAGTTCCTTTTTTTGATTTTAGATGCCGGAAAAAAAACATACCCGGCAAGCCTTTCGGATTCCATAAAGATTCGATCAATTGGCAATCCTTTGGGGCCAGATGGACAAATTTCCCCTTGTCCCCTTCCTTGGGGTCAGGAAAAAAAATCCAACCGTCTGATAAATTTATATGCCCCTCTTTGATATCCCGCATTTCACCTGGGCGAACTTTTGGATACATGGAAAGTAATTTAACCCCCAACCAAATACGAGGGTTTTCGTTTTCAGTAATCTCCCACAATTCGTCAAGAATTTTTTTCTGGTCTTCCATTTTAACAATGGTCCGCCAGCCCAATTTGTATGTGATGTCTGGAAACCCCGGCATTTCCAATTTGCTTTTTCTTTTTTCCCGCTTAACAACCCATGCCCAAAAATCATGTAAAACGGTTTTATAATTTGCCAGGGTTTTGTTACCCCTGCCTTTTTTTATTTTTATAAAAAAATCATCTATTTCACTTTCCATAATATCTTTAATTTGCATCCGGTCCCATTCTTCCCCGGCTTTACCTAAAACCATTCCGATGTGGACTTTCTGCTTATCTGTAATGTCTTTTACGTCTTTTGATTTTAAAAATTTTTCACGCAAAGCCAGGAAGGAAAGCGGTTGGGTTTTTGCCCATTCCCTTTGATCAAACACTTTACCCTGGTCAAGTTGATATCTCAAAGAGGTCAGATGTCTTTCCCCTTTTTCTACGGTTTTAAATCGCTTAGTATGGGACCGGCCAAACCGGACAATGCACAATCCTGTCCATTTGACTTCTAGGTGGATGGGGCATTGCAGAAAGCCCCGGCCTTCTATATGGTTTAATTTTCCCGGCTGTCCTTTCTGGGCACAAAAAAAACATTTTTGTTCGGTGTATATCCGACCTTGCATACAAAGTCCCTCCCCAAAAGAATAATTGTTGCCTGCATCCATCTTGGGTAAATTGTTGGGAAATGTCAAGGGGTTACTCCTTTGTATATTAAGTTGAAACCATCTTTTACTGGCTAATGCACTCAAAAAAGAGCGTTTTAACCCTTATAGTTTCCCAAATGGGAAAAGTCAAGAGATTCCTTTTTGGGAAAAAAAATGGGAAAAGAGTTGACAAGTCTTTTTTTGTTCTGTAAATAGGATTTATGGGAAAGAAAAGTCTAATACAAAATTCAAGCAGAGAGAACGGGGAGGGCAATAGGTTATGAGAAAAAATGAACTGAAGCTTTTATTCGAAAAAATAACGGTTTTTGTTGGCAACACCCTTATCTACAAAGGCAAGGTAGAAAGGTGGACAGACAAAGAAATTTCGGAGAAGTGTGGAATCCCACAAAACAGATTGACTGAAATTAAAAATTTTAAAAAATACAATCGACCAATTAACGAAACATTTTTGGCAGCATTCATAGGGAGTGGTATAGTGAGCATATCTGAAATTCAAAAAGGGGTAGATCTTAACCAGGCAGAAGATAAATATATTGGCACACTGAAGTTTTATGAAGACAAAAAACTTAGAAAGGAGGTTACGGCAGCTTTTGATGATGGAATTGACGTTATTGAGCTTATCCGGCTTGAGAGAGAAAGAAGAGGAAAGGGTTAGTCCTGTGTTCTCTGCTCAAAAAATAGAGAATTTGCCGTGGAATTTTTTTGCGGGCTTTCTTTCCCAAAAAGGAACCCAATTGGTTTTTTAATAGATTTTGTGTAATTTTATACTTAATTTGTCGGTTTGTATATAGGTAGAAATACCTACTACATAACAATAATGGGAAAAAAGGAGATTTAATGACATTTGAAATTGGAAATATTTGCCCTGCAAATTTAGACTGGAAGGCTCAAAAAATTGTGTTTTACGGTCCACAGGGCTTGGGGAAAACGACGTTTGGTTCAACTTTTGAGGCCCCAATACTGGTGAGGACTGAGGATGGAGCTTGTGCTATCGACGTCCCCACTTTCCCTCAATTGGTAGAAAGTTTTGCTGATATGGAATCCGTAATAAATGCACTGCATGGTGACCATATCTATAGAACAATGGTTGTGGACTCTCTTGATTGGCTTGAACCTCTAATCTGGGCAAAACAGATACAAGAAAGGCCTTTGTCGGACAAGGGGATTGAAATTAACAATATAGAGGATTATGGATATGGGAAAGGATACGCCATGGTCGATGATTGGTGGCGATACCTACAGGGCGGGTTTGATAGCTTGCGGATAAACAAAGGCATGAGCATCGTCCTTGTTGCCCATTCTGAGATTAAGACCCATACACCCCCAGAGACAGATCCATATGACCGGTATCAAATTAAGCTGCATAAAAGGGCCAGTGAATTCTGGCAGGAATGGGCAGACATGGTTTTGTTTGCAAATTATAAAACCGTCGTAAAAAAAACAGAGACCGGGTTCAATAAAGAAGTCAAAAGAGGTACCGGATCTGGAGAAAGGGTGGTCTATACAGAAGAGCGACCAGCATACCGGGCAAAAAACAGGTGGGGATTGCCGGCAGAAATTTATATAGGGCAAGATAAGGGTTGGGCAGGATTCCATGCAGCACTGAATAAGGCCACGGATGGCAGGTATCAACAATCCGTTGAAAAAAGCGCAGCCACCGCATAGCCGCGCCTTTTTTTTGATTAACCTTTTCCCAAATAGGAAACAATAAAGGAAAAAAACAATGATAGATTTTAACAATGCACCGGCGCAAAAGACCGGGGGCGGAACGATTCCACCCAAAAGTGTTGTCCTGTTGAAAATGACAATCAGGGAGCCAAGCTCAAACAAAGCTTATGAACACCACCCTTTGATTACCATGTACTCTTCTGGGCTCCTGGGTCTTGATTGCCAGTTTGATGTTGAATGCGGGACCTTTGAAGGCAATAAAATATGGGAAAACCTTTTTCTTTGCCCGGAATTTCAAACAATTCAAATGACAAAGGGGCAAAAGGGCATTTGTGAAGGGTCTTTTGCTAAACTACGGGCAATTATAGAGGCTGCCAGGGGGATAGACCCTAACGATAGCGCCCCTGCCTCTGTCAATGCTCGAAATATTAACGATTGGGTTGATTTTCAAGGGATGCGGTTTCCCGGCATGATGGGCATTACTAAACCCAAATCAGGGGATGTTTATCTGAATAATTCCCTTATGAGGGTCATCACTATGGAAAAAGAAGATTACAGCGTGGTTATGGGTGGCGGAGAATATATTTCTGACTTGCCTTTGCCTGCAATCCCGGAGTCAAGCCATACGACAGGAACATCGGGGGCAGCCAAAAAGGGATACCAGGCCCCATCGAACACCGGCCAACAACAACAAAACTTTAATCCCGGCGGGCAGCAAAGCCAACAACAGGCAGGAACCGGGGGCGGCCCGGCATGGGCGAAATAACTTCTTTTTTTTGATTAATGAATTCCCAAATGGGAAACAATAAAGGAAAAAATAATGCCGAAAATGGAAAAAGTTACAGTCGATTCAATCTCAAACGGTGCTGCCGTTGAAAGGTTAAATCTTGAGCTACAAACCGTTTTAGAAAACATTTTAGACGCGAATACGAGTCCTATTGCTATCCGTGAAATTAACCTCAAGGTAAAGATCAAGCCGTCTGATGATAGAAGCGTTGCGTCGGTTACTATCCAGGCTACATCAAAGCTGGCTCCGGTAATTGAACACATCACACAGCTTTACATCGGCACGGATATTCACGGGACGCCGGAGGCAAGCGAAGTAATACAGCCGACACTGTTTCCGGAAATAGACAATATAACCCAAATGAAAAAGGGAGGCACGATTAATGATTAAAGAAGCCATTGAGAAGATTATTTCTTTGAAACAGCCGGAAGCTATCACGATTGACGGGAAAACGTACAGGAAAGACGAATACAGTCCTTTGCTGGATACTTATCCTGATGCCCTTGAAATCAACAATCTTACCGGCATCGTTGATTTCATCAATAACAATCCTGAATCTTGGAAAGACCTTTTTATCCATGTCCGGGATTTTAACCGGGTCGTTTTGTACCAATCCATGGCAGGTCCTTTCAACCAAAGGAATGCTATCGCTATAGCTCGATCCCGTCCTTGCGAGTTTGCTTTTGGCAGACAGATGAGCGTTGAGGAATTTATCATTTCATTAAGAGGGCAGTTTGTCCCTTCTGATGATCTGTCCTATCTCCTGACCTTCGTCAGCGGTGTCAAAATAGACAAGAACGCAAAAGTTGAAGACGACGGCGTTTCTCAAACTATTACCGCCAGACAAGGGACGTCTTCCCTAATGACATCGACACCCATCAAACCACTGGTGGGCCTTAAGCCATTCAGAACCTTGAATGAAATTGATCAGCCTGCAACGGATTTTGTTTTCAGGTTAAAGATTGGGGCTGATGATGTTCCATATTGTTCCCTGCATAGTTGCGACGGAGAAGGATGGAAGCAGGTTGCAATCCAAAGCATTAAATCTTTTTTCGAACAAAAGCAGATCGAATTGCCTATCATGGCGTAACCCAGACAACATAAAGAATAACCCGTGAGATAAGCCCGTCACAGGTATGGCGGGCTTATAAAAAGGAGAGAATAAATGGATAATCGTCGTGGATGGGGAAACAAAGCATATAACGAAGCCCCTGGTCAAACATTTAAACCATTAAAAGAAACTGCCCCGAACGTTATAGACCCCCAAGAAGCAGACATCACCAGGAAATTTGAAAGTCTGCCGACAGAGGAACTCTCTGGCATCGAAGAGGCAGACCCGATAGAAGTAAGCCCTCTTGTCCAGTTTGATATTCAGCGGGCTGCCCTCAATAAAATAAAAGGATATCAGTCGATTGTTGTTAATGTGGAAGATCCTGAAACTGTTAAGAAAGCAACAAAGGCAAAAACGGAAGTCAGGGCATTAAGATTAAAAGTCCAGAGACGGCAAAAAGAAATTGATACGGATCTGGTCAGCAAAAGAAAGACCTTAAAGACCGACGCTTTAACCATCACCAGCGAAATAAAAATAACCGAGGATTATTTAAAAGCAGAGCTCCAAAAGGACATTGACCATAAAGCAAAGCTTGCCGAAGCTGCCCGGATAGAAGAGGCTGCCAGGGTTAAAAAAATTAATGAAAATATGCGGATACTCACGAATCATTGTGAACATGGCCTGCGGAGCGGGCTGGATGCCGCTGAGATTACCGAAAGGCTGGAAACCTTAGAAGGGTTAATGATCCCTAAAGAAGTTTTTCAGGAAAAATATCAAGTAGCCTGTGACCTTTTGGGGCATGCAATATCCACTGCAAAAGAAAACCTTGATGCAAGGCAAAAATGGGAAGCCGAAGAAGTCAAAAGACAGGAAGAACTGGCGGCACTGGAAAAGCAAAAAGAAATCAATGGCCAGGTTGCATGGTTCAATAAGGCTTTTGGATGGGGTGCAGATCTTCTTGATATGGAAGACAGCCTTGAACTTCTTGAAAACAGCACATTTGCCGATCATCTTTCGGAAATGATAGAAGGCCAAAAGATACAGGCGCAAGATATCCTTGTCGCTGCCAGGGCGGCCAATGCCGAAAAGGAACGTATCCGGATAGAGACAGAAGCTTTTGAAAAGGCTGAAAAAGAAAAGGCTGCTGCTTTAAAAACGGAAACGCCAGAACCGGAACCGGAACCAGAAGAAAAAGAAGAAACCATCAAAGAAGTCCTTCCTAAAAAGGTCAGCACATGGGCCACGTCAAAAGATATCTCGTCGGAGCCGGAAGAAGAAACACGGCATTTGGAACCCTTGAGACAAGAACAGATCGAGGGGGCTAAGACCAGATTAAACAACATTAAAAAAATTGCAACCAAGAGCTATAAAGGAGAGATGGTCCTTTCTCTTTCGAACAAAACACATTCTCTTAAAATCATGGAAAGCACCGACGGGTTGATACACGCCTTGAAGTTCATCGAAGACAAGCTTGAAACCCGCATAGAGCAATTAAAAAATGAAATGTAGGAAATGCGGTTGCCAAATGAGGATTAAAGGTTACCGAGAGTGGCCTACCTTTACCTTGTATTTTTGGGTCTGTAAATGTGGGCACGAAACAACAACTATTGAGGAGAAATAGAATGATAAAGCTCAGAAAAGAGGATTTGATAATGTTTGTTGTGATGGCTTTTTTTATGGGCGTTTTTGCTGGTTACGCATGGCGGATGGCTCAAGGCCTCTAACGTGATCATATTAAGGCACAGGCAAAAGAAATTTGTCAAAAATAGCGTAGAGGTGTTAAAAAAACACAAAAACGCTTTGGGCGTTGCAGTTACCGGGTTTGGAAAAACCATTGCCTTGTCCGCTGTTATCGGGCAAAGAATCAATAAAAAGAAAAAAGCCCTTGTTATGGCACATAGGGATGAACTTACCCGACAAAACAGTACAAAATTTAAAAAAGTAAACCCAGAGATTTCTATCTCCTTATTTAATGCTGAACAAAAATCGTTTTTGGGCAGGACCGTTTTTTCCATGGTGCAAACATTGTCTATGGAGAAGCATCTTGTAAGCATGCGGCCGGTTGACCTCCTGGTAATTGATGAAGCCCATCATTCTGCAAGTGAAACTTACCAGAGGGTTATAGGCCGGGCTGTAGAATTGAACAATAAAGTTGAGATCTTTGGAGTAACTGCGACCCCGGAAAGATCAGACAAAAAAGGGTTAAGAAAAACTTTTTCCAAAGTTGCTGACATAGTATCTCTTCCTGAAATGATTCGGGCGGGGCACCTTGTCCCGCCAAGAGCCTTGGTTATTGATATCGGGACTCAAAAACAGTTAAAAAATGTTAAAAAAACTGCAAACGATTACGATCAAGCCGAAGTAGAGGCCATCCAGAACACAAAAATTAATAACGATCAGGTTGTCGTAAAGTGGCTGGAAAAGGCGAAGGACCGGCCAACCGTTATTTTTTCATCTACGATATCTCATGCCGAAGATGTTGTGGACGCTTTTCGGGAAGCCGGGGTCGACGCCAGAGCAGTACACAGCAAGATAGGAATGAAAAAGCGCCGGGAAACATTAGAAGCCTTTGACGCTGGAGATTTCCCTGTAATGGTTAACCCGGCAGTCCTTACCGAAGGATGGGATTGTCAAATAGTATCATGTATCATCCTTCTCCGGGAATCTTCCCACAAATCGGTTGTTATCCAGATGGTAGGCCGGGGATTAAGGAAAGTGGACCCGAATCTTTATCCAGGTGTTATCAAAACGGATTGTCTGGTTCTTGATTTTGGTATCAGTCTTTTAACCCATGGAAACCTTAATTCTGATGTGATCCTGAAAGACGACAAAGAGAGCGAAGAAAAAGAAAAGCAAAAAAAGGTATGTCCTAATTGTCAGGCCGAAATACCTATCCAAACTATGGTGTGTCCGTTATGCGGGTATGAATTCCAGGTTCAGCTTGATGAAGACGGCTTTTATGATGAAGCCCAGGAATTGCGATTGATCGAAATTGATCTTCTCAATATGAGTCCTTTTAGATGGGTGAATTTGTGGGATTCCGAAAAGATCCTGATTGCAAATGGTTTTGACGCTTGGGCATGTGTTTGTTCTGCCAATGGTGAAGATTGGTATTCTATTGGCGGCAAAGGCCGGGAAGTTAAGATTCTGGGTATATCAAACAGATCCGGGGCTATTGCGTCCAGTGATGATTTTATGCATCAAAACGAAAGCAATAGGACGGCAAAAAAGGCTGCCGCATGGCAGAATCAACCGGCCAGCCAGAAACAAATGCAAATGTTGGCAAGATTTGGAATGTGCCAGATACTCAGTAAAATTCAAGCAGCCGCTTATCTGACGTTTCATTTTAATAGATCTAAAATTGAAAGGTTTTTGGGGGTGTAGGGGAAACAAAATGGAAATAGACTTGAACAAATTAGCAGAATGGATAATGGAAAACAACCTGATGGACAAGCCCCTAAAAGATTTTACAAAAGAAGAAATACTCCAACTATTCGAGCAGGCAGAACTTGTCACCTATGTTGCTAACCAAGCCTATTCCCCTCCTTATATTAAAGAAAACGGAACATTAGTCATTCCCGCCGACGCCCACCCCAAGCATAAATATTGGGAACCCACAGGACAATCAATCAGGCAAACATTGCAAGAAATGGAGGTATCAGATGAGATTATGGAAAGATACGCGCCAAAAAGCGACAATGACTGATTGGCAAAAAGTAAACCTGGCGAAAAACAACATGGTTAAGATCAGCGAAAGAGTTTCCGGGGATCTTCTCATGGCAGGAATAACCAGGCCAATTATCATGGGTGTCATTTTAAATGGCACCAAAACTATTAACAAAGCGGCAAGACTTACGGCTTTTCTATTCCTTAATTATTTAGTGGTTATGAAGGGCAGGAGGGTCGTATCTGCAGTTTATTGGGAAGGAGTAATTGCATGAAAATTGAATATGAACAACCGGAGAAGGGGTGGCTTTTAACTGATTGCCCCCATGGCACCAGAATAACGATTCTTGCAGCCTGTAAGGTTGGGTCAATAGCCTGCACGGAAGATTGTCTCTATTTTATTAAAAATGACAAAGAGAATAGGGTTTTAACCTGTGGACATCCTCCCATTGAGGCCGGCAATGATTGATTTTAATAGAAAATTATCTATTTCTGAAAAAATCAACAAACAGATAGATACCGCTTTGGAACTTGAACGGTCTTTTCAGCCTTCCAGGGATTACATGGGCGGGTCCAGAATAGGGGCTTATTGTGAAAGGGCTTTACAGTATGAAATTACAAAAACCCCGGTTGACCCAGATAAAGATCTTACCGGGCGAATATTAAGGATCTTTGCTCGCGGCCATTGGATTGAATCTGTAATGTCCGAATGGCTTAAACTGGCTGGATTTGGGCTTGTAACGGGTCCAAAAGATGGTGGCCAGTTTGGGTTTGTCTCACACGACGGACACGTTAAAGGGCATACTGACGGAATTTTTGTTGCTGGCCCGGAACAATTAGGGCCGTGGCCAAGGCTATGGGAGTGCAAGGGTCTGGAACAAAAATATTTCCTGGCGCTGAAACGCAACAAATTACAAAAAGAATTTCCCACATATTACGGTCAATGCCAGTATTACATGGAGAATCTCAATCTAACCGATAACCCTGCTTATTTCTGTGCCGTCAATATGAACCGGATGGAAATTCATTGGGAAGAAGTAGAATACAACCCCGAATACGTTTCGATGTTGGACGCGAAGGCCGCCAGGGTAATCATGTCTTGTAAGGCCGGGGAGTTATTGCCAGGGGCCGGACAAGATCCGGACTTCTTTAAATGTAAAATGTGTAATTGGCATGACAGGTGTTTTTCTATCAAATAATAGACAAGGCAAAAAGCCATGACAAAAAAAATAGATTTTAAAGAGTTAGATTCGCTTAAGCGCTTTTGCTACAGGAAGGATCTTATAGAGATCATAAAAAAGCACAAGTTTTATTATGTATCTCAATATATCTATGATCGGTATTACATTAAACGTATGCCGGTCGTCGAAATCGCAAAAGAGCTGTCACTTACCAAAGGACCGATTTACCAGTGGATGAAAAAATGGAAATTTAAGACAAAACAGAGAGGGGGGAACAATAGGAACCCGGCGCTAAAAAAGAAAGAAGTCATAAACAAAATTGTTGGGTTAATGGGACAAAAAACAGTGAAGGAAACGGCTGAAATTTGCGGATGCAGTATTACTACAGTCCGAAATCTTTGGAAAAAGTAATTAAAGAAAAGGAAATGAAAAAATGAACTTAGAGCCAATTTTTATTAAAGCAACATCTCTTTCAGATGCCTGGTTTCAAACGCTTTACAGAGCTGTTGAAGCAGGGAGGGAGTTTACTATTGATCGTGGATCATTTGAAGGTCAGAAAAGGCTTGAATTTGACTATGTAACGATCCATATCACTCATCCTGGGACATTACCCCTCCTGCCTAAAGTGAATCCTATCTTAGGCTTTCCTGACCCTGTAGAAGAAGGATACTTGGATGATTATTTGCCTTATCTCATGACCGGGGAAGAGAAAGAGGGGGAGGCTTACACTTATGGACAAAGAATATGTAATGCGGAGGCGTCATATATTTTTGGAGAATATTACGAATTAACAATACCTGATATAGATTTTTTGCATGAAAAGTGTGTTTGGAAAGATCAAGAAACAGGTATTGAAATGGTTAATCAGATGGAGCTAATGATTTGGACATATAAAAATAAAGGTTATCGAAATAATCAGATGACCCTACAAATAGCTCAACCTTCAGATATGCTCCTAAAAGATCCGCCCTGCCTTAGACACATTGATACCCGAATCCAGGATGGAAAACTTCATTTTTTTCCCTATTTCAGGTCCTGGGATTTATTTGGCGGATTTCCTGCAAATCTTGCAGCCATTGAAATGATGAAACAATATTGTGCCGAGCAGATTGGAGTTGAAAGCGGTGAGATTATTGCATCATCCAAAGGACTTCATATCTATGATTATGTGTTTGAAATTGCCGAAGCTATCAGGGGACGGAAGATGAAAGAGTTCCGGATAGCCTCATCTTTATGATGTAATAAGTTGAATGGAGGAAATATAAATTATGAGAATATACGTAGCAAGTTCATGGAGAAACACCCACCAGCAAGGGGTTGTAAAAGCACTAAGAGATGCAGGGCATGAAGTATATGATTTTAAGAATCCAAACAATATCGAAAAAGGATTTCATTGGTCAGAAATAGATCCGGATTGGAAAAATTGGACTCCTGAAAAATATCGTGAACACCTTGACCATCCTATAGCCGAAAAAGGATTCAAATTAGATTATGATGCCATGGAATGGGCTGAAATTTTTGTAGGAGTACAACCATTCGGTAGGTCTGCTTCGCTTGAAATGGGTTGGGCTGCTGGCAAGGGTAAGCCTACGTTCTTAATCCTTGAGAACGGTGAACCAGAATTAATGGTAAAAATGTTGAGTGTTATTTGTCTTAATGTTCAAGAGGTTATTAATTGCCTTACGGTTTACCAATATAATAACAGGAGCGTAGATGTTAAATAAGCAAGGCCCAGGCAAGATAGATTGGTACGCCTTCATAGATTCAAACTGACTGCATACTTGTGTGGTCGTTGCCAGTATTTTGCGCAAGTTTTTAAAACGGCTATAATAAAATAATAGAACGAATGTGGGGAGTTGTCCTTTCCTGGAGCGTGGAAATAACTCGGGATAGTGGATTTCGTCAGTTGGAACGCTCAATCCCCACATCGGTCATCATAACATTAGCTCTGGGCGAACCAGGCTAATCAACTGCATGAACCGGATAAACCGGTTATAGGAAAGGACAAAAATGAAATTAATACTGGATGCGTGCTGTGGTGGTAGAATGTTTTGGTATCAAAAGAACAATAAAGACACATTGTATATGGATTGCAGGGATGTTGATAAAGGGGCTTTTAAAAACGGATGGAACCCTAATTGGTGTATTAAACCTGATTATAAAGGAGACTTTAGGAATATGCCATTTGATGATTGTTCTTTCAAGTTGGTTATTTATGACCCGCCTCATCTAACCAGTGGATCAATGAAAGGCGTAATTAATATGAAGTATGGACTATTGGATAAAGAAACTTGGAAAGAAGATTTAATATCTGGGTTTAATGAATGCTATAGGGTTCTTGATGTGTACGGGACTTTGATATTTAAATGGAATGAGGCAAATATAAAAAAGGAGGAACTCCAGACCCAAAAAGCCTACAATTCAATATTAATCCTTTGGAGTTATTTAATGAACAATAATTCTAAAGATATAAAATATATAGACTTGTTTGCTGGCATTGGTGGTTTTCATCAAGCTATGAATGAATTTGGTGCAAAGTGTGTATTAGCTTCAGAGTGGGATAGACATGCTGCCAAAACTTATTATGACAATTATGGAATAATGCCAAAGGGTGATATTACAAAGATTGACGAAAAAACAATTCCAAAACATGATATGCTTTGTGGAGGATTTCCATGTCAAGCATTTTCTATTTCTGGAAAACAGAAAGGATTTGAAGATACGAGAGGAACACTATTTTTTGATATTGCACGCATCGTACAGTATCACAAGCCCAAAGTTATACTCCTTGAAAATGTTAGAAACTTTGAAAAACATGATGATGGCAGAACTCTTGAAAAGGTAATTTCAACTTTACAAAGACTAGATTATAATGTTTTTTATAAAGTTTTAAATGCTAGAAATTATGGGCTTCCACAAAATAGAGAACGAATTTTCATTGTTTGTTTTAGAAATGGCTTACCAATAGAAAAGTTTAATTTTCCCAAATCTTATAATAAAAGAACGAGTCTTTTAGATATTATTGAAGATAATCCAACTGATGCAAAAATAATAAATAGACCTGATACTGTATTTACAAAATCATTCACACCACAAATAGATCTTTTTGGAAAAATTGATCTTCCAAATAAACCAATTCAAATTGGATATGTAAATAAAGGTGGACAAGGAGAACGAATTTATAGTCCTTATGGACATGCAATAACACTATCAGCATATGGTGGAGGTGCAGGTGCAAAAACAGGATTATATTTTATTAACAATATTATCAGAAAATTAAGCCTTAGAGAATGTGCTAGAGCTCAAGGTTTTCCTGATAGCTTTAAAATAACCTCTTCTCTTTCTGAGTCCTACAAACAATTTGGCAATAGTGTAGCAGTAAATGTTCTGAAAGCAATAATTAAAGAAATATACAAAACAAACTGTTTTAAAAAAATAGAAAAAATACGTAACGAGGACACTGCACTTAATAGCTATTACGCTCCGCTCCATAGCTATAAGTGAGTTTATTGTTAGCTTAGACAGGCTACGCCAGCGTCGCTAATAAAATATTGCAACGGACAAGCCGCTGAACTGCAAAAGGCAAAAGCAAAAGCCGTACTTGGGCAGGGTAAAGTACAAACATAAGAGGAAAAATA
>Ga0257119_1000224_pt1 | contig 62919 bp, 77 predicted proteins | sample SI112_200mmetaG_FD_190179 | JGI IMG/M metagenome (GOLD analysis project Ga0257119, IMG submission 190179) | Marine microbial communities from Saanich Inlet, British Columbia, Canada - SI112_200m | ecosystem: Environmental > Aquatic > Marine > Inlet | place: Canada: British Columbia | collected... | reverse complement strand
AACACCTCAACTTCATGATCTTGAGAGTATTGTTTTAAGAGTTTTAGATAATAATCTTTGTCTGCATCCGTAAAGAAGACATCGTCTTGACGATTACCGCGCTGAGTAACATGATGAGGAATATTGGAAAATACGTTTCTGGCTTGTCTAGGCATACACGTATTATAGCTTATTTTCTATAAAAGGGTACCGTCCCCTTTTATTTATAATACCCAATAAGGTGTCTAGTTTATTGGGGGAGGTTCATACCGTCCCCTTTTATTTCAACCTGTCAATAATCTTTTGTTTCAAAATTTTAAATTCTTTTTTATTAATAATTCCAGAATCAAACAACTTTTTTATTTGTTCCAACTCTTTTATATAGTCATTATCTGATTTATGATGAGAACCATTATTGTTATCTTTTTTTCCTGTAGATTGTTTGTTTTTATTTTCAGTTATCGATATTAAATGAACGCTAAATAAACCTCCATTCCCAGGTGATGCCTCAACAGCTACTCCAACAACTCCAAATAGAGCTCCAGCTCCAAAACCTGACTCTCTAGGTGCTACACGTGTTTTATAAGTATTGCCAGCTTTAGTTATGAAAGACATGGCAAAGGTGCCTGGCGAAGTTGGATGGTCTACACTGATAGTGGCAGTACCAGGTGCTACATCATAATATGTACTTTCTCCTCTTGGCAAAGATGCTACAACTTTGCCATTAATAGAAATTCTTGCATCTAATGCAAGGTATAAAAAATCAGTACTTCTGGTTAAAATAATTCTTGCTCTATCAGAATTAACATTTTGGATAGGTGGTGTTTTTATAGGTGGTGCACTTACACAACCTGAAAGTAGAGTTAAAATACTTATCAATATAAAAGATTTAATTACGTTTTTCATTTTTATTTCACTACTTATAATTTATTAATAATTTTCTGTTTCATAGATTTAAATTCATCTTTGTCGATAACTCCTTTATCAAGTAAGTAAAAAGGGGACGGTACCCTTTTTTTAAGTTTTCTTGTTTATTCATGGGTCAAATCATATCATAATAAGTGGTGGTTAGTTACTTCTCTCGCTTTCTCTGTCATGCCACATTCGTAAAATAACAACATCGTCATTGACTATAAGATATCGAACGGTGTAATTGCCAATAAATAGGTCTCTTATCTTTTCTGGATTTACCACATAAGCAACCTTAACCCCAATTTTTGAAAATACATCTAATTTATTTATTTCATGCTTTAACCCACTCGCCACTCTATTTGCAGCAGTTGGATTTTTCTTAGCAATAAATTCTCGTAAACGGGTTAGGTCTGATATTGCCCTATCAGTGTAATGAATCATTATGCAGTAGGTGGTGGCAATTCATTATCACTCCCCCAGCTGTCTAGCCATTTATCAACAATTTTTCCATCAATAAGTCTGCCGTTTTTTACATCTTCCAATGCTTCAAGCGTATCGTTCCATCGATCCTGTTCCATTGCTTGACGGGCAACAAACTCTTTAACCGCTTGATTAATAATATAATTCTTACTCCTGTCTAATTTTTTAGTTAAGTCTGCAAGCGGTTTTTCAATCTCTGAATTTAAACGAATACTAGTAACACTCATGATAAAACCTTTTGTAGTTATTTGTATTACATTATATTACAAATAAGGTTTGACTTCAAAAAAAATTAAGACAGACAAAAAAATACCCCTGAAAAGGGGGGTTCGAATGAATGGTGGTTATGGGTGGACTTGAACCACCGACCCCGGCATTATGAATGCCGTGCTCTAACCAGCTGAGCTACATAACCAAAAGAAACTCAACAATGTAGTGGTTTCGTAAGAACGCGTATTATCGAGATATTTGGTAATAATGTCAATAGCCAGAAGCATAATATTGCTAAAATCAATAAGTATGAAAACCCTTAAAATTGCACTGACTGGCGGTATTGCTTGCGGAAAATCAAGCGTCATTCAAATATTCAAAAAAAATGCAATCGCTATTATTGACCTTGACGTGATTGCGCGCGAGGTAGTTGAGCCCAATACTCAAGCTCTGAGTGAATTGGTTGCACATTTTGGCAATGGCATTCTTAATGATGATCAAACGCTTAATCGAGAAGCGTTGCGCCAAGTGCTATTTGAAAATAACGCTAATCAGAAAATAATTGAAGAAATTTTGCATCCAAAAATATTGGAAAAAATGCAAATGGGCATTGAAAAGCTCAATGTTCCGCTAGTTGTTGTTGAAGTGCCGTTATTAGTCGAACAAAATTTGTCAAATCTGTTCGATCGAGCGATTGTGGTGGATTGCGATGAACAAAATCAGCTAAAAAGACTGTTAAAACGTGAAAATATCGATGAAAAACTTGCCAAAACCATGATTTCAGCACAAGCAAGTCGAAAGCAGCGCTTAGCTTTGAGTAAAAAATTGCCCACCGATATACTTGAAAATAATTCCCAAATTTTTGAAATGGAGCAAAAAGCGCAAGATTTAGCGCAAAAACTACTTAATTTGTAATCGTTTAACTGCGTTACCGCCGATTAAATGTTCGGCAATGATTTCATCAACATCGTCTTCATCGATGTACTGATACCAAACATTATCAGGATACACCACAGCTACTGGGCCATGCTCACATCGGCCTAAACAGCGCGACTCGCTAATACCAATTTTGCCTTCGCCTAGCATTCCCTCGTCACGGCATTTATCTTTAGCATGACGATACATTTGCTTAGCGCCAAGTTGCGAGCAACAAGCTTTGCCGTCCTTGCGAACATTGTTACAAAAGAAAATATGTTTAGTATAAAAACTCATAGTTCAATCGTCCTTTGATAGCAGTATTTCTTATCAATGCCGGTTATTTTTGCGGCTAATTTTGCGGCTTTTGAGGCTCCCATCTCTGTGAGTAAAATTGGCAATATTTTATCCAATTGCTCTTCACCTAAGACTTTATTGTTTTTATCAATGGCTGAAATCAGAATCACAAATTCACCTTTTTGGTGGGCGTCGTCCGCTTGCAAGTAATCAATCAATACTGGCAAGGTATCAGTTTTAATAGTTTCAAAAGATTTGGTTAGTTCTTTAGCAAAGCATACAATGCGCTCATCACCTAGGACAGATTGCAAGTCTTGCGCACAAGCTAAAATACGCTTGGGTGATTCGTAAAAAATAGCCGTTTGGTCAATGTGAGCAATGGCTTGAATAGCTTTAAGTCGCGCTGATTGTTTACTGGGTAAAAAACCAAAAAATCCAAATCGATCACTGGCAACACCGGATACACTCATGGCGCTGATCATCGCACTTGGCCCAGGAATTGGAACCACGTTAATACCTGTTTTTTTTGCCTCACTCACCAACACATATCCTGGATCGCTAACCAGAGGTGTGCCGGCATCGCTAATCAGTGCTATGTTTTTACCACCAAGCAATTCATCAATCACTTCAGCTGATTTTTGCGTTTCGTTATGCTCATGGAATGCACGCATCGGTGTGGCGATGTCGTAATGGCTTAGTAATCTTTTAGAATGACGGGTGTCTTCCGCCAAAATCACATCAACGGTTTTTAGTGTTTCAATCGCCCTAAAGGTAATATCATCTAAATTTCCAATTGGTGTTGCAACAATATACAATGACATAATTAATGTTTAGTTTCAAAAGAAAAGTTGGTAATCAAGCAGAAGACATTGCGCTGGAATATTTATCTACGCATGGCTTAGAACTAATCGAACAAAACTATTTAACCAAAATGGGTGAAATAGACATTATTATGCTTGATAAATCTGAGCAAACGTTAGTTTTTGTTGAAGTTCGTTATCGACAGAATACGTATTTTGGATCAGCCGCTGATACGGTTGACCAAAACAAACAAGCCAAACTTGTTCGCACCGCACAGTATTACTTGCAACAACATTCTAAATATCAAGAATTTATCTGTCGGTTTGATGTTGTTGGTGTTGAATCTGATTTAAAATATCCTAAAATCAATTGGATAAAAGACGCTTTCGGGGCGTAATAAATCATGAAAAAAATCATTCTTTCCACGCTCTTAATGGCCAACTCTTTATTGTTAACGGGCTGCTTGCCGGTCATTCAAGGCGCATCGACCGTCAACTCAGTTGTCTCAGTCAGTAATGATCGTCGCAGTGCTGGAACCATTTTGGATGACAAGACCTTGTACTTCAAGCTTGCTGCTTGGTCAATGGACGATGCAAAAACTGAAGATGCGCACCTTAACTTTTTAATTTACGACAAAATGGTGCTCATTGCCGGCGAAGCGTCTACTAATGAGATGCGCACCTATATCAGTAAACAAGCACAACTTCAAGCACCGCAAATTAAGCAAGTTTTTAACGAGATCAAAGTTGGGCCCAACAGTGGTTTACTCAGTCGTGCAAAAGATTCCGCCATCACCCTTCAAGTTGAAGCATTATTCCACGATCAGGAAGTCTTTCATCCAATACACGTTAGGGTCATGACTGAAGCTCAAACTATTTATCTGATGGGCGCTGTGACTAAACGCGAAGCCGATAAAGCTGCAAAAATCGCTTCTAAGGCAAAAGGTGCTCGTAAAGTGGTTAAGTTGTTTGATTATTTAAAAACTAGGCCTGCTGCTGAAATTGAGCAAGATCGACAAAAAGAGATAGCGGCGCAAAAAGAAATTGAGCGCAAAAAACAACAAGCTGAAATTGCTGACAAAAAGGCAGAACTCAAGCGTCAAATCAAAGAGCTTGATGGTACTACTGGTACAACTTTCTAACCGGAGCAAATGAATAACGGTGCTGCCCCTTGATGGCACCAAATTTTTCCAATGCTTGTAAGTGCACCCTGGTGCCATAACCTTTGTGTTGTGCAAAGCCGTATTCTGGATACCGTGCATCCAATAAAATCATTTGCCGATCACGCGTTACTTTAGCAATAATTGATGCAGCTGATATCACAGGCTCAGTAAGATCTCCTTTTATGATTGCTGTGCAATTTTTTAATTTAGGACAGCGGTTACCGTCCACCAAAACTTGATCGTATTGGGAGTTTAAATTTTCGACAGCACGACGCATTGCCAACATGGTTGCTTGTAGAATATTAATCTCATCAACTTCCTGAGTATTGGCCTCTCCCACCGCCCACTGACATTGTTGTGTGATTAGGGTGTACAGAATTTCGCGTTTTTTCTCGCTGAGTTTTTTAGAATCGGTTAGCTCTGGCAAATTAAAATCATTGGGCAAAATTACCGCACCAGCAACCACCGAGCCCACTAAAGGTCCTCGACCCGCCTCATCAACCCCGACCGTGATCACTTAATCGCTTTAAAGCCGATGTCGGTACGGTAGTATGCACTCGGCCAATCAATCTTTTTGAGTAGAGCATAGGCATTGGTTTGTGCCTCTTTTGTGCTTGCCCCAAGCGCCGTTGCACAAAGCACTCGGCCACCGCTACTCACAACAGTGTCGTTATTCATCTTTGTACCGGCATGGAAAACCTTGGCATCGTTACTGTCTGCCGGTAAACCAATCGCTTCACCTGAAGCATAAGTATCAGGGTAGCCATTTGCCGCAAGCACCACGCCCATAGCAGAACGCTCATCCCATTCGATACTCGCTTCATCAAGCCTACCTTGCGTAGACAATAAACATAAATCTGCTAAGTTAGACTTTAGACGCATCATAATTGGCTGGGTTTCAGGGTCGCCAAATCGGCAGTTGTATTCCAATACTTTGGAGTTTCCACTCTCATCGATCATCAACCCTGCGTAAAGAAAACCTGTATAAGCATTGCCTTCACTTGCCATACCATCAACGGTTGGACGAATCACTGTGTCCATGACTAATTGAAAAATCTCATCAGTTACAATCGGTGCTGGGGAATACGCACCCATACCGCCCGTGTTTGGGCCTTTGTCTCCGTTATCACGGGCTTTATGGTCTTGAGAAGTTGCCATTGGCAGGATGTTTTTGCCATCTACCATGACAATAAAGCTCGCTTCTTCACCGACCAAAAATTCCTCAACCACCACGCGCGATCCTGCCTCACCAAAACGATTTCCTTCAAGCATATCATTAATAGCATCAACTGCCTCAGCCTCAGTATTGGCAATAATCACACCCTTGCCTGCAGCCAATCCATCGGCTTTAATCACAATCGGTGTTCCTTTTTCTTGCACGTATTTTACGGCCGGTGCTACTTCGGTAAAGACATCGTAATAGGCAGTTGGAATGTTGTTTCGATCAAGAAAATCTTTACAAAAAGCTTTAGAGCCTTCGAGTTGTGAAGCGCGCCCCGTTGGGCCAAAAATAGCCAAACCCTCAGCTTGAAAACGATCAACCACGCCAAGTACCAAGGGCGCTTCTGGGCCAACGATAGTGAGTTCAACATTATTATCTTTGGCGAAATTAATAAGCCCACCAATATCCTCTGAGCCGATATCAATGTTAGTAAGTTTGTTTTCTAACTGAGTGCCAGCATTGCCCGGTGCCACAAATACTTCTTTAACACTATCAAACTTTGCACATTGCCAAGCCAAGGCGTGCTCGCGTCCGCCACTTCCTATTACTAATATCTTCATACGTATTCTTCGATAAATTCTCTAAATTTTTTATGCGACATAATCTGTGTACCATCGCAGTTAAATGACATTGAAATCGTTGAGTTAAATAAATTAATCACTGCCGAACGCAAGTAATAACCTTCCAAATTACGCAGTGCAGGAATGTGCTCAATAATATAACGCAACTCATCTTCATCCGTGAGTTGTTTCATAACTTCATTACGCGCATGAAATGCCTCTTGCCATTCTTCCGACAAATATTCAAATACATGATCATGCTCAAGCATATGGTAATAACGCTTAATCAAGGCCTCTTTTTCATCCAGTGCAATCATACCAAAATGATTAAACACGTAATCAGGCACCAACAAGTCTTCAGCCAAATGCACTTCGACATTAAATGGATCAAACACCGACGAAGTTTTAATCTCGCCATTATTAAGCCCGATAACAATTCGATAAACACCGGTAGACAGCAGTAAAAATAGAATAACCTCGAGCAGATCGTCAATGTTCTCATCCACCAAATTAAGCGTACGCTCACGATTGTAAACACTGTCACGCAAACTGCTGTCACCCTTAACGCTGCGCATTAAGTTTTCATCAAAACCATAGCCAACTAAGGCATTTTTTTTACTCTTCCCAGTATTCATGCGTTAAATTATAGATTAAACAAATAAGCGTTTGGGTGCAATGGTACCATCTTGGGATAATTCGCCAATGCCTAAAAAATTCTGATTCTGATCAAATAATTTAACTTTATGTAACAGGCCTTGCCTGTTACATTGAATGGTGCGGCCGTATTTAATGTCGATGGCTTGTTCATTGTCCAACGTAATATCTTGAATATTGGGCAACATTTGATCACTTGGAAGAATGATCTCATCCAATCTCTGATAATCATCAGTCGCTAAATTTTCCAAATCTGAAAACTTGATGGTTTGTGATACATCGATGTGTGCAAAACCGGTACGCCTAAGCTCAACAACATGTGCACCACAACCAAGTTTGTCACCAATATCTTGTATTAATGAACGAATGTAAGTGCCTTTTGAACATGATACGTCCAAGGTTAAAATGCCATTTTCATAACTGATAAAATTAATTTCATGGATACTAACAGGACGTGCTTTGCGCTCAATCTCAATACCTTGTCTAGCGAGTTTATATAAGGGTTGACCGTCTTTTTTTAGTGCTGAATACATCGGTGGCACTTGCAAGATATCGCCCTTAAAGCTCATGGTCGCCTCAATAACCTCGGCCTCACTCAAATGCTCAAACGGCTGTGTTTGAATGATCTCGCCTTCGCAATCGAGTGTATCGCTGGTCTCGCCCAATTTACCGCGCACAAAATAACGCTTATCATCGTCTAACAAAAAACCTGCAACCTTGGTTGCCTGCCCCAAGCAAATTGGCAGTATACCGCTGGCCAACGGATCTAGCGCGCCAGTATGGCCTGCTTTCTTAGCAAAGAATAATCGCTTAACTTTTTGTAGGGCGGCGTTCGAACTTAGACCAGTGTCCTTATCAAGTAAGACAATGCCACTAATGTCTCTGCCTTTTGGATTGCGCCGTGACATGGCTAGTGTCTACAGTTTAGACAATAAATCTTCAATTCTAGCACCGGTATTTGGTGCGGGATCAAAGATGAATCTAAGGGCTGGTGTATGGCGTAAATCTAACACTTTTGATAAACGAGAACGAAAAAAACCACTGGCTTTAATCAGTAGTGGCTCAACAATTATTTGTTCTGATTCTGCCACAGTATAAAACACCTTGGCACTACTAAGATCACGACTGGCCAAAACATCAGTCACATTTACCGACTGGAGTCTTGGATCTTTAGTTTCATTCTTTAGCAGTGTAACCAATTCACGACGAATCAGCTCATTAATTCTTTCAACTCTATAAGAGGGTTGTTCTTGCATTTTCCCTTAAAGTGTGCGTGCAGTTTCAATACGCTCGAACACCTCAATTTGATCACCCGGCTGAACATCATTATAATCCGCTACACCAATACCACATTCAGTACCAGATTTAACTTCCTTCACATCGTCTTTAAAGCGTCTTAGAGATTCTAACTCGCCTTCATAAATAACCACGCTGTCACGCAACACTCGAATTGGACTGTCTTTTCTAACCACACCTTCTTCAACCATACAACCAGCAATGTCGCCTAACTTCTGTGATTTAAAGACATCTTTCACATTAGCAATACCGATGATGTTTTCACTCAATGCAGGACTTAATAAGCCACTCATGATGGCTTTCACATCATCAATTAAGTTATAGATAATGGAGTAGTATTCAATACGTACGCCTTCATTATCAGCCGTCTTACGAGCAACTGCATCGGCACGCACATTAAAACCAAGCACCAAGGCTTCTGAAGTTGCTGCCAGAGTAATGTCTGTATTGTTAATACCGCCCACACCACTTGAAACCACTTTAACGCGCACTTCATCGGTGGATAATTCTTCTAAGGCTTCGACCAATGCTTGAGCAGATCCTCTCACATCTGATTTCAACAATACGTTAACCGTAGAAACATCGCCCTCTTCCATTTTCTGTAAGAAGTTTTCCATCTTCGATGCTTGTTGTTTTTGTAATTCAGCTTCACGATCACGTGTTTTTCTAAAGCTAGCTACTTCACGCGCTTTACGCTCACTCTCAACAACCAATACTTCATCACCTGAATCTGGTATGCCTGAAAGGCCTAGTACCTCTACTGGCATCGATGGTCCTGCTTCTTTTAATACTTTTCCTTGGTCATTAACAATTTGCTTAACCTTGCCATATTCCAAGCCAGCAATCATGATATCACCTTTTTTCAGAGTGCCTGATTGCACTAAGATGGTTGTTACCTTGCCACGGCCTTTTTCAAGGCGCGCTTCTAGTACTGTACCGTGTGCTGGGCCTTTGGCCACCGCTGAGAATTCCAACACTTCAGCAGTTAATGTAATTGCTTCCAATAAAGCATCAATACCTTCACCAGTGTGTGCGGACACGCCCACCATCATCACATCACCACCCCAATCCTCTGATATGACATCGTGTGTTGAAAGCACTTGCTTAATTTTGTCGATGTCAGCGCCTTCTCTGTCGATCTTATTAATAGCAACAATGATTGGCACATCTGCCGTTTGCGCGTGCTTAATTGATTCAATCGTTTGTGGCATTACACCGTCATCAGCTGCCACAACCAAAATAACAATATCGGTTGTATTAGCGCCACGAGAACGCATTTTAGAAAATGCTGCGTGTCCCGGTGTATCAATAAAAGTAATTGCGCCGCCTTTAGTTTCAACCTGATAAGCGCCAATGTGTTGAGTAATACCGCCTGCTTCGCCGTCAGTAACCTTGGCTTTACGAATATAGTCTAGCAATGAAGTTTTTCCATGATCAACGTGACCCATAATGGTTACCACTGGCGGTCTAAGGCTTTCATCACCCGTAGGCTTTGACTTTTCAACCAATGTATCTTCAATGGTTTCTTGCTTGCTTGCAACGCCTTTATGACCCATCTCTTCAACCACTAGTAACGCAGTGTCTTGATCGATTACATCATTGAGTGTCACCATCACACCCATGCCCATGAGTACTTTAAGTACTTCGCCAGCCTTGGTGGTCATTTTTTGTGCAAGGTCTATCACCTTAATATTTTCTGGTATGGCTACTTCGTGAATAACTTTTTCAACCGGCTTTTGGAAGCCATGTTGTGCCTGTTCTTCTTGAACCTTTTGACTCAAACGTGTTCTGTCTTTTTTCTTTAATTTGCGTTTCGACTTATGTGCAACGTGCAGTTGTCGTCGTTGATTACCGCCTGGCGCATTACGCAAACGCTTTGGCTTTTTATCGTCCTTAGTTTCTGCCTTAGGGGCTTCTTCTGAAGGCTTGTCAGCAGTTTCTTTCTGCACCTTTCGTGCGTCCTCTTGTTCTTTTTGCAGACGAACCATCTCTTGGCGCTTGGCATCTTGTGCCAGTAATTTTTCATCTGCATTGCGTCCAGCATCTAAAGCTTCTTGTGCTTTAAGCGCAGCTTCATTACTGGTTGGATCGTTTGATTGAGGTGTTGATTTTTTAACACGTTTTTTCTTGACTTGAACCTTAATACCGCCAGCATTAGGGCTGGACTTGGAAGGCTCTCTGCGAGACACCGACATGCCTGATTTAGAGCTTGAGCGCTTTGACAAGCTGCCCATTAAAATTTTTCGCTCTTCTCCAGAGATTTCAGAATCTGCACTTTTGCCGTCAATTCCAGCATTCGCTAAAATTGCAACAACCTCTTGGGGAGTTTTTTTCAGTAATTTAGATAACGTTTCTACCGTATGTGCCATAATGCTTGCCTTTGTTGTGTTTTTTCAATAATCTATGTTTTAAAACTGTGTAGATTAATCAAACCATCCTTCATTTTCTCTTGCGGTCATAATCATGCTTGACGCTTTTTCTTTGTCCATCTCTTGAATATCTAACAATTCGTCGATTGATAATTCTGCTAAATCATCCACCGTGGCAATTTCAGCCTCAATTAGCGCTTGCACTAAGTCTTCATCCATACCTTCAACGCCCATTAATACTTCAGAGGATTCAGCATCACCTAAAGCCTGGACCAATTGTGCGTCAGACGCACGCTCTTGCAGTTCTTCAACCATTGACACATCAAACTCTTCAATGCTTTCCAGTGCATCCGCATCCGCATCCGCTACCTCATCAATACTGCCAAATCCTTCTTCGATTAACACGCCGGCTACCTCAGAATCAACACCCAGTTGCTCGGCTAATTTACCACTTACCTTTTGGTTTTCTTCAGCTTGTTTGTCTTCCGATTCATTGATTGACATTACATTAAGCTTCCATCCGGTTAAACGTGAGGCCAATTTAATGTTTTGACCGCCACGTCCAATCGCCAAAGCCAGTTGGTCGTCTTCAACAGCAATGTCCATTGAATTTTTATCTTCATCCACCACAATTGAGCTAACCTCAGCAGGTGCCATGGCGTTAATCACAAATTGTGCAGGATCTTCGTCCCACAAAATAATATCGACACGCTCGCCGTTAAGCTCGTTCGATACCGCTTGCACACGTGAACCACGCATACCAATACAAGAGCCAATTGGATCTAAACGCTTGTCTTTGGATTTAACGGCTAATTTTGAACGCAAACCAGGGTCTCTAGCACCGCCCATAATCTCAATTACACCTTCAGAAATCTCAGGCACTTCCATCTCAAAAAGTTGAATCATCATCTCAGGTGCCGTGCGTGATAGGAAAATCTGCGCACCACGTGGTGTGGATTTAACATCTTTAATATAAGCCCTTAGACGGTCATTTTTGCGCGTCGACTCATTAGGAATTAAGTCAAATTTAGAAATCATGCCGTCAACGCCACCCATATCAACGTACACGTTACCTCTGTCAACACGCTTAACCGTGACTATAATCACTTCGCCCACGCGTTTAGTGTAGTCATCCACAATCACTTCTCTTTCAGCTTCACGAACTTTTTGAATAATCACTTGTTTAACAATTTGCGCTGCAATACGGCCAAATTCTTCGGTTTCCATTGGCTCACGTACAAAGTCATCCACGGCTATACCATTGGCATCCTTGGCATAAATATGCAATTCGGGATCGAATGCTGTGCCATCGTCATCCACAAAGTTTTCATGATCATCAATAACCATCCATTGCCTAAAGGTGTTAAATTCACCGGTTTTTCTATCAATCTCAACGTGCGCATCAATGTTGTTGCGTTTTTTTGTTGCAACTGCTAGCGCCTCTTCTAAAGATTCAAGCACATCCTCTTTAGAGATGTTTTTCTCATTAGAAATCGCCTCAACCATTAAAAATAATTCTTTACCGTCCACGTTCTTCTCCTAAAAATGAGCAATTAAATTTGCTTTTTCAATCATATCAATGTCCAATGTTACTGGACCTAATTCTGTTACTAGCTCAACGCTATTATTAACTTCGCTAACGCTACCAATGGCACCGTTAAATTTTCTTTGTCCGTTCATAGGCCTAAGCAATCTCAACTTAACATCATGGCCTAAAAAACGCTGATAATGGCCAATGTGGAACAATGGTCGCTCTATACCTGGCGATGAAACCTCCAGATTATACTGGCCACTAACCGGATCTTCCACATCAAAAATTGCACTAATCTGGCGTGAAACAACTTCGCAATCATCAAGTCCAATGCCTTTATCCGAATCAATGTACACCCTTACAGTGCTGTGCTTACCACTGGCGATATAATCAATACCCACCAGTTCGTAACCCATGTCAGCAATAACTGGATTAATTAATTCTTCAATTTTGTCAGCAATTTTTGCCATCGTGCCTAAATCAAATAAAACCTAATAAAAACCCCCTAAAAAGGGGGTCGTAATCTTTTGGTAGCGGGGACAGGATTTGAACCTATGACCTTCGGGTTATGAGCCCGACGAGCTACCGAACTGCTCCACCCCGCACTAAAGGCGGCAATCATACGCTCTTCTACCAAATCTGTCTAGTAAAATTTTAAGTTATTTCAAAGAGTTTAATTAAAAACAGCCACAAACACGGATTGTTCAAAACCCAGATTGTACAACGTGGGCCGAACCGTGCACTTTAATCTCATACCCTTGTGCTAATAAGTGCTTAACATAAAGCTTGTTGTAGGTAAAGAAAAAAATAATGTTTGCCAATCCTAATGTCAAAATACACAAAGGCAACATCAAGGCAACTGATTTCCAATCACGACGATAAATAGCAGGGCAGAAAAACAAACACAACGAAGTCCACGAAAAACCCACGGGTGCGTATTTTACCTCTTTAGTCTTAGCGTGTTCTAATGTAACGCTTGTATAGGCCAAAACGCGCCTCCCAATCTCCTCAAAACATCATTCTAACACGGTTTAGTACGAATATCAAATTACGCCCTACGGTTACTTAGTATGAGTGCCGTTCATCCTTGGTATTGGATTGTTATAATAAACACCATGAAAAAAATAAAAATTGCCGTACTAATGGATGACATCGCCGGTATCAATCCAAAAAAAGATTCCACTTTGGCCATGATGCTAGAGGCAAGCAAAAGAGGCTGGACGATCCATACTTTTGATGCTAACAATTTATACGCACAAGATGGTAATGTTTATGTCAACTGTGCGCCAACCACTGTAAACGATGATCTTAATCATTGGTTCAAAAAACGTCCAGACGTCGTCATGGCATTAACCGATTTTGACGTGATACTGATGCGCAAAGATCCACCATTTAACATGGATTACATTTATGCCACTTACTTACTCGAACAGGCTGAAAACAAAGGCGTGCTCGTCATCAACAAACCCCAATCTTTAAGGGATGCTAACGAAAAATTATTTGCACTCAACTTTCCGCATTGCATGCCAAAAACATTGGTTAGTGCCAATCAAGAGCAAATTAAAACCTTTATTAACAATCAAAAAACCGTTGTCGTTAAACCACTTGATGGCATGGGAGGTACCGATATTTTTAAACTCAATGAAGTGGATGACAACATCAACGAGGTGCTGAACTACCTTACCAATGCGGGCACTCGACAAATCGTCGTCCAAGAGTTTTTAAGCGCCATCTCTAAAGGTGATAAACGCATCTTGATCATTAACGGTAAGCCCATTGATTACGCACTGGCACGCATGCCGGCAGAAGGTAGTTTTAAAGGCAACTTAGCCGCTGGCGCTACCGGCGTAGGTCAGCTACTAAGTGATAGAGATCGTTGGCTTTGTGAACAAATTGGCCCTACACTAAAAGACAAAGGTTTGATGTTTGTTGGTCTCGATGTGATCGGTGATTACATCACTGAAATTAACGTTACCAGTCCTACTTGCATTCGTGAACTGGACGAGCAATTTGATCTCAACATCGCTGGTGATCTGTTCAATGTTATTGAACAACAAATAAAGACCGCGTAAGCACCACACCAGCCCCGGCTGCGGATAAAGACAAAAATACATTCAGCAAAATATTAAGCCCTGCTTGTCCGTAGTGGCCTGAACTCATCATCTCAATCGACTCCCATGAGAGTGTTGACATGGTGGTTAATGACCCTGTAAATCCAATCAACAGCATGAATCGGTAGGCCTCATGCACAGCCGCTTTTTCAAGCACAATGACCACCAATATTCCTGCTAAAAATGAACCAACAATATTAGCACTTAAAGTGCCGTAAGGAAAACCCCTGCCAAATAAATGCGCCATCAACTCTGTTAAATAATAACGCACACTTGCGCCAATGGTTGCGCCGGCGCCAATGGCAATGATGGTTGAAACTACGTTCATTTTTTCTGCCTCAATGTTTTAAGTTTTTCACTAATTTTAATCTCTAACCCTCGGTCCGTTGGCACATAATATTGTTGCTCGCCCAACTTGTCTGGAAAGTAAGTCTGCCCATGGCTAACACCATCCACCTCATCATGAGCATAACGATAACCTTCTCCATAACCCAAATCATTCATTAACCCAGTGGGTGCGTTACACAAATGCTTTGGTACTGGCAAGTCACAAGTATCTTTGGCCTCACTCATGGCCTGATTAAAAGCCTTATAAATTGCATTAGATTTTGGTGCAATGGCACAATACACCGCTGCTTGAGCAATGGCACGATTGCCTTCTTTTTCCCCCACTCGATCAAACACGTTCCAAGCGTTAAGGGTAATTTCCAACGCCCGAGGATCGGCATTCCCAATGTCTTCAGAGGCAATGGCGAGCAAACGTCTGGCAATGGTTTTAGGATCGCACCCACCCACCAACATTCTGGCCATCCAGTACAAAGCGCCATCCGCTGAAGATCCACGTACCGATTTATGAAAAGCCGAGAGCTGCTGATAAAAAATGTCGCCCCCCTTATCAAAAGCACTGATTTTTTCTTGTAACAACCGTCCCACTGAATCTGAATCAAGCCGATCCAACTTGGCCAAAGCGATTTGCTCCACAATGTTGATCAACCTACGAGCATCACCACTGCTGGCATTAATGATTTGCGATCTTGCCTCTTTATCGGTTAATGCTATGTTTTCATGCACTAAAGCACGGTCCAGTATTTGGTGCAATTCTTCTGCATTCAAAGGATTGAGCACGTACACACTCAGGCGTGAAAGTAGTGCTCGATTAAGCTCAAACGATGGGTTCTCAGTAGTGGCACCAATGAGTGTAATCAGCCCAGATTCAATGTGGGGCAAGAAACCATCTTGTTGAGCTTTATTAAATCGGTGAATCTCGTCCACAAAAAGAAGTGTTTTCTTGCCAATATTTTGAAATTTTTTAGCATTTTCAACCACAGCCCTAAGTTCTTTAACACCATCCAAAACAGCACTCATCTGCTCAAAGTGCCCATCAACTTGACGAGCAATAATACGTGCCAAAGTGGTTTTTCCCGTGCCCGATGGGCCCCACAAAATCATTGAGTGCAACTGCTGATTGTCAATCGCTTGCTTAAGCGGATGGTTGTCATTAAGCAGATGAGACTGACCAAAAAAATCGGCTAAATTTTGTGGCCTTAAATTTTCAGCAAGAGGTTTCATAAGTTTATTTTTACCACTTTAGAATCAAAACGTTCATTCAAAATCAACAGAACCGACAAATTTAACCGCTGAGCCAACACGGTTGCTTTTTCACTGCCCATTGCCATCATCGCAGTTGCGTAAGCATCGGCCACCACGGTTTGGTCATGCAACACGCTCACCGATGTCAGATCGTTCTTAATCGGCAGTCCAGTAGTGGGCTCTAAAATATGCGTGTAACGCTCTCCCTCCCAGACAAAATAATTTCGATAATTGCCCGAAGTGGCGACGGCCTTATTGTTAAGGTTAATACTAATTGGCACAGCGCCACCTGGCTGTTCAATACCTATCGTCCATTCTTTGTCGCCCTTTCTTCCTCGAGCAATCACTTCACCGCCTATCTCCACTAAAAAGTTTTTAATCCAGAGCTCATTAAGTAGGCGTGCCACTTGGTCTACCCCAAAGCCTTTGGCAATGGCTGACAGGTTAATACGAATGTCTTTGATTTTTTTAACCTTACCATTTTTGAGTTGTAAATATTGAATGGATGACCGTTGCCGTGTTTTTTCTACTTGCCCTCGAGTGGGTTTATGCGCCACTTTAACAGCGCCAAACCCCCAAAGATCAATCAATTTCCCGATGCCAGGGTCAAAATAACCTTGTGTGCCTTGGTGGATTCTTTTTGATTCACTCAAAACAAAATACAATTCACTTGACACCTTAATCCACTGGTCGATGGGTTTTTTGTTTAATAAAGACAATTCTGAGTTTGGATCCCACGTTGAAAATATTTGGTTAACTTGGTTCAACACATGCTCAATCTCGGACTTTGAAACACCATTTCCTACAGTCTTAACTGTGTAAGTAGTACCCATGGTTTTGCCCGTTATGGTTTGGACTGTGTCATCAACACCGCAAGCACTCAAGAGTAAAAAGATAGATATTAATAAAGCTCTAAGCATTATGAGACCTTTGCATAAATAGGGGTGTTTTGATGATTATTCATGTTCATGCAAAGGTCTCACTATATAATTTTGACATGTTACGACTTATTTTTTGCTTGTTATTAACAACATCCGCATATGCAGATGATACCACTGCGCACAGCTTTGAAAATTTCTTAAGTAATATTCGTACCCAAGCCGTCGATCAAGGTGTTTCAACAGCAACGATTAACCAAGCCTTTAAAGGATTAGTACCTAATCCAAAGGTCATTAAATTTGATCGCACACAAGCTGAATTCAGTCAAAATTTTTGGCGTTATTTAGACTCTAGAGTAAGCAAATATCGACTCGATAAAGGCACTGAAAAGCTCGCACAACATCAGCAAACCTTTCAGAAAAATTACAAAAAATACGGTGTACCGCCACACGTAATTGTTGCCTTTTGGGGTTTAGAGACTAACTATGGCACTAATACAGGCAATTTAAACCTATTACGCTCACTCGCCACCTTAAGTTTTGATCAACGCCGTTCGACTTTCTTTACCGAGCAATTACTGGCATTGTTAAAACTCATCGATGCAGGAAAAATCCCAATGAATGCTGAAGGTTCATGGGCAGGTGCAATGGGCAATGTTCAGTTCATGCCCACTAACGTTGCTGCCTACGGCATTGATGCCGATGACGATGGAAAAATTGGTTTGTGGGATAACGAACAAGACATCTTTGCCAGTGCGGCCAATTTTTTACAAAAAATCGGTTGGCATCGTGGTGAGCGCTGGGGCAGAGAGGTAAAGATCCCAAAACACTTTGATCATCAATTGGCCAATTTAAATACCAAAAAAACCGTCAATGAATGGCAAGCATTAGGTGTGCGCACTGCTGATGACAAAGACCTGCCAACCTCAGACATGCGAGCCTCCCTGATGCTACCCATGGGTTATAGTGGCCCGGCATTCTTGGCGTATCGAAACTTCCGTGCCATCCTCAACTGGAACCGCTCCATTCTATACGCCCTGTCCGTAGGTCACTTGTCCGATCGACTTGCTGGCACACCTCAACTATTTGCCACACCCATTAAAGAGCCTTCACTCAGCAGAGATGATATCACTCACATCCAAACCATGCTCAATCAACTCGGCTTTGACACTGGTGAGCCAGACGGTATTTCAGGCCCGAAAACACGCAACGCCACCCGCGACTATCAACGTGCCAACAATCTCCCCATTGATGGTTACGTAGGCTATCAACTGTTTCAACAGCTGCAATGATTCAAACTTACCTTGGTTTTGACGTTGGCACTAAACGCACCGGTGTGGCCATTGCCAATAGCCTTACTAGCCAGGCCACTGGCATTGATGTGGTTAAAAATCACAAAGACGGTTCAAGTAATTGGGAAGGGTTCGACCAAATCATAAGCGCTCATAGCGTTGATTTGTTTATAGTGGGTTTACCGTTTAACAAGGACGGTAGCGAGCAAGAAATGACATTCATTGCAAAATCATTTGCCAGAAAACTTGAAAAACGCTATCAAATCAAAACCGAATTGATTGATGAATATTTATCCTCAAACGAGGCCAAAAACCAACTAAAATATAATCATTATCATCCTAATGCCGAGCGCTCAGATGTTGATAAACGCTCAGCACAATTAATATTGCAAACTTGGTTAAATGAAAGATTCAATTAGCAACAGCGCTCAGCTAAATGCCTCTGGCAAGCTAATTCACCTATTAGGCCTTGAAGACCTATCCAAAAAACATTTAACCCACATTCTTGATAAAGCCGATGATCTAATCGATTCATCTGGCAATCTTAAAAAATCCAAAGCATTGGATGATATGTCGGTTGCTAATTTATTCTTTGAGCCATCCACTCGTACACGGAATACTTTTGAAATTGCTGCCATGCGCAACAGTGCGAACGTTATTAACGTTGATCTCGATAACTCGGCCATTAAAAAGAACGAGGCCTTGCTTGATACCATGCACACCCTTAAAGCCATGCAGATTGACATGTTTGTAATACGCCATAAACAAAACGGATTGCCTCATCACGTTGCTAAAAACATGCAAGACGTTGCCATTCTTAATGCAGGTGACGGCATTAACGCACATCCAACTCAAGCATTGTTGGACATGCTAACCATTCGACAGCACAAAAAACATTTTAAAAACCTTTCGGTTGCTATTGTGGGCGACATTGTCCATTCCAGAGTTGCGCACTCTGATATTCAAGCATTAAAAACACTAGGCACTACTGATATCCGCTTAATCGCACCACCTGGGCTTCAATATGAAGCACAACGCTGTTCTACGGTTGATTGCTTTGATGACATTCAAGCCGGCCTAAAAGACTGCGACGTCATCATGGTTTTAAGGCTGCAAAAAGAACGCATGCTACAAGCGGACATTCCCAATGAAAAAGAATACTTTGACAACTACGGCCTTACCACCGAACGTTTGACGCTCGCCAAAGCCGATGCCATTGTCATGCATCCTGGACCAATCAACCGTGGCGTAGAAATTGACTCAGAAGTGGCTGATGGCAAACAATCGGTCGTCCTACAACAGGTTACCAATGGCATTGCCGTGCGCATGGCAGTCATGCAAATTCTAGCCGACAGCCGTTAAACATGAACAACAACCTAGACTACGACGAGCTAAAAGACACGCTTCATTCTCTGAATACTGACGACACCGTCTCAAGTGCTCACGGCATCCTTTGTGGGTTTGCCTGCGTTAAGCCAGATCTTGCTCTTGACGATTGGCTTGGCGAAATATTAGTCAGCATTGACCTTAACAACGTCAATGAAAAAACTCAACACGAATATCTAGCACAAATCTACAACAATACCCTCATACAGCTAAACGATGAAACGCTCGACTTTCAATTACTCATTGCCGACGAAGACTGCCAATTAAGAGAACAAGCTCAAACACTAATACAATGGTGCCAAGGTTTCTTGGTTGGATTGGGTTTGTTCAAAATACAAACGCACGACGAAGACGTGTTAGAAATGATTAAAGACTTTGGTGAAATCGCCAAATTGGAGATAGACGTTCTCGATAATGAGAAAAACGCCCAAGATCTTAATGAAATTATTGAGTTTGTGCGCATAGGAACGCTGCTAATTCAAGAAACATTACAGCCCTCTAAGCAAGACTACATCAGCCCAGAAATACTTCACTAGCCCTTTGTTAGGCCTGAATCAAAGGATCCATTAGCACATTATAAAATTATGCTTTAATGATAGTCTTGCAAAGTACTTGCAAGTGTCTATGATGTCATCTGATGAATGTCATTTATCTTGAGGAGGAGGTGGCCGCCTAACTAAACTTGAGGAGAATAAAAAAAACGACCACCTAGTAGAAAATCAAGAAATGTATCTCGGGGGAGAGAATATGATCTTCTAGTGTTATTATACCATAATATTAGAATTATATAATATAGATTGTAAATTTTTTAAAGGAAAATATGCAAAAATATATAAAGAAGTATTCCACTAGAATAGTCGCTGTTATTTTAGGCGCCCTGTTCTTAGTCTCTGGCAATGCCTTTGCTAGGACCACTATTGTCAGCGCAACCGTTGACTCAATAGAGCCAATTTACATGAACTACAACGTTGAAAAAATCACCAAACGTTGTCAAGCAAAAACGCCGAAAATGCTAAGAAATTGCTGGAACGTTAACTACAAAAAAAGAAAACAAATCTCGCTCAAAGGCTATCGAGTAAAGCTCTCATACAAAGGCAAAAAATTTACCGCTAGAATGCGCAAAAAACCAAGTAATGAGCAATTAAAAATTCGAGTAAGAAACGACCTTCTTAATCAGCCAACCAGTGTCGCAATCAATGCATCAGTTGTTTATTAAAAACTTTAATTAGTCTCTAAACTTGCAAGTTGCTTTTTCGCTTTTGGCGAAATATTTGGCAGCGAATCAACCACAAAGTCATAACCTCTCTTTCCATAATTATGAAAAGCACTGTCTACTTTTTGCGTTGATGCTTTAGGGAAAAGATCAAACATTGTTGCTGGATTAAACGCTCTGTTAGGCTTAGCAACCTCAGCAGATACGCTGGTTACTACTAATAATAGCATCAGTACAACCGTATTAATCGTAATCATTAATTTCATTTCTGTTTGTCTTATTTTAGTTAATTAGAGTATGCCGCCACCTTATCTCTTGAGGAGAGAATAATTCTTGGGGGAGAGTGGCGACATGTGATTATTATATCATGAAATTCTAATATGTCAAGTTTATTATATAATTAAATGATAATATAGTATGAATTTATGGTAAAAGCACTTTTATTTTATCCAAACCGTTATTTTTATTAAAAATAACGATGTGTCATCTCCAATATTAGACATAACTGATAGTCATGCCGAAGCTTTTAATTGTGTTAATATTGTCCCCGACGTAACAACAGAGTTATTATTTTATCTTGAGGGGAGAATTAATATGATGAAGTACGATGGCCAAGAAATTGGTTCGCCAAAATGTGGCATTACCCAGGTGTGTGTTGCAATGGCAATGCTAGCGGGTGCATTTTTAACGCTAATCATTATTGGCTTAGTAATGAATTACATGCCGGGAGTGTAAAATCTTTACAACTTCCAAACAAAAAGCGCACCTATTGGTGCGCTTTTTTAATACTCAATCAAACGTCTAGAATTAATATCAAGACAAAACTTACGAAAACATTAGGTTTTTCAAGTATTTTTTCTTTCTGCAAGGCATTTTTTTAAGAGAATAAGGGAATGTAGATTAACTACATGACCGATTGAACGTAGAAAATAACACAGTAGAAATAAAAAAGACGAAGGAAAATGGTGGCCACACCTAGAATTGAACTAGGGACACAGGGATTTTCAATCCCTTGCTCTACCAACTGAGCTATGTGGCCATAAAAGTCAGAATTATACCGACAAATTAACAACTTATTTAAAAACTACTCGCCTAAAAATCGTTCTGCATCAAGCGCTGCCATACAGCCAGAGCCCGCTGAAGTAATGGCTTGGCGATAAATATGGTCCGCTACATCACCCGCTGCAAAAACGCCTTCAACACTGGTTTGTGTAGCGTTGCCTTTTGTACCGCTTTGCACCTGAATGTAGCCGTGCTCCATTTCTAGCTGTCCTTCAAAAATACCGGTATTAGGCGTGTGCCCAATGGCAATGAATACGCCGTGAACATCTATCTCCTTAGTGTTGCCATCATTATCTTTCAAGCGCAATCCAGTAACACCCATATTGTCACCCAACACCTCATCAAGGTTGTGATTGTACTCAATGGTGATGTTGCCATTTTTTGATTTCTCGATTAATTGATCAGACAGTATTTTCTCTGATGAAAACTTGTCCTTACGATGAATAATTGTAACGTGATCAGCAATATTAGATAAAAATAATGCCTCTTCAACAGCCGTATTGCCACCACCAACCACGGCTACTTTTTGCCCGCGATAAAAGAATCCATCGCACGTTGCACAAGCAGAAACACCTTTGCCTTTAAAAGCCTCTTCCGACTCCAGGCCCAAATAACGCGCGCTTGCGCCAGTAGAGATAATAACCGCATCAGCCGTGTAAGTAGTACTGCCACCAGTGAGTGTAAATGGACGAGATGAAAAATCAACCGACACAATACTGTCGTTAATAATTTCTGTATCAAAACGCTGAGCGTGTTGTTTCATGCGCTCCATTAAATCAGGGCCTTGTACACCCTCATTATCACCTGGCCAGTTGTCCACATCTGTGGTGGTCATCAGCTGGCCGCCTTGCTCCATACCGCTCACGATTACCGGATCTAGGTTTGCTCTAGCGGCATACACGGCTGCAGAATAACCCGCAGGACCAGAACCGACAATCAATACTTTACAATGTTTATTTTCACTCATTTAAATACCAATCCTTTATACTTATATAAAATGTCTCACTTGTTCAAAACATTATAAACTACCTTGAAAAAGAATAATAAATTAAGCTTCATAAAGTCTAATAAAAAACCTCGCTCTCGCCTTCTTAGCGAGGTATTTTTTATCTCCTTAGTCGCATTAGGTCTAGTTTATTTGACCGCACTTCTTACTTACTCTCCTTCTGAAAATCCATGGTCAGGTGATGTAGAGTTAACTTCTCCAGTGATCAACCAGGCAGGTATTATCGGCGCTTATCTCGGCGACGTATCGCTTTCCATCTTAGGTTATGTTTCTTATTTTCTGCCCATTGCACTAATATGGCTAGGCTACAACATTCACAAAAACACAGAGAAGTTGAGTGCTGGACGTTTGGTTTTTTCGATTCGTTTTTTTGCCTTTATCGCCTTAGTCGCCTTTACTGCCGCCTTTTTAACGCAAAATACCTCAGACCCCGCTGGTGGCTGGATCGGACAAATGATGCACGACTATTTTGGTGTTTTATTTGGTTCGGTCTCGTTCATTGTTTATTTGAGTATTATGATGATCAGTTTTAGTCTTGCCAGTACTGCCTCTTGGGTTAGGATTTTCACCTCAACCGGCGGAACACTCAATACTATTTTTGCCAAATTAGTACAAATACGCGCCAACGCCAAAGCTAAAAAATCAACCAAAGTTGTCATTGCCTCAAGCAAACCCATCACTTCAAAACCCAGTGTTATGGCGAAAGTTAAGTCTGCAAAAATCAAGCCTAATAAAAAAATCAAACCCGTCGCTTCATCAAACCTTTTTAACACCTCAGCTCTGAGTGGCCTGCCTGATTTAAGCCTATTGAACGAAATCAGCACCAACACGGCTGGCTATTCCAAACAGGCACTTGAAGACATGTCTCGACAAGTGGAGATTAAACTTAAAGATTTCGGCTTTGATGTTTCCATTACCACCGTCACTCCCGGCCCTGTGGTTACTCAATTTGAGCTTTCTTTAGCGCCTGGTGTTAAGGTTTCTCAGATCATGAACCTAAATAAGGACCTTGCCAGGGCACTACTGGTTGAAAGTGTTCGTATTGTTGATGTCATCCCCGGAAAGCCGGTGATTGGCCTCGAAATTCCAAACGTTGAGCGTGAAATGATCAGCCTCAAAGAAGTACTGGCCTCAGAAGAATTTATCAAATCAAAATCAACCTTAAGCATGGGGCTTGGCAAAGACATTAACGGTCTGCCCGTGGTTACTAATTTAGCAAAAATGCCACATTTACTAGTAGCGGGCGCAACTGGTATGGGCAAATCAGTAGGATTAAATGCCATTATCTTGAGTGTGTTATATAAGGCAAAACCTGAAGAAGTGCGCATCATCATGATCGACCCTAAGATTGTTGAACTTGCCATTTACGCTGATATTCCGCATCTGCTTACCCCAGTGGTTACCGACATGAACCAAGCTGCCAGTGCCTTATGGTGGTGTGTCAACGAAATGGAACGTCGCTATTCGCTACTGGCTAAATTCGGCGTGCGCAACATTGATGGCTTTAACGACAAGCTCGAAAAGGCCAAAAAATCTGGCAAACCTCTGCTCGACCCATCATTCAATCCGAACACGGCTGAAGAGGGTGAGGTGGCACCTGAACTGGAAGCACTGCCACTGATTATGTTGGTGATTGATGAATACGCCGACATGCTCGGCGCACTCGCCCAAGAAGATCGAGCCAAATCCAAGCGCGTTGAGGCGTTGATTGTGCGCTTGGCACAAAAGGCACGTGCCGCTGGTATTCATTTAATCATTGCCACCCAGCGTCCTAGTGTGGACGTAATCACCGGCTTGATTAAATCCAACATACCAACGCGAGTGGCTTTTAAAGTCTCCAGCAAGGTGGATTCTCGCACCATTTTAGACCAAGGTGGGGCGGAACAACTCTTAGGCATGGGCGACATGCTCTACATGACGCCAGGCATTGCACACCTCACTCGTATTCATGGCGCTTTTGTCGATGATGATGAAATTACGCGCGTGGTCAGCTTCCTAAAATCTAACTCAGAAACCAACTATTTAGACGGCATCCTCAATGCCCAAACGGACTCCAGTAGCACATCTGAAACCAAGTCCGGTACCACGGGTGAGTTGGACGCGCTTTACGATGAGGCCGTGCAGATTGTAACCAGCACACGAAGGGCATCTATCTCCAGCTTGCAGCGACGCATGCGCATTGGCTACAACCGTGCCGCTCGCATTATTGAAGACATGGAAGCCAACGGCGTGGTCAGCTCAATGAACAGCGCAGGCAATCGACAAGTACTAGCGCCAGAGCCCATTGTGGATGAATAATTTTTTTTTAGCCATAACCCTATTACTGGCCTTAACAAATCACGCCCAAGCCAACAATCAATTCAACGATTTTTTTAACTCGTTTGATCGTTTAAGTGCTAACTTTAAACAAACCACTCACAATGAGTTTGGTGCTTTAATTAACGCCTCATCCGGCACTTTAACCTTTAACCGGCCAAGACAGCTGCGTTGGCACACAATGCATCCTAACGAGCAAATTCTACTGCTCAATCACAACGAACTGTGGCTGGTTGATGTCGAACTTGAACAAGCCACCTTACAAAAAACCACTGATCTTTCAAAAACGCCTTTGTATTGGCTCGTTAATAAACCTGATCGCATCAAAAATACACCGGTATTTTCACACACAGAGCAAGGCACTGATTGGTACAAAACAACGCAAGAAAACACTCTTTACTTTGGATTTGACAACAACACATTGAGCGCCATTTCACTCAAAAATGAATTGGATCAAAAAGTGCTGGTTGTGCTTGATCAAGTTACAATCAACCCAAGCATTGATACCCAAGTGTTTAAGTTAAATTTAGACCCGTCGTTTGACGTCATTCGCTAGAATTTTTACGACCCAATCAAAGACTAAATGGTTTTAGAAAACTGAGTTTTACTATTAGCCAAATAAGCATCAAACACCATACAAACATTACGAATCAACAGCTTACCCTTGTCCATTACTCGAATCGAATTATCGCTCAACTCAAGTAAACCATCGCTGTCCATCTCCACAAGTGCAGGTAAGGCATCGGCAAAATAATCAGTAAAAACAATGCCGAAGTGTTTTTCAACCTTGGAAAAATCAAGCTCAAAATGGCAAATTAAATCCATAATCACAGCGCGTCTAATTTTGTCATCTTCATTGATAATTTGACCTTTAACAATCGGTAACTCTCCGGCATCAATTCGTTGATAATAAGCTTCTAAGTTCTTCTCGTTTTGAGAAAAGCTGTCGCCCACTTGCCCAATAGCACTCAAACCCAAGCCCACAATGTCACACTGAGCATGGGTGGAATAGCCCTGAAAATTTCGATACAATTGCCCTTCGTTTTGCGCAATGGCGAGTGGATCTTGTGGCAATGCAAAATGATCCATGCCAATGTAAACATAACCCTCAGACAACAAAAAATCCATCGAATATTTAAAAATAGCCAACTTTTCATCCGCCGATGGCAGCTCATCAACGTTAATACGCCTTTGTGGTTTGAATAACTCTGGCAAATGCGCATAATTAAACAACGAAATACGATCAGGGCGTAACTGTGCCACTTGGTTGAGTGTGGTTTCAAAAGTTTGGACTGACTGCTTGGGTAAACCGTAAATCAAATCAATGCTGATTGATTCAAATCCATTTGCCCTGGCGAACTCAATCACTGACTTGGTTTGTTCAAAACTTTGAATTCGATTAACCGCTTTTTGCACTTGTGAATTAAAGTCCTGCACACCCAAACTAATGCGATTAAACCTAGCTTTTGCCAGTGCTTTGATAGTATTTTCATCAACACCACGTGGATCAATTTCAATTGAATACTCACCTTCCTGTGCAAAATTAAACGCACTTTGTAGTTTTTCACTCAGTGCAAGTATTTGATCGTTTGATAAAAAAGTTGGCGTGCCGCCGCCAAAATGCATTTGTTCCACCACCCTTGTGTCATCAAATAACTTAGCCTGCCTATCAATTTCTTTAAACAATCGCTGTAAATAAGGCTCGGCTTTTCCCTTGTCTTTGGTTACTACTTTATTGCAACCACAATAAAAACACACCGTGTCACAAAAAGGGATATGGCAATACAATGAAATTGGGTTTTTACGCTCATTACTTAAGGCTGCTTGTTTCTGGTAATCTTCAATTGAAAATTGAGAAAAATTATTTGCTGTCGGATAAGAAGTGTATCTCGGACCCGACTGGTCATACTTTTTAATCAGCGCTGTATCAAATAGATTCATACTCATATCATTGTAATTAAAAAAAAGGCCCTTACACCGTAAAGACCTTAAATAATAGGGTGGGGTTGGCGGCAACCAACCCCGGGGGAGAGAGGTTCTAATTATAACAAAAACAAAAATAACAATAATTGATCCAGATCAAGAAAAGAAAAATAAAAACAACCAAATTTAACAAAGTGTTAAAATCAGCGCTATGATTACAATTAAAGAACATTTCAACAAGTATCATCGTTTCTTATCAAAACTACCTCTGTTTAAAGGAATTTTGGAAGATGATTTAACCAATTTCTTTCGCTCAATGCAGGTTAAACAGTTTCACAAAGGAGAAATGGTTACCTTTAATATGGATGAACACTCCAAGCTTTATATTGTGTATGAAGGTTTGTTTAAACTCACTAAAATTGATGAAAAAGGTGATGAGATCGTTCTGAGTATTTTGGATCAAGGCGGTGTCGTTTCTCCCATGCATTTTTCACCTTATTACGACGTGTGTGCTGAATTTATTAAAAACACCACTATGTTTTATTTTACTGAAAAAGCCGTTAATGACTTCAGCACAAAAAACCATCAATTTTCAATCAATACTATTAAGTTTTTAGCAGACAGCGTTCAAACACTAATGATTTCTGCAGAGGTATTGCAACTCAAAACCGCCAAAGAAAAGGTTGGCTGGTATTTAGTTCATGCCAAAATTAACAATACCTTTAAACTACCTTACTCTAAGTCTTTGATCGCTTCTTATTTAGGCATGAAACCAGAATCATTTTCAAGAGCGCTCACCGAACTTAAAAAAGACGGCGTTACCCTTAAAAACAAAAAAATTGTATTAGAAAATGGTGATGAACTATGTAAATATTGCGACAAGGTCTCTGGCTCAAACTGTGCCTTTTTCCAAACAGAACTATGCATTCACGACTAATTGAATCAATACACCTCTAAAGTTTTCTCTCTGCTAGTTGCCTTCTCTTTCAAGTCTGGCTTTTTCCTGTCTATAGATAAAGAACATTGGCAAAATAATAATAGTGTGTAAAAATATTGTCAACGTTAACGGGCCTTGATTCAATATCCCGAAAAAACTTGGTACCATATCTGTAAACGGCTCAATAAAAGTCATAATATCTCCTTAAGTTTTATGGTTTATTTTACTAATACTTAACAAATCAATAACAAGATAAACAAATCCAATTATTGTAACTACGCCCATTGCAAGCCTCCATCCCATTCCTTGCACAAACCATTGTGCTTGTTGAGAAATAAAGAATGCATCCCACGTTGCGCCCATTTGCGCTCTTTCTACTAACACCTGACCATAACCTGCTATGGTAAGCGCTATTGTCATGCCCATTACGCCTAGAGAGATAAATGTAATCGCCATTTTTGAATTAAAGGTTGATCTCATTCTCTCAATACCATTTTTGCTTTGTACATTTAAATAAAACATACCGATTAAAATGGTTGCATAGGCACCAAAAAATGCTAAATGTCCGTGTGCATTGGTAAATTGGGTGCCATGTGTATAGATATTCACTTGTGGCAAAGTATGAAAGAACCCCCAAATACCCGCACCTAAGAAGTTACCAAAAGCATTCATCACAAACCATGCAAATGCAGGTGAATTATTAATGGTTTTACTGCCTTTAATGCCAGATTGCTTACCCCAATCATAAATTACATGCACAAACATTGCTACCAGCGGTAGTGGCTCAAGTGCGGAAAATAGCGCACCAATCTCCCACCAATATTCTGGTGTTCCAATCCAAAAGTAATGATGACCAAGGCCCAAAATACCAGAACCAAAGAGCATGGCAACTTCAACCCACAACCACATTTCAACCACTTGTCTACTGGCACCTAAAATTCGAATCAATCCATAAGCGGCCAAACCACCAACGAACACTTCCCAAGTGGCCTCAACCCATAAATGAATAACCCACCACCACCAGAACTGGTCCACTGAAACATTATCAACAAAAAACATACCAGCAAGATAAATACCTGCCAATGCAAGAAGATCTGCCATTAGTACGGTAACAATACCTGTCCTTTTGCCTTTTATAGCAGTTGCATAAACGTTGTAAACAAAGATTAAGACCACAAGTACAATACCAATATCCGCCCATCTTGGCGCTTCTAAATACTCCCTACCCTCATTGATCAGCCAAATAGTCGATTCTTCAGCTGGACCTATTTGGATAAAAACATAAACTAGAACTACAATAGTTATTGCTACCGTTAGCACATAAAAACCAAGCTTTCCAAGACCAACGCCTATTGTCTCTATGCCGGTCTCATCCGGTAATAAAAAATACACCGATCCAATCATGGCATAGAGCATCCAAACCACAAGTGCATTGATGTGTACCGTTCTAGCAACGCTGAAATCAAAAATTTCAAACAAAAACTCTGGGTATAAAAACTGAATGGCGCCAACCAGGCCCATTAACAATTGTGCTCCAAATAAAATGGTGGCAACAGTGAAATACATTGTCGCCAAATCTTTAGACTGATAAGAGGTTGTTGCTATCATTTTGCGCTCCTTTCACGAAGAGTGGTGTCTTTTTTACCAAAGTTCCTAGGAAAGCCGTTGGTATCAATTGCACTCATGTGCTTTAAGAATGCCACAAGGCCTTTAGCCTCTGCAGCGGTAATATTAAGGTTAGGCATTCTTCGCGCATGAGTTGGGTATTTTGAAGGGTGTTGCAAGAACTCAGCCATTGCTTCTTCTCGTGTTTTCTTTTGTGTGATTGCCATCATCAACTTCCATTTTGGATCTAGCCAGGCCTTGGTTAAGTCTGGCGCATAATAAGCGCCATTTCCCAACAATGTGTGGCAATTCATGCAATTTTTAGCTTGTGATCCAAGCTTGCCCAAATGCAGAAGCTCAGCAGCCTCTTCTTCTGAATAATCGTCCCTACCAAAAAAAGTCTCTTTACCATTAATAGTTGGCACTTCATGGCCTCTTTTGTCGCTGTATTCATAACCAATTTTATAATTGATGACCGTTGCGGAAGGAACTCTCTTAGAAAAATACAAACCTTCAGCATCTTTTTGCATATCTACATCCGTACCTTGGGTAATTTGACCCATAGTATCAAAAGTTAACCAAATTAATAAAATGGCTGAAAAACCCGTTACCCATGCTGCTGAACGCATCCAAAAATGGTTATCTGTCCAGACTGAAACTGTTTTATTAGACACTTTTCCTCCCTTTATTTAATTGAACGCTCGTATCTTTTTTCAGATTGAACATTTAAGTGATAATACAAATGTGGCACAACTAAATAACCAAACATTGCTAAAATTAGTACTTTGGTTGTAAATGGATCGTTACTTAATAGGCTTGAAAGCGAATACATAGAATAAGTTTGTGCGACCCAAAATAAATAAGCTGCTGGCATATAAACAGACTTAATGACCTCCATTTTAACTAGAGCATAAACTGCTACATAAAAAAGCCCAAACAAAAGTACAAAGGAAGAAGATAGAAAGATTGGTAAAAAATCATCCAATGCAATTTCAGGTCTAATAATCATCGATGGATCCACTGCTTTCTCCTCTAACTTAAAATCAATTAATCTCTATTTTAAGTGGTTGTTATTTTCTATAACTTGACCCAGGTCAATAAATAGAAAAATAATTTAAAAAACATTAATCAACAACTAAGCACCTTGCTGAATGAAAAACTCGGTTGTATTCACTCGAGCTAAAAATATCGTTGGCAAGTAGCCAACCTCTTGACCGATTAATAACAAACGACTGTGCGGCCTTTCTAAGCACCCTGTTTTCACAGATAATATCCTCACCATTATTAAAAGCACTAGCAACACTTTGCATCCTGTTGATGGTTGCATTAAAGTGTAGACCAATAAATAAAATTAGCACTAATAAAACAGAAACCATGCCTTTTTTAAAAGCACCTTTAGGCATAAAAGACCTGGTGGTTACAAACATAGTTACTAATAATACAAATCCAGCAATGGCTAGATAACCACCCTCTAATTCTAAAAACTGCATAATTAACCTCCTAAATTAACTACGTCTATAATAACTAATAAAAAAAATCTAAACTTGATTTGGATCAATAAAATTTGTAATTTATCAACGATAATGAGTAAATCGTGTTACCGTATAAATCCATGTCAACAAAAAACCTTATTTTTCTCTCATTAATTGCCGGTTTTATCCTACTAGGAATTAACGCCTTGGTTGAAAGCAAACCACAACCAAAATCTGAAAGAATTTATAATGCTATAAAGCCATATATACCTTATAGGCTTGACAAAACGCTAACGGGTTATGCTATTATCAGCACAAAAACACAAGCAAAAGAAAAGCCGCCTGCCTCTCAATTGTGGAAAAGGCTAGACCAATTAGAACAAATATGGGGCGAACAACACCTGAAAATAGAAAACAACGTTCTTATTGTTTTAGATGATCATAATCAAACCATTGCTACAATACCCATTAAAGCAATGACAGAAAGGCAATGGCTAATTAGTTTTTTTGGCTTATCGGCACAATAATAATGATTAAATACATTATTACTTTGGTTTACGCAATGGCTACACTACTTATTATGATATACCCAGCAATGAAAATTGTTGAATCTCTAGAAAATAAAAGCACTATGGTTAAGGAAAATTACAACTTATTAACTATTGTTGTAACGATCTCCCTTTCATTAATAACAGCACTACTATTGGCTAACTTCTAAATAATAAAATGAGGCCTTTGCATAAATAGGAATGATTAACAAAGTTCAATTTTTGCTGATTATTCCTATTTATGCAAAGGCCTCAAAATATCCAAAAAAATCAAATTTTCCTTAAAATATAGATAAAAACACCTTAAAAACCACAATTTTTAGCCAAAATTGTCCATTTATCAAGTAATTTATGCGTTTTATTCGTGCATTTAAATAAATTTCATAAATTTATTAATTCTATAAATACTTGCTATTTTTTAAACCTTGCGAAGATAAATCAACGAAAAGTTGACTAAAGTTAAGCTTATATTATTTATTTTAAATTTATTGATCTATATCAATGAACAATAATATTATCTTGGTTTAATATCCTCAATGTCGATACAACAACACAAAAGGAGGGTGTTGAAAAACCTAATATTAACAGTATCGGTCAATAGTAAATTTTATTAATCAAAAAAGGATAAACATTATGAAAAATAATATATATAAAAAAATAAAATTATTGAAACTACTAGCAATGACCACGCTCATCACTAGTAGTTTTGCTTTTGCAACACATTCACACCCAGAAACAGGTGGCGGTCTAAAAGGATTCAATATTGGTATTAACTCGAACGTAGACAATCTACCCAGAGTTAGGCAAGATCTTGTTGCTCCACCTTTTTTGCCAAAACACAACCAAGTTGCTGTAGGAGGGCCGAAAATTGTCGAGATTGAAATGACTGTGATTGAAAAAGAAATGGAAATTGCGCCTGGTGTCTTTGTACAAGCCATGACGTTTAACGGATCCAACCCTGGGCCAATGATCATTGTACATGAAGGAGATTATGTTGAGCTAACCCTTAAAAATCCAAAAACAAACTCTCTAGAACACAACATTGATTTCCATTCATCTACAGGTGCCTTAGGAGCTGGAGCATTGACACACGTTGCTCCTGGTGAAGAGGTGGTCATTCGTTGGAAGGCAGATAAAACAGGTACTTTTGTTTACCATTGTGCGCCTGGTGGAACAATGATTCCTTACCACGTAGTGGCTGGCATGAACGGCGCAATCATGGTGTTGCCTCGTGACGGCCTTAAGGATGAAAAAGGAAATGCAACTTCTTACGATAAAGGATTCTACATTGGTGAACAAGACTGGTATGTTATGAAAGGTGCCGATGGAAAGTTCAAACGCTATGAATCTCCAGTAGTTGCAATGGGCGATACTATGAAAGTTATGCGTGGCTTAATTCCAAGTCATTTAACTTTTAACGGTAAAGTTGGTTCATTAACAGGCGATAATGCCATGAAAGCCAACGTGGGTGATACCGTTTTATTTATTCATTCACAAGCTAATCGTGATTCTCGCGTGCACTTAATTGGTGGACATGCTGATTTATTTTGGCACGGAGGCTCATTCAACGATGTACCAATGACCAATCGTGAAACATGGCCTGTATTTGCTGGTGAAGCGGTTGCAATGATGTATACCTTCAAACAGCCGGGACTTTACGCTTACGTGAATCACAACTTGATTGAAGCAATTATGCTTGGTGCTGCTGCACACGTCTCAGTTGAGGGTGAGTGGAATAATGACTTAATGGAGCAGATAGAAGCGCCACATTAAGACTATTATGCAACCCAAAGCAAGTCAAAATATAAATACACTAAAATGCTTGTATTTAGTATTGTGCTTGCTTGGGTTGTATTCTACAAGCGTTAATGCTCTTGTAGAATACAATCCGATTCAAAAAAAATCCCAACAAGCTAAACATTACGCTCAAACGCTTAATCAAGTAGCAACTATAGTCATGGGACATTATGCAAATTTACTCAAAAATCAGTCCACACACTTAGGCAATTATCCAAAAAATATTAAAAATATCCAGATTATTGACGCAAAACTTAAAGGCATCCCGAGCCAGCCAAAACAACAAATTCAAACTGAGTTTACAGTAACCATTCAATTGAACTATTTAGAAAACCATACAATCAAAACCCAACAAATTCAAGAAGCATTTATTTTCAACCTCAACAAAGATAACCCACTGGTTCAAATTGTTCAATTACAACAAGCGCTCAATTCAAGAATTATTGGCTCTGAATTTGATGCTCTCCATTATCTAAATCGACAATTTGCTTATTCATGGCTTTTATTGCTAGATGGATATAACACGCCTCATTCTGATTTATTTGATGACAATTCTGCCAATTATCAACTTGTTATTGGTGCGCGTAATTACTCTGGAACTGTGCACGAAACCTTAAAAAAACGCACAGCCTGGATGGGTAAGGGTGCTCACTTATTACGCAGTATTAAGGCCGTCAACACTTCCAATAATACAATTCAACTTTCTTTGATTATTGACTGGAAAGGCGTTTCCGCCAATAATAAATGGAGTATTGCAAAAATTAAGCAAATTATTGAGATTAAAAAAATCGATCGAGGCATTTATAAAATAATTGATGTTAATGAGCAGCATCTATTGCCGGACATTGCTCCTTGGGAGAAAATACTATGTTAAAAAAAATAATACTGGGCTTGTTACTGGGATTTAGTGTGGCTAACTTAGCAAATAGTAACAATGGCCTTTCTGTTCTGAGCGGCGTTGGTGGTAATTTTTCTGCAGTGGACATGCACAACAAACCAATGCAGCTCGATGATTATAAAGGCAAAATCGTTATACTGGGATTTGGGTACACCAACTGTGCTGACGTGTGTCCTTTCACCCTAGGATATTTAAAACAACTGTATGAGCAATTGCCAAAATTTGCCCAGGAAAAACTACAAATTATGTTTGTCACTGTTGATCCAGAATACGACACACCAAAACACTTGAAAGAGTTTGTTTCATATTTTAACCAGAATTTTCTTGGCATTACTGGAACAAGAGAACAAATTGACAACATAGTTCAATTGTTCAAGGCACGTTATACACAAATTGGCGATAATATTGATGTTGAAAATGTTCGTAGAGTGATACATAAAAAAACTTCGGATAAAACTGAAGATAAAGTGCGTTTATATAGTCACAGTGTTACTTTGTATTTACTCGACCAAGATGGTGAAACTCGTAATATTAGCTATACTGGTACACCAAAAAAAGAATTCATTGCCCGTATATTGTCACTACTAAAAAATCCAATTAAAACTGAAAATTTCAGAATGAAGCAAAGTGCAAAAAATGCTAAATCTGGTGCTGCATACGGGGAAATTACCAACCTTTCAGGTGCAGAAGACGTATTATTAAGCATATCAAGCTCTATTGCTAAAAAGACGCAACTTCATGAAACACAGGTTGTAGATGGTTTTGCAAAAATGGTCCATCGGTCTAACAAAGTATTTGCGCCTGGACAGACATTAGTACTAAAACCTATGTCCTATCATATTATGTTTATGGGTCTCAATAAGCCCATCAACAATCTTAAAATTGTTGATCTTGTGCTTACTTTTAAAAACGCGGGCGATGTGCCTATTAGTATCAAGCTAAGGCATTAATCAGTCATTTTCTTGTCTGGACATTCAGTTAGCGTTGTGTTTACATCCCAACGACATGGAATAAAATCAGAGTTTTCCGTTTTTATAGGCCTGAATATAACGCAACCGAGTTTACCTAGACCTACTTTTATACGAAGAAAAGAGAGAGATATTTTTAAAAAATCTACTTTGTACAACTGCTACAATCTTCTTTGCACGTAGTTGTACCAAAGATCGCATAAGCAGGACAATAACCCAATAATGCGGACAAAATTGGAATAAACCCTATTGCACCCCACATTGATCCAAGCTGAAACCCTGCTGCGATAATAATAAAACCAACGGTTAAGCGTATTTTTTTATCCAATTCACCAATATTACATTGCATCTAACAACTCCTTGTATTAATTAAATCATTTAAACTCATTGTAAAAAGCACTCGTTAAAGTGCTTTTTTAAACCATGTTTATACTTTGGTTAATTATCTAACGGGAACAGGGTTGTAATAACCACCGTTATTCATCAAACCAGAGCCTCTGCCATCCGCATAACCTTTAGAGTACGCATCTGCTTTGCCTCTAGCATAGGCGTCAGCTTGTCCTTTGGCGTATGCATCCGCTTGACCTTTAGCATAACCATCAGCTTTGCCAGAAGCAGATCCATCGGCTTGACCAGAAGCCGAAGTATCGGTTGTGTTTTTGGTATTAAATTTAAGACCAAAATCCGTATCATTCATCCAATTATTAGCGCCTTTAAAAGGGCCCCAGTTAGTCATGCCGTTAAAAGGACCAAAATTAGAGCCGCCGTCAAACGGACCTGCATTAGAACCACCTGAGAAAGGGCCCCAATTGTTGCCACCTGAGAATGGGCCCATGTTGTTACCGCCTGAGAATGGTCCCATGTTAGAGCCACCGTCAAACGGACCCCAATTGTTATTGTTGTAGCCGTCATTGTGAAAAAATGCGGATGCGGATGCGCTCACTACTACCGTAGCAATTGCCAATGTTTTTACTAATGTTTTCATGTTGTTCTCCATTCGTTATTATCTTAATTGATGTTATTAATATACACCCAAACTCAACAAGACACAACCGTGTTCGAAATAAATTTTAATGCAAAAAAAAGCTACCCAAGGGTAGCTTTTTTATTAAGAACTTCGCTGATTAACTAACTGCTTAATCAGCAAAAACTTAAAGCTTACTGTGCACCGCTCGCTGTGCCAGTAGACTTACCGTCTGCATAGCCTTTAGAGTACGCATCGGCTTGACCTTTAGCGTAACCATCAGCTGCGCCTTTAGCGTAAGCATCAGCCTTGCCTGAAGCGTTAGCATCACCTGAACCAGAAGCAGAACCGTCTGCTGCGCCAGAAGCGTTAGCACCCGAAGTGTTCTTAGTGTTGAAGTTTGTACCAAAATCAGTATTGTTTAACCAATTGTTGCCACCTTGAAAAGGACCCCAATTTTGGGCACCAGTAAAAGGGCCGGCATTAGAACCACCCATGAATGGACCCATGTTGTTGCCACCAGTCATCGGGCCCCAGTTGTTGCCGCCTGAGAATGGTCCCATGTTGTTACCGCCTGAGAATGGTCCCATGTTAGAGCCGCCGTCCATCGGGCCCCAATTGTTGTTACCACCCCATGGGCTATTATTACCACCCCAACCTGCACTTGCTGCTGCTGAAGCTACTACTGTCGCTATTGCAATTACTTTTGTTACGTTTTTCATCTTATGCTCCTCTTGTTATTGAATAAGAACGTCCAATATACCACTAAATCTGTGTGTGTACAAGGAAAAGTACAATAAAGCACCTTATTTCTCATAAAAACTTCTCGTTTAATGCGATTAACCTAGGATCTGATCAATAACTTTCTTGTCAAAAAAACCAGTCTCGTCAATTAGGGAGCCATCCTCAGCATACACTCGCTTAAACTTAGGCATGTCATGGTCGTATTTTATTTCTTCAAATATTGAACCAATTTCATGATAACTAGTGAATTCTCCGTTTTTCATGCCATTACTGTAATACACCCTGGTTTTCAGCATGCCACTCTCATACCAAGTTCTGGCTAGGCCTTGCAATTTTCCCCTAAAATAAAATTGCTCTGATGCTTTGTATCCGTTAAGGTGGTAAGAAACGGCTCTGCCTTCATTAAGGCTGTTTTTCATGTCCACTCTTACTCGTAAAGTACCGTCTTCGTAATAAATCTCTGTTGTACCTTCAATCTCCCCTTCAATAAACTTACCAACGGATTTTAATCGGCCCGACTGATAATAGCCCTTTTCATTGCCATGCTTAACACCATTAACATAGTCTTGAGCAAATTCAACTTGACGATTATCCCAGTCTTTGTTATAGATTTCTAAGACACCCGTATAAGGTTTATTTGTACTTTGATCGATCAACAAGCCGTTCTTAAGCATGCTGAAACCAGCCTGAGCACTAATCGCAAGGAGAGAGAATAATAAAACTAAATATTTCATAACTTAATGATTGTATCTTAAATTAAAAACTAAAATTCATCAAAAAAGGGTTTACCAGTAAACACTGAAAAACCCTTTTAAATATGGTGCCGAAGGCCGGACTCGAACTGGCGACCTACTGATTACAAATCAGTTGCACTACCAACTGTGCTACTTCGGCATAGGTGAGAATTATACGTCAGAAAAATAAAATGATTGTATTTATTTAGCATCAAAGAGCATTGAACGGGCAAAAAAAATACCTCTTAAAAGAGGCATTTTTTCAATGATAAGATTTAATTAAAATCTAGGGCCAGCAAAATCAGCAACGGCTGCTTGAGCCAATGCATTCACGGCTTGCGTGTTGGCTTTCTTAGCCAATGCAATTGCTGCATCACCCTTGCCTGCTTTATGCAGTTTTTTTGCTTCTTTGATCATTGCACCCGTATCGCGCCAAGCCATTTTAGCCGACAGAGCCTTCTTATAATTAGCCTCTGCTGCTGATAAAACTGCATCAAACGAAGAGCCATTAGTGGCCACTGGTAAGAACTCAGGTGGCGTTGGTGGTATGACTTTTGCACCACCACCCAGCTGATGCACATACACCACTAGTTTTTTAAGTTGGGCCGCATTAATAACTCCAGATTTACCAAACGCTGGCATGTCTGCATCTTGCGTATTTGGATCACCAGCCTTATTAACACCGTGTTTAATAGTGCGCACAACTGATGCTCTTTGATCATCAGCTCTAAAGCGCCAGATACCGTCTGTTAGGTTGGCTGCCGTTGGTGCCGGAGGTTTGCCGTTCGGACCGTGACAAGCCATACACATGCCTTTTGTATAAAGTGCTTTTCCAGCGACGTTGTCTTTACCTTTACCCTGACTAAGGTCCATTACATAATCAGCAAGTGTTTCAATCTCTTGGTCGTTTAAGTTACCAAGCATGCCCTTAGCTGGCATGTTGCCTTTCTTGCCGTAAGTCACAGTCGCGTTAATCTGAGCCAATGTGCCGCCATACAGCCAGTCGTCATCAGCCAATACTGGGAAGCCAACGTTGCCTTGACCGCCAGCACCGTGACAAGCCGCACAGTTGTCGCCAAAAAGAACTTTAGCAGTTTTAACCGCGTAATCTCTTAAGTCTTCATCAAGAACAATTTCTTCTAATGATTTTTCTTGAATGGCCTTTTCTTGGTCGGCAAATCTTGTTTGACGATAATCCTCAAGCTGTTGAACGCTTTCTTTCATCTCGCTAATTTGTGTCCAGTTCGCACTGCCCGTATTATGATTGCCAAACCAAGGAATAGATGGGTAATAAAATGCATAAATTATAATCGAAATTGTGCCCATGTAGAGCGCCCACATGTACCATCTTGGTGGACGATTGTTTAACTCTCTAATGTCGCTATCATCATCCCAAAAATGCCCTGTGTTGTTCTCACCTGGATATGGATTCTTATGTTTACTCATTGCTCTTCTCCTCGCTACTGTTCTTCTTTGTTTACAAAGTTACGTAATTCTTCAAATTGCTTTTTATTTTTAGGCCTAAAGGCATAAAAATAAGCCCCTGCCAATAAAACAAATATTACAACCGCTACAACTGCCCCAATTGTGTCTACTAGTGTCATTTACTCGCGGTAAACAACGCCATCTTCAAACTTGATCATGTTGCCTAATGATTGCAAATACGCCACCATGGCATCCATTTCAGTTTTTCCTTCAACCAAACCTGCCGCTTCTGCAATGTCGCCATCCGTGTAAGGCACGCCCACTTTTCTCATGCCTTCCATGTGTGCTTGAATGCTTTCACCATCAATGATTGCATCGTCTAAAAATCGATATTTAGGCATGACTGATTCTGGTACCACCGCTTGAGGGTGGCGCATGTGTAGGATATGCCACTCATCAGAATACTTGCCACCAAGGCGCGCTAAATCAGGGCCCGTTCTTTTCGATCCCCATTGAAACGGGTGGTCGTATTTTGATTCCACTGCTAAAGAAAAATGACCGTAACGCTCCTTCTCATCTCTGAACGGACGAATCATTTGCGAATGGCACAAGTAACAACCTTCACGCACATAAATATCACGTCCTGCCAATTCTAATGCCGTGTTAGGGCGAACGCCATCACCTGGCTTCCAGTCTGATAACTTCTTATCTCCGCGCTGCCATAATAAACTCTTGGTTGAGCCATCAGCAGCAACCACTTCATCCTTTACTGCATCAGGATTAGTGAATAGAGGTACGATTTCCACAATACCTGCCAACGACGCCGCAAGCGCCATAAACAGATACAGGCCAAAAATATTCTTTTCTAGTTTTGACTGTAAGCTTTCTTTTCCATTTTGATTTGCCATTGTGCTCTCCTCTTTATGCCGTTGCCGCTTGAGCAGAGGTCTGCTCTTGGCCTGCTTTACGTATGGTAATAATTACATTGATCAGCATCACAATTGCACCTAACAACACCAGTGCGCCACCCGCCGCTCTCATTGCGTAGTAAGGGTGCATCGCAGAAACTGATTCTGCAAACGTGTAGGCCAATGTGCCGTACTCATCGTACGCTCTCCACATAAGGCCTTGCATAATGCCTGATACCCACATAGCAACAATATAAACAACCGTACCAATGGTGTGTACCCAAAAGTGAATGCCCAATAGTTTTTGCGACATTTTGACGTTGTAAATTTTTTCAATCATGTGATAAAGCGCACCTGCAGCTACCATAACGTTCCAACCTAATGCGGCTGAATGTACGTGTCCAATGGTCCAGTCTGTATAGTGCGACAGCGCATTAACCGTTTTCGCTGACATCACTGGGCCTTCAAAAGTACCCATAGCATAAAATGCTAATGACATGATTAAGAAACGTAAGATGTAGTCTTCACGCAAACGCTCCCACGCACCAGACAGAGTTAAGATACCGTTAAGTGCGCCACCCCATGATGGAATGATCATCGCTAAAGAAATGGTTGCTCCTAATGAGCCGGCCCAATCTGGTAATGCTGTGTATTGCAGGTGATGTGCACCTAACCATACGTAACCAAACATCAATGCCCAAAAGTGAATCACCGATAAACGGTATGAATAAACAGGGCGTTCTGCCTGTTTAGGCACAAAGTAATACATCATGCCCAAGAAGCCTGCTGTTAAGAAGAAGCCCACTGCATTGTGCCCCCACCACCATTGGATCATGGCATCTTGCACGCCCGAGAAAATAGAATAAGACTTAAACCAACCTACCGGAATAACCAGAGAGTTAACCACATGAAGATAGGTAACCATCACCATCATGCCTAAGAAGAACCAGTTGGCCACGTACACGTGTGGCACTTTGTTACGATCACGAATATGAATGGTCATAACAAAATTGTACATGTAAGAAGCCCACGCAAGCGTAATAAGGATATCAATTGGCCATTCTAATTCAGCATATTCTTTTGATTGCGTTATACCTAAAGGAAAAGAAACCACCGCTGAAACAATGATCAAATTCCACATTATAAAAGTAAACCAAGCCATCTTGTTGGACCAAAGTCGAGTTTGGTTGGTTCGTTGCACGATGTAGAAGGCCGATGCCATGAGTGCCGAGCCACCAAAAGCATAAATCACTGCATTGGTGTGTAGTGGTCTTAGACGACCAAACTGAAGATAAGGAGTGTCAGTACCTAAGTCATTAAGAAAAGGCCAAGCCAGTTCTGCGGCAATATAAACTCCGACCAATGCGCCGACCACCAAGTAAACCACCGACATGATGGAAAACCACTTTACGACATTTAAGTCATATTTTTCTGTTATGTTCATCAATCTCTCCTCGTTTGATAATTAATACCCTTATTCTTAATGAGCTTTTTTCGAATAGATGCAATTCTACAGAGGCATGATGGTACCGTCAAGTAAATAATGAAAAACTGATATGAGTCAATTTTTTGTATTTTTTATCCATAAATAAATAGCAATGATTGATAACACCAGTGCCATCAAAAACCACTGCACAGCATAGCCTAAATGCTTATTAACGCTGCCATAGAAGGGCTGCCACTTTCTAAAAAAACCATCCTTTTGATCAACGTCCAATTGCGCAATCATTGGAACAATTTGATAATTTGATAATTTTGAAAGCTTATTCATGTCTAAAGATTGGATCAATATAGGAAATGTTGGATCAATTGATTGATGTTTTAACTTAATGCGCTGCTTAGGCTTGATTAAACTTACCTTGATGGCGGTTTTATCAATGCCAATATTAATATTGGCTAACTTAGCACGATCGTTGTACCATGGTACAAAACCACGGTTGACCAAAATTGCCGAAGTGTTGTTGTTGAGAACGAAAGGCGTTAATACGTAATAACCGGCCGTGCCGTTGACAATCTGATTATCGTAGATAAACTGCTTATCATTGTCATAATGACCATTTAATAAAACTTGGTAATGCTCCTTATCGAGTAAATCTTTTAAGTTATCAACTAACAACACAGGGGCTTGTTGTGCGTTTAAAACTGCGCTTTCTATCTGGCGTTTTTGCTCTGCCCGATCGAGTTGCCAAAACCCTAATGATACTAAGCCCCACAAAGTGAGCAATATTAAAATTGCCGGCAGAATAAAACTGCGTTTAATCATTTTTGTACGGGCGCTTGTGCCACTGGCGCATCAACCATCACCACATTAGGCTCAATCCAGCCCATGTAGCCCGCAAACAGCACTAATAAAAATAATAGAACTGACAGCGACACACGAGTAACGAGTGATTTAAACATTTTGTCAGAGCCGGATTTTCCGCCTTTTACCATTCCGATTAAGCCAAATCCTAACGCTACTAAAATGGCGATAATGATAATTACAATCACTACTTCTGTCATAAACATTCCTAAATTTTAATGATGAAAAAAAGACCCCAATAAAGGGGCCTTTTTATTGTTCTAATTGGTCATTATAGCCAGTATACAAATACAAATAGCCCTAACCATACCACGTCTACAAAGTGCCAATACCAAGCAACACCTTCGAAACCAAAGTGATTGTCTGCATTAAAATGACCTTTTTGTACGCGGTACAAAATAACCGTTAGCATGATTACACCCACGGTTACGTGGAAGCCGTGGAAGCCAGTTAGCATGTAGAAAGTTGAACCATAAATACCTGATGTCAACTTAAGGCCATCTTGGTAAGCATGGCCGTATTCCATAATCTGGAAGCCCAAGAATGCTGCGCCTAGTGCAATCGTTGCCACCAACCAGCCAACAATTTGGTTGCGGTGCCCTGCACGTAGTGCATGGTGAGCAAACGTCAGAGTTACGCCTGACGCTAATAGCAATGCCGTATTAAGTGCTGGCAAGCCCCATGGATCAACTACCATTGCTGGTGTTGCTGTTTCAATACCCGTAGCAGGCACTTCAGGGAAGCTCATCAATGTGCCTGATTGCAGTTCTGTGCCTGGCGCTAAGAAGGCCATCTGGTGCCAAGATGCACTGAATGCATTCCAAAGATCTGGCGTAAATATATTGTTATCTGCACCGCCCAACCATGGAACACTCAACGCTCTAGCGTAGAATAAGGCGCCAAAAAAGGCTGCGAAAAACATGACTTCAGAAAAAATAAACCAACTCATACCCCAGCGGAACGAACGATCCACTTGCTTATTATAAATGCCGTTTGTGCTTTCATTCACAACTTGGCCAAACCAGCCAAACATCATAAATACAGTAATCGCAAAACCAAGTGCCATCACCGATCCGCCCCAACTAACGCCATGCATTTGGTTAGCAAAGCCAATAAACAGTGTTGCTATACCGATTGAGCCAATGATTGGCCAGTAAGTACCATTAGGTACGTAATATTCTTGTTCGCTCATATTTTCTTCCTCTTTTTAGCTTTCAAGTTTAAAAAAATTATAAGATAAGCTTATGTCTTTTATGCGCTTATCTAACTCTGGTTCCACCACAAATCTCAGAGTCATCTCAACCTCTTCATGCGGTTTGAACACTTGTCTGTTAAAACAGAAGCATTCTAACTTCTTAAAATAAAGTGCTGCATCCGTGGGTGCAACACTAGGAATCGCTTGGCCAATGACTGTTTCATCAGTGTTGTTCTTGGCAATGTAGCTGGTAGTGTAGAACTTACCAGGAACAATTTCCATTGAACTTACTTTCGGCCCAAACTGTACTGGAAAGCCACCCATGGTCATGGCAAAAAAACTCACCTCAACCTTGCGGTTCTCATCAACCAAATATTGCTGTTCAGTATCTACTCTACCCGTTGTACCATTAAAACCCGTGATCTCACAAAAGACATCATAAATAGGTACCATTGCATAAGCAAAGGCAAACATCAATATCGGCGCTGAGACTAGCTTTATCCAGAACCCTTTTGTTATTTTTCGTTTTTCCATATCAACCATTAAAAACGATGGTCGCTACATATACTCCTATTGCTATGGCGCCTACAATTACCGCAGTGATTATGACGCTTTTGTTTGCTTTATCTTCCATTAAGAATTTTGAGACTCTTGTTCAATCAACTTTCTTGATGGTGGTGTGTTAAATGTATGGTACTCAGCTTGAGCACTAGCATCTGAACCTAATGTCCATTCTAAACCTTTAGCGCCGTCCCATGGGCGCTGAAGCGCAGGCTTACCGTTACGAATAGTGTCAATTACAATATAAGTAAACAAGATGAACGATGCGCCAAATGCAAAACCACCGATTGACGAAATATAGTTAAAGTCTGCAAACTGTAACGAATAGTCAGGGATACGACGTGGCATACCTGCAAGGCCTAAGAAGTGCTGAGGGAAGAACAACACGTTAACTGAAATCACTGCCCACCAGAAATGAATCTTGGCTAATTTTTCGTTGTACATCTTGCCGGTCCACTTAGGCAACCAATAGAATGTTGCTGCAATAATTGCCCATAATGCGCCTGTTACCAGTACGTAATGGAAATGTGCCACAATAAAGTAAGTATCGTGATACTGAATATCAGCAGGTGCAATACCCATCATTAGGCCGGTAAAACCACCAATGGTAAATAGAAATACAAATGACAACGCCCATAGCATTGGCGTCTCAAACGTCATTGAGCCTTTCCACATGGTTGCCACCCAGTTAAATACTTTAACACCAGTTGGTACTGCAATCATCATAGTGGCGTACATAAAGTACAGCTCACCCGCGACTGGCATGCCGGTTAGGAACATGTGATGCGCCCATACAATGTAGGATAAGAATGCAATTGCCGCTACCGCGTATACCATTGATGAGTAGCCAAATAATGGCTTACGTGCAAAACTCGGAATGATGTGTGAGATTACGCCAAACGCCGGCAAAATCATAATGTAAACTTCAGGGTGACCAAAGAACCAGAAAATATGCTGGAACATCACTGGGTCGCCACCACCGGTTGCATCGAAGAATGAAGTGCCAAAATTACGGTCCGTTAACATCATCGTTACCGCACCTGCTAATACTGGCATCGCGCCAATTAATAGGAATGAGGTGATTAACCAAGTCCATACAAACAACGGCATATCCATGAGTTTCATCTCTGGTGCGCGCATGTTCAATACCGTTGCAATAATGTTAATCGCACCCATGATGGATGAAAAGCCTAACAAATGCACAGCAAAAATAAAGAAGTCCGTACTATCTGGCGCAAACGTTGTTGATAACGGCGCGTAGAACGTCCAACCAAAGGCTGGTGCACCGCCTTCCATAAAGAAGGTACTAATCAAAATACCGCCAGCGAATGGCAGAATCCAGAAAGACCAGTTGTTCATACGCGGTAGTGCCATGTCAGGTGCACCAATCATCATTGGAATGAGCCAGTTGCCTAGACCAACCATGGCTGGCATAATCGCACCAAATACCATGATCAAACCGTGCATGGTTGTCATCTGGTTAAAGAAATGTGGGTCCACCACTTGCATGCCCGGCTGTAATAATTCCATACGAATCACCATCGCCATTGCGCCGCCGATTAGTACCATGGTAAATGCAAACCATAAATACAATGTACCAATGTCTTTATGGTTTGTTGTCTTGACCCATCTCATTAAACCTTTTTCAGGGCCGTGATGATGATCGTCGTGAGAAGCTGCTGTTGCTGTTGTCATTTTATTTCTCCTTGATTGCTTTGATTAACGTGCAGACTTAACGTCTGAAGGTTGAACAACACTGCCAGTGTTACCAAAGGCATTTCTTTCGTAAGTAATTACCGCTGCAAGATCAGCATCGCCTAACATCTTAAAGGTTGGCATGCCACCCTTACCATGAAGCACAATCTTCATGTGGTCGGATGCTGCGCCGTTTGCAACCGGTGAGCCTTTCATGGCTGGGAAGATTGGCGGCATACCTGAGCCGTCCTTCTTATGACAGCTTGCACAGTTGGTGTTATAAACACTTTCACCTTGTGCCATTAGATCAGACTTAGACCATGTTTTAGTCGCGCTCTCTGCTGCTGCTGCTGCTGCTGCTTGTTGCTTAGACACCCATTTGGCATAATCCGCTTTAGAAACAACCTCAACCACAATCGGCATAAAGCCGTGGTCCTTGCCACAAAGCTCAGCACACTGACCACGGTACGTACCGATTTCATCAATTTGAGCCCATGCGTCATTAATAAAACCTGGGTTAGCATCTTGCTTCACACCAAAATCAGGTACCCACCAATTATGGATTACATCGTTTGAAGTGATCAAGAAACGAATGGAAGTGCCAACAGGTAAAACCAAATTTTTGTCCACTTCAAGTAAATAGTTTTCAGGTTTGTCGCCATCAGAATTGATTGCATCTTTAGAAGTTTGTTTTAAATTAGAGATAAAACTAATGCCTTCTTTAGGATAATCGTACTGCCATTTCCACTGATGCCCCGTGATTTTAATGGTCATGTCGGCTTTAGAAGTGTCTTCTAAGTCAATCAATACTTTAGTGGCTGGAATCGCCATCAACACTAAAATGATGATTGGAACGATTGTCCAAACCAATTCAACGGTTGTGCTTTCATGGAAATTTGCCGCAACTGCGCCTTTTGATTTTCTGTGCGCATAGATTGAATAAATCATCACACCAAACACGCCAACTGCAATTACTACACAAATCCAAAATATTAGCATGTGTAAATCGTAAATATCGTTACTGATTGATGTTACGCCTTCTCTTAAGTTGACTTCCCACGCTGAAAATGCGCTAGTAGAGCCTAAAAGGGTGCTCAAAAGAGCTGTTAATCTTTTCATAAAACCTCCAAATAAATTAGTACTGTTCAGTACATTAATACATTTACTGCATTAAAAACTGTGGCAAATGATACCCTTTTTTTAAAACGTCTATTCATAAATAAACGAAAAAGTATTTGACTTGCATCAATTTTTTATAAAAAACTATATTTTCTTGACAAGAATAGTAAGGTCTGTTTTAATATATGGAGATAACATTACATCTAGTGAGGAGATTACAAAATGGCTATACCGCAAACTGCAAGAATGGAGAAAAACCTTAGCAAAACTGCTAAGCTTAACGAAGTTGGAATAGAGGCGCCTTTCACTTGGCTCAAACAAGGCATTGGAGACATGATGGCCGTGCCAGTACTGTCTTTATTTTATGGCGTTTTATTTGCCGTTGTTACTTTCAGTCTTTGGAACTTCCTAGAAGGCTCACAAACACTGCATGACGTGGCGGTTCCCATTACAGCTGTCATCATATTGGTACTGGGCCCAATTTCTGCCATGAGCTTGTACGATGCTTCCAGACGAATTTCAAACGGAGAAAAGCCGAGCATTGGCACGGTTGTTAAAGCAGCCTTTAAAACAAATGGCTCTTGTCCTTCTATTTTTCTTTCGGTTATCCTAGTTGTTCTTGCCATTGCATGGATGATGTTTTCACCGTTGATTTATGCTGTCTTCAATACTGGGTCTTTAAACATTGTTAACGAAAACCAAACCATTATTCAAGCGATTTTGGCTGAAATTACCAGTGGTAGCAACATGGGCTTTGTTGTTGCTTATTTTTCGTTTACTGCTGTTGTTGGTCTGATTGCATTTATGATCAGTTGGTTCTCTTTTCCAATGGTACTGGACACGGATTGTGATCCATTCACTGCCACCATGACTAGCCTAAGAGCAGCCATGGCTAATAAAATTATCATGCTGATGTGGGTGCCATTGGTTGGCATTCTTGTATTAATCGGCTTAATAACGCCTTATTTTATTGGTCTTGTTGTTGTGATTCCTGTATTGGCACACGCAACTTGGCATGCGTACAAAGCCATGATCGGGAAACTTGAATAATAAAAATCTAGTCTTTCTTTTATTTATCTTTTAAAAGCCTTTTGCATAATTATGCAAAAGGCTTTTTTATAAGTCGTTAAAATATTGCAGTTGTTTGTTCAAACTCTACTCGGTAGTTATGTTTAAAAAGCTTCTGCAACTGTCAATCATATTAGCGCTCATCGTCGTCGTGCTTGGTGCCTATACTCGACTTGCTGATGCGGGGCTTGGCTGTCCTGATTGGCCCACTTGCTATGGGCAACTGGGCGTACCTGACGGCAAAGACGGTACAAGGATTGAGGGTTATGACCGACCGCTCGAAGTAGCAAAGGGCTGGAAAGAGATGGTGCATCGTTACGCCGCCTCAACACTTGGTTTGGTGATCCTAATAATTTTCTTTTTAACCTTAAAAGGCAAACCAAAGAGATATCAATCAATGACACTACCTGGATTTAGTGCTTTTTTTGTAATGCTCCAAGGCGCTTTTGGCATGTGGACCGTTACTTTGTTAGTACACCCTGGCATCGTTACCACTCATTTAATTGGGGGGTTTGTTACCACTGCTCTGCTTATTTGGATGCTGCTAAACCAAGGTAGGCCTCCTACCATTTATCGACACATCTTAAAAAGGCACAAGTCACTTCTTATGGTTGTTTTGGCGCTATTAAGCTTACAAATTATTTTAGGCGGTTGGACCAGTACTAACTACGCAGCGCTGTCTTGCGGAGAAGAATTCCCAACCTGCTTGGGCGCTTGGTGGCCCGCTATGGATTTTTCCAATGCATTCACTTGGGGGCAATTAGGCGTAGATTACGAATACGGCGTGCTGGACAATCCAGCGCGTGCTGCTATACAAATGCTGCATCGAATTGGGGCATTGGTTGTGACACTATCAATAGCGATGTTGGTGTATTTATTTAAAGAGTATGCGCACCTAAAAATAAATTTAATACTGATTAGTGCTTTATTAACCCTGCAAATCACACTTGGCATTGTTAACGTGTTGTATTCATTGCCAATGTTGGTGGCGGTTTTACATAACGCCGTTGCTCTGTTATTATTACTGAGTGTTATTGGCTTGGTACACAAAATACTTCAAAAACCAGCCTAGTTTTGCCAAAAAACAAACCGAGGGAGAGAGCGGTGAAAAATTTTATAGAACAAGAGCACTCGTGCAGTGACGAACAATTTGAAACTTGCACGGGTAAAAATAACTGCGGTCAAATTAGAAAAACACGCAATTCGTTGATTTTATTTGGCTTTGCCATGCTGGTTCTGGCATATTTTTTATTAATTCCAGATGCCGATAAATTAAGAGATCTACAAGCACAGGTCAAACCAACCGCCTCTTTGTATTCAAACCCTAAATCATTGGGTGATAAATTCCCACTGATTAATGACGAACGTAAAATCACTAGTCTTTCTGAAGCGATTAAAAGTAAATGGGCGATTCTATATTTTGGTTATGCCTCGTGTCCAGATATTTGCCAAACCGATCTAACCACATTGAATCAAGCGCTTAGCCTAATGAAGCATAAAAATAAACTGGGTGTTGTTTTTATATCGGTTGATCCGAAACGAGATGTGGGCAAACTTTCAAATTTCGTTCAAAAATTCAACACTGAGTTTATAGGGCTGAGCGCTAAAGAGAACACCTTGTCCGAGATGACCAAAGCTTTAGGCATTTCTCATGAGGTGGAACAAGTTAAACAAAAATCCATCAAAAAGAAGATTGGGTACAAAAGTGCGAGTTTAAAGGATGATTATTTAATTGATCACACGGCTAATTATTTACTGCTTAGCCCAAAGCTTGAACTAACGGCCCTGTTGAGCAATCCACACCACGCTAATAAAATGGCCCGGGCGCTGGACCTGATTATTGAAACGCTTGATTAAGGCAGTACTGACTTAACCACCACAACCACTAGCCCAATAAAGACGATTGTCATGACTAAACCGACGATGATATAAGGCCAAGGGCCTTGTTTTTCGGTGCGCTCAAAGTCTTTTTTTAAGTCTTCCCTTTTGCCTACGCCAATCATAGCGGAAGCCACCGCCTTAAATACTTGTCCCAACCCCTTCATAAAGATCTCCCACCTTTATAATAAAAATAACCAGTAATGGTCAACCAACAATGCGATGAATAATAACATTAAATAGTTGACTGAATACATAAATGTGGTCCAAGCTATTTTATTGTCGTCAGGATTTTTGTAAATCTTTACGGCGTACATTAAGAAGATCAAACCCAACACGACGGCTGATGCCAAATAAATAAGGCCGGACATTCCCGACAGATAGGGCAACAGTGTAACCAACAGTAGTAACACGGTATAAAGCAAAATTTGCACTCTAGTATAAGCCAAACCATGCGTAACTGGTAACATCGGTACGTCTACTTTTTTGTATTCTTCAACTCGGTGAATGGCCAATGCCCAAAAATGTGGAGGCGTCCAGATAAACACAATTAAAAATAAAAGAAAGGCGTGTTCAATCCCCTGTGTGCCTGAAATTGCTGTCCAACCCAGTACCGGCGGTGCTGCACCAGCAGCCCCTCCAATGACAATGTTTTGTGGTGTTGCACGTTTTAAATACATGGTATAGACCACCGCATAACCGATCAGTGAAGCAAAGGTCAGCAACATGGTAATAGTGTTAACAAACAATTGCAAAGTGCCTAAGCCAACCACGCCTAAAAACACGCCCCAAACCAAGGCCTGGTTGCGACTTACTTTGCCTTGTGGCAAAGGGCGTTGATCAGTGCGTGACATTTGAATGTCGATTTGTTCATCGACAATGTGATTGAACACCGCGGCTGAGGCTGAGGCCATGCCAATGCCAATAGAGGCGCTGATTACTAACCAGCCATCAGGAAGATAAGGTGCCGGTACTGCCAAAAGCATGCCCACCACAGCCGTCAGTAAAATCAGCGACACAACCTTAAGTTTGCAAAGACCCAGTAAATCAATAAATGAAGGCATGATTATCTCCGTTTAACCAATGCGCGAGTATTTAAACAAACGCTTTAAGTCTTTAATCACGCGCTTGATTTCTAAATCTTGAGGATTGTAATAAAGCATCACGTTGCCCAATGGGTCAATTAAAAACAAAGTGTTGGCTGGGAACTTGCTTAGTTGCTGGTTCAGTGTCTTGCTGGGTTTAGCAATGAGTACGCCCGGCTCTTGAAAACCAGTGGTGTTGTTGATTAACAACAATCTTTGAATACGGCGCATGTCTTCATTCATGAGAATACGAACGGTATTCATGTCTTTGAGTGTTTTAGTGCAGGCATTGTCACACTGACTGGTCGCATAAGCAAGCGTCCACAAGCCTTGTAATCCTCCTGCAGTATCTTTTACAAAAACCACGTCTTGTTCCTCTGTGGTTATGATGGGATTGACGAATCGCCCGTAATTAACCGTACTGCCCGTAAAGGCCGTTGGGTTCCAATAGAAAAAAGCAGCTCCCAATACAATTGGTATTACAAAGGAGGCAAGCAGTACCCACAATTCTTTTTTAGAATTCATAAAAAACCTTGTTTTTCAAAGCGCGCAATGATACGCTCAAAGTATTAAAAAATCAATTTTGATCATCTTAAAGTCTGACTTCTATACCATTTTTCTGCATGGCCGTCTTGGCTTGCTCCACTGTGTATTCTCCAAAGTGAAAAATGCTGGCTGCTAATACTGCGTCAGCACCACCTTGCAACACACCTTCGGACAGGTGTTCGAGATTACCCACACCGCCAGAGGCAATTACCGGCACATCAACTGCATCAGACACGGCTCGAGTCAGCGCCAAATCAAACCCGGTTTTAACACCATCACAATCCATCGAAGTTAATAGCACTTCACCTGCACCGTGCTCACCTTCAGTCATTTTGACAGCCCACTGCACCGCATCAATGCCGGTTGGTTTGCGCCCACCGTGGGTAAAAATTTCCCACTTTGGTGGGTTGTTGGACACTTGCTTAGCATCAATGGCAATAACAATACATTGCGAACCAAATTTTTCACAAAGTTGGTTGATTAAATCAGGGTTAGAAATAGCGGCTGAATTAACCGCCACTTTGTCAGCGCCGGCATTCAGCATAACACGAACGTCTTCAGGCTTACGAATACCGCCACCCACAGTTAGTGGAATGAACACCTGTTCAGCAATGCTTTCAACCATGTGGATCGTAGTGTCGCGCCCCTCGTGTGAGGCGGTGATGTCTAAAAATGTGATCTCATCAGCACCTTCATCGTCGTAACGCTTAGCCACTTCAACCGGGTCTCCTGCGTCCTTGATGTTAACAAACTGTACGCCCTTAACCACGCGACCATCACGCACATCAAGACAAGGAATTATTCGTTTCGCTAAACTCATGACAGTAATTTTACCGTATTTATACTTTCAAAAGGCTGTGCCACCCTATGGGTATAATTAGACCCTATGAACACACCTAAACACATCGCGATTATTATGGACGGCAATGGACGCTGGGCAAAAAAACGCTTTTTACCACGCATCAAGGGCCATCAAAAAGGAGTTCAAGCGGTGCGCAATATTGTCAAACACTGTGGCAAGCTCGGCGTTAAAACTCTAACGCTTTTTGCTTTCAGCAGTGAAAACAAAAATCGCTCTAATGAAGAAGTGTCACTACTGTTTAAACTTTTTCTTAGTGTGCTTAAACAAGAGGTAAAAAAGCTTAACAAACACAACGTCAGACTTAAGATTATTGGCGAGTTATCCCTCTTTCCCAAAGAAGTACAAAAAACTGCAATTGAAGCCCAGGCCCTACTTAGTAAAAATACTGGGTTGACTTTGATTATTGCCGCTAACTACGGCGGACAATGGGACATTGCCCAAGCCGCACAAAAAATTGCCTCCTTATCAGCAGAGGGAAAAATTAATGCAGAAGACATTAACGTTGATACCTTCTCAAAATATTTATCATTGGCAGATGAGCACCGGGTTGATTTGTTGATTCGTACCAGCGGTGAACTAAGAATTAGTAATTTCTTATTGTGGGACATTGCCTACAGCGAGCTTTATTTTACCGACACACTCTGGCCTGATTTCAACAGTATTGAGCTGGATAAAGCCATTAACAGCTTTACTGATCGAGACCGTCGATTCGGAGCGCGCAAGGACAAAGCGTGTTAATACAAAGAATTGCCACTTCTCTCATTCTAGCACCTTTATTTATTTGGGCCATTTTTAAAATGGATGGCGATGCATTTGCACAATTGCTGTTGGTTTTTATAGCGATGGGCGCTTGGGAGTTTTCTGTGCTCATTAAATTACAAAATATCGTTGCTCGATTAGTGCTGACCATTAGCGTTGTTGTTGTTGCTGTTTTTATTAGCCAAAACGCCTTGTTGGTGCCCTGGGTGCTTTACGTTTCTGTCGGATGGTGGATGGTTAACTTGTACTGGATTTTGGTCTATCCGCATAAAACCAATTTGTGGTTTAAGCCTATACCAGTACGCCTTGCTAGCAGTTTTTTATTACTAGTGCCCATGTGGATCGCGCTAATAACGCTTCATCAACAGCACGGTGCTGAGTGGTTTTTATTGCTCATACTTATTATTTGGGGCGCAGATTCAGGCGCTTACTTTACTGGCAAAGCTTTTGGCAAGAGAAAACTCTCACCAAAGGTCAGCCCAGGTAAATCAATCGAGGGTGTGATTGGTGGCATTGGCTTTGCACTGGTCGTAATGTTGTTATTTTTACAATATCAAAACATTGCTGCAAACCAGTACATCGGCTACTTATTATTAACCGTGTTGGTTTCAAGCGTGTCTGTACTGGGAGACCTATTTGAAAGCTTGTTTAAACGCGTTTCAAACATTAAAGACAGTGGACAGCTGTTGCCGGGTCATGGCGGCGTTTTGGATCGCATTGATTCTTTGACCGCAGCTGCGCCTTTTTTTCTACTAGGGCTTAACCTATTATGAAGAACATCACCTTGTTGGGTGCGACGGGCTCAATCGGTAAAAGCACCTTATCTGTGATTGATTTACACCGTGATCAGTTCAATGTTTTTGCGCTCAGTGCCAACACCAACTGGCAACAAATGGTCAAACTGTGCAACAAGTACCAGCCCAACTTTGCGGTTATGCGCGATGAAGCCTCTGCCTTGGAATTACAAAATGCTCTTGACAACGACACACAGGTTTTAAGTGGCGTTGAAGCGTTATGCAAAATTGCCGCTCACGAACAAACCGACTATGTCATGGCCGCCATTGTTGGTGCGGCGGGTATGGCTTCCTCACTAGCCGCTGCCAAAGCAGGCAAGCGCATTATGCTTGCTAACAAAGAATCATTGGTTTTAGCAGGTGACATCTTTATAGAAGCCGTCAAAAATTCTGGCGCTAAACTGATTCCTGTTGACTCGGAGCACAGCGCTATTTTTCAATGCCTACAAAGCGGCAAGTCTGGTTTGAGCAAAATTCAACTAACTGCTAGTGGTGGTCCGTTCTTACACACGCCCATTAGTGGGCTACAATCAATCACGCCTGATGAGGCCTGTGCTCATCCGAACTGGAGTATGGGCAGGAAAATCTCAGTTGATTCTGCCACCATGATGAACAAAGGCTTAGAGGTGATTGAAGCTTATTACTTGTTTGCACTTAAACCCGAACAAATTGATGTAGTGATACACCCACAAAGTATTGTCCACTCTTCGGTGTATTATGATGATGGCTCCACCCTGTCACAACTCGGCAATCCAGACATGCGCAGCGTGATTTCTTATGCCATGGCCTACCCTAATCGTATTAGCGCTGGCGTAGCACCGCTCGACCTAGCCAATAATCCACCGCTAGAATTCTACACGCCCGATCTTGATAAGTTTGCCTGTCTAGGGCTGGCATTCGATGCGCTTAAACAAGGCGGAAGTGCAATGGGCACTATCAATGCTGCCAACGAAATTGCCGTTGATGCGTTTTTAAATCACCAGATTAAATTTTTAGATATCCCCACTATTATTGAAAAAACCCTTAGCCAGACACAACACACAACGCTCTGTGACCTAGATGCAATTATTGCTAATGACCAAAGTGCTCGTGAAATTGCCACACAAATTGTCAAACAACATGCTTAAACTTGCTTTATTCTTAATCGCCGCTTTAGGGTCTCTATACGTTGGCAATACATTGGCACATGGCGATAGCGCACTTGAGCACTCTACCATTCACATTACTCGTTCACTAAATTATGACGCGCAAAAGGCCAACATTAACCCAAAAATTGTCGACACCATTATTCGTGTATTTTCATGGAAAATTGATTTTAACAAGGACTTAAAAAAAGGTGATCGTTTTATTATTGTTGGTAACAGTGGTATTCACCCAAGTGCGCTTATTTATCTTGGTACAAATAAAAAAGTGGCTGTTTTTTCCTATACGGACAAACAAGGTCGAACAAATTATTACGACATTAATGGCAAATCGTTATACCCCTCTTTTTTGAAAGCACCACTAAAGTACGACCGAGTCAGTTCAAAATTTCAAAGAAAGCGCTTTCACCCTATTTTAAAAACTTGGAGACCGCACAGAGCGGTTGATTTTGCTGCAAAAAGAGGCACGCCTGTTTATTCAGTAGCCAGTGGTGTGATTCAGCATCGAAAAAGAATGGGGGCGCTAGGCAATGTTGTCTATATAAACCATGGCAGTAACTACACCAGTGTTTATGGGCACTTGTCCAAATTTGCTCGTGGTCTTAAGCCTTCGTCAAAGGTTAAAAAAGGTCAGATCATTGGTTACGTGGGTTCAACTGGGCGCTCAACTGGGCCACATCTGCATTACGAGCTTCGTTACAAAGGCATACGTAAAAACCCACTAAAACACACGCTACCCAAACAAAAAAAAGTTCGTCGTGCAGATTTGTGGCGCTTTAAAAATAAAGCGCAAAAAATTCTGAACGGCTTACACCTCTATTGATCTAAAAGCCAATCTTTCCAATTGCTGACTGAAAGACTGCGCCAATAACCACTCTTTACATGCTCGTCTTGATACTCTTGCGCCCCCTTAACCTTATTCAAAATTGCAAAGGTTAACAGTTCATCAATGCGTTGAGGTTTTTTAGTGCCTGGCACTAACGACTCGTTTCTAATAACGGCAGCAATAAAAGCAGAATCTGCATTGCCGTGCACTTTAAAAGACTCTTCAAACAGATTAAGTGCTAAAAACTCATTCCTTACAAATCCGCCTTTACCGTCCAACAAGTACAAACCATAATCGTAAAGAGCAGGATCGTAACTTTGCTTAACCAATTTAATTAAAATCTCATTGGCTTCACGCTCCAAAGGAGGGTATTCCATTAAATCATTACCTTCTCGAACCTGTTTAGAAGACTCGTACAGAGCATCAATATCGTTTAAATCGAAAGCACCCTTAAGCAACAAAGATTGTCCTCTTAAAACCACATCGCGTGAGCTGATCTCATTGCCCACTTGGATTAAACGCAAAGCACCATCTGACAAAGGCGAGGCAAATACAGACTGTATAACAAACAGAGTAATGATTAGGAAAAGGTTGATCATAAATTCATCGTTATTAACTACTCATAATTTTACCACCACACAGTTAATAAATAACTCGTACAATCGATTAAAATACAAACAACACAAAATAAGGACATGGCGTGGAAACACTATTTGAAACCTCACTCAGCCTGCCACTCATACAAAAAGGCAAAGTACGAGACATCTACAACATTGACGATAAGCGCATGCTGATTGTTACCACCGATCGCCTTAGTGCTTTTGACGTTGTGTTTGATGAGCCTATTCATAAGAAAGGTGCCGTACTAACCAGTGTGGCTAACTTCTGGTTTGATAAAACTCAGCACATTATCCCCAACCACTTAACCCATGAAAGCCTTACTGATGTCTTGCCTGCTAATGAAGCAAAGCTGGTTAAAGGCAGGGCCATTATTGTCAAAAAACTCAAACCACTGACCGTAGAGGCCATTGTTCGTGGCTATCTGATTGGTTCGGGCTGGAAAGACTATCTAAAAACAGGTTCAGTGTGTGGCATCAAACTGAAAAAAAACCTACAACTGGCCGAAAAATTGCCCAGTGTGATTTACACACCCTCCACCAAGGCTGACATTGGTGGGCACGATGCGAACATTGATTTTGCACAAACCGTTAATATCCTAGGTAAAGACATGGCAACACAAGTGAAAGAGGCTAGCCTTAAGCTTTATCAATTTGCTAGCGACTATGCCTTGGAACGTGGCATTATCATTGCCGATACTAAATTTGAATTTGGCCTTGATGAAAACAACACGCTCACACTAATGGATGAAGTTCTAACACCAGACTCCTCACGCTTTTGGTCAAAATCTGAATACCAAGTGGGCACTAGCCCAAAAAGCTTTGACAAACAAATTGTAAGAGATTACTTAGAAACATTGGATTGGAACAAAACAGCACCAGCACCAACGCTGCCTAAACACATTAGCCAAAAAACAGCCGATAAATATTTAGAACTGCAAACGTTACTATGCTCTTAAGTGGCCTGATTGGGAAAATGCACACCCACTTAAGCATGGGGCTGGCACAATATCAACTGCCCATTGGGGCTAAATTATTAATGATGAACGACCTAATTGGTCAAACAATACGGCTGGATTTTAATGGTCAAATCAAGTGCGCAAGCTGTGGCACTCTCACCAAAAAAAGCTATTCACAAGGCTACTGTTACCCTTGTTCTCAGCGTTTAGCACGTTGCGATCTGTGTATCATGAGACCAGAAACATGTCATCATCATCTAGGCACTTGCCGTGAACCACAGTGGGGCACGGATAACTGCTTTACTCAGCACGTGATTTACTTAGCCAACACCTCAGGAAGCAAGGTGGGCATTACTCGTAAAATTAACACCCCTAGTCGCTGGATCGATCAAGGTGCTGTGAGCACATTGCCTATTTTAGAGGTGGATTCTCGACTCAAATCAGGTCAAGTTGAAGTTGCTCTCAAAAACTTTATCAACGACAAAACCAACTGGCGAAAAATGTTAAAAAACGAGGTTAGCCCCATTGACCTTGTAGAAACAAGGGATAAGCTGTTGCCAAAAATTCAGACACTAGTCTCACAAATAGGTGCTACAACGCTACAGAATGAAGTTTTGGAAATCAAATACCCTGTGGTAGAATACCCAAGCAAAATTAGCTCGCTTAGTTTTGAAAAAACACCAAGCATTACAGGTGTTTTACAAGGCATAAAAGCTCAGTATTTAATTTTGGATTGTGGGGTATTAAACATTAGAAAATTTAGCGCCTACGACATAACGTTAACTTATTAAGGACAAACTATAATGGCAGAATTAATCATTGAAGAGATAACCATTGGCAATGGTGTAAATGCAAAATCAGGCGATGCAATCAGTGTGCATTACACAGGATGGCTCACCAACGGAAAAAAATTTGACTCCAGTGTTGACAGAAACGACCCCTTTGATTTTACTTTAGGGGTTGGTCAGGTTATTCCTGGTTGGGACCAAGGCGTTGAAGGCATGCAAATAGGTGGCAAGCGCAAGCTCACCATCCCCTCTGATTTGGCTTATGGCCCGGTCGGTGCTGGCGGGCTTATTCCACCCGATGCAACGCTTGTTTTTGAAGTGGAGTTATTAGCAATTAAATAATTGGCGTTATGAACGAAGATTTTCCTCGTATAAAAAGATTACCTGCTTACGTTTTTGCCGTTACTAACGAGTTGAAAGCCAAAGCGCGTGCGCGTGGTGAAGACATCATTGATTTTGGTATGGGCAATCCTGACCAGCCAACGCCCGATCATATTGTTGAAAAACTAGTGGAAGCAGCTCGTCGTAAAGACACACATCGCTATTCAACTTCTCGTGGCATTCCACGTCTTCGTAAAGCAATCTCCAATTGGTACAAAAAACGATTTGACGTTGATATTGATCCGGAAACCGAAGCCATCGTTACCATTGGCTCAAAAGAAGGGTTGGCCAATTTAGCACAAGCTGTGGTTGGCGCAGGCGATACGGTTTTGGTACCCAATCCAGCTTACCCCATTCACCCCTACGGGTTTGTGATTGCTGGCGCCGATATTCAACACGTACCTTGCGGACCGGATGATGATTTTTTAGCTGAGCTTGAAAGAAGCATAAAAAACACTTGGCCAAAGCCAAAAATGTTGGTGCTTAATTACCCCTCTAACCCAACCACTGAATGCGTGGAACTGGAATTTTTTGAACGTGTGATAAAAATTGCCAAAGAACATGAAATTTGGGTGGTTCAAGATTTAGCTTATGCCGATATTGTTTTTGATGGCTACGTAGCGCCAAGCATACTTCAAGTCAAGGGCGCTAAAGACATTGCTGTTGAGTTTTTTTCCTTATCAAAAAGCTACAATATGCCGGGTTGGCGCGTGGGTTTTATGGTTGGTAACCCGGTACTAGTAAGTGCACTGGCTAAAATTAAATCTTACCTTGATTATGGCATGTTCACCCCTATTCAAGTAGCCGCTATTGAAGCCCTAGAAGGTGATCAAAGTTGCGTTAGAGAAATTTCAGACATGTATCAAGACCGTCGTGACGTATTGTGCGATGGACTGCAATCGATTGGCTGGGACGTTATACCACCAAAAGCCACTATGTTTGTTTGGGCTAAGATTCCCGAATTTTACCAAAAACTGGGCTCGCTTGAATTTACTAAAAAACTACTCAAAGTAGCTAGGGTTGGGGTCTCACCCGGTATTGGTTTTGGCGCTTACGGAGACCAATACGTGCGTTTTGGCTTGATTGAAAATGAACACCGTACTCGCCAAGCCGTGCGTGGAATTCGAGAAATGTTTAAACAAGACGGTCTACTATGAAACTTTCAGCTGAAGTCTTTAAGCATTTAAAAAATAAAAACCTAACCTTGCTCGGCATGTCTGGCGTTGGTAAAACACACCTTGCAAAACTGCTCAGCGGTAAGGGAAAATGGTTTCATTATTCCGGGGATTATCGCATTGGCGCTAAATATCTTAACGACGACATATTGAGCAGCGTCAAACAAAGAATCAAACAAGAGATCGTCTGGTTGACGGAATTACTGGACAATCAGTCCATCAGCCTTCAAAACCACGTAACTTTTGACAACCTTTCCTCCGTCTCAGCCTTTTTAGGAAAGGTAGGCAACCCTGAACAAGGAGGGTTGCCAATCGATGAATTTACTCGTCGGCAAGCACTGTTTAAGCAAGCCGAAATCAACACCATGCTGGACATTCCTTCCTTTATCCAAAAGTCTAACCAACAAGGCTGTGATAACTTTATCAACGATGCGGGTGGCAGTCTGTGCGAACTTGATGACGACAACGTTTATCAAGTCTTGGCTGAACACAGCATCATTCTTTACATCAGGGCCAGCAAAGCCAACGAGTCCGCACTGGTTAAACGCGCACAAACACACCCAAAGCCACTGTACTATCAAGCTGAGTTTTTAAAGGCTCAATTGGATGTTTATCTAAAAGAAAATCAATTGATTTACGTGGCACAAATTAACCCAGATGAATTTGTACGCTGGATCTTTCCGCGCCTACTCATGCACCGAATACCAAAATATGAATCGATTGCCAGTCAATACGGCTATATCATTGACAGTGAAGACCTTTATCAATGCAAAAATGCAAATGAAGTGTTCGAGCTTATTCACGGAGCGCTAGACTAACATGCCACTGATTGCACATTCTAATTTGCCTTCGTTTGAACGCCTTAAAAAAGAAGGCGAAACCATTCTTTCAAAAGATAGGGCGGCCCATCAAAGCATTCGTGAGCTGCACATTGGACTGCTCAACATTATGCCGGATGCCGCACTCGAAGCCACTGAAAGACAGTTTTTTCGTTTAATCGGACACTCTAATCAAATTGCACAATTCTATTTACATCCATTTACCTTGCCCTCAATCGTGCGCAGTGAAAACTCTCAATCCTACGTTGATCAATACTACCAAAGCTTTGAAGACATTAAGTCTCAAGGGCTTGATGCGCTTATTATTACCGGTGCACATGTGGAGGACCCCGATCTAAAAAAAGCGCCTTTTTATTCAGAACTGAAAGAAGTGATTGAGTGGGCATACAATCATACAACATCGACCTTATGCTCATGCTTAGCGACACACGCTGTGTTAGAATTTCGCTATGGGCAAAAACGCCAAGCCATAGGGAATAAGTGCTGGGGTGTATTTAAACACAACGTCCTTGATCGGCAGCATCCGCTCATGAGCGGTGTAAATACTTGCTTTGATGTGCCTCACTCTCGTTACAATGAGATTTCAAAGGCGCAATTTAATGCAGCCGGCATTAAAACATTGGTCGAAAGCTCTGTCGGGGCACACCTTTGTGTCAGCGAAGATTTATTTAGAATCGTGTTCTTCCAAGGTCACCCCGAATATGACACCGTTAGTCTGCTCAAAGAATACAAACGTGAAATAATCTTGTTTTTAAACAAAGCCAGAGACGAATACCCTGTGTTTCCCGAGCATTATCTAAGTGGACAAAATAAAGCCATCTTAAATGAATTTAAAGCCAAGTTGCTCAACGATGAATTTAGTATTGCTGATTTTCCTGAAACGCTAATTACCCAAACTTTGGGAAACACTTGGCACGATGCCACTAGCGCCATCATCAACAATTGGATAGGCTGTGTCTACCAAGTAACTCATGAAGACATTAACAAGCCATTCATGGATGGTGTTGATCCTAACGATCCGCTGGGTCTTAAATAAAAGTTTAAATTTATCTTGATTTAGATCAAAAAATACTGCCAAAATTTTATACTTTTGGTTTATCATTTCCTTGAATTATTAAATTAGAGAGAGGGAGATGGAGACACTAACCATCATTAACTACACACTGCTGGTGCTAGCAACAACTTGGACATTTTTTATGCTGGTCAACACACAAGCCGATTGTCGTAAAAATTGCGATGTAGATGCTGCTAAAAAAGGTTTTGCAACTTATTTATTCGGCTTGACATTGATATTCATCCTTTACTTTGCACTTAGCTGGGCAATGTTGGGCTGACCAACAAATACAAAGTCTTATTGCTCTTAAATAAATTTGACAAAATTTCCCCGCAAGCTTCTCGCGTGGTTCGATATTTTCGGACGAAAAAATCTTCCTTGGCAAACAAAGCCCGCTAATGCATATCACGTTTGGGTTAGTGAAATCATGTTGCAGCAAACTCAAGTAACAACGGTCATTGATTATTTCAATAATTTTATCCACCACTTTCCAAGCCCGGCAATATTAGCCGATGCTAGCGAAGACAGCGTTTTGGCACAATGGGCTGGGCTGGGTTATTACGCTAGGGCGCGCAATCTACATAAAAGTGCAAAAATTATTATGCAGGATTATCAAGGGGTGTTTCCCGATAACATTGAACAAGTTGTAGCTTTGCCAGGCATTGGTGAATCAACGGCAGGTGCTATTTTATCCATTAGCTTTAATCAAAATCACGCCATATTAGATGGCAACGTAAAGCGTGTATTGTCTCGATACCACCAAGTAAAAGGCCATTATGGTCAAGCTCAAACACTCAAACAACTTTGGGCACTAGCCAAACAACACACGCCCAATACGCGTAATAATGATTACACTCAAGCCATTATGGATCTTGGTGCAACGCTGTGTACTCGTTCTAATCCAGACTGTGGCCGGTGCCCAGTTCAGCAAGGATGTCAGGCTTATCGACATAATACGCAAACCGAATACCCAAATCCCAAGCCAAAGAAAAACAAGCCCAGTCGCCGAATTGCAATGCTAATTTATCAAAACAAACAGGGGCAGATCTATCTAGAAAAAAGGCCTTCCAAAGGTATTTGGGGTGGGCTATGGAGTTTTGTAGAATGTG
>Ga0257119_1000223_pt1 | contig 63329 bp, 52 predicted proteins | sample SI112_200mmetaG_FD_190179 | JGI IMG/M metagenome (GOLD analysis project Ga0257119, IMG submission 190179) | Marine microbial communities from Saanich Inlet, British Columbia, Canada - SI112_200m | ecosystem: Environmental > Aquatic > Marine > Inlet | place: Canada: British Columbia | collected... | reverse complement strand
AGGATAAGGTGTATTGATAGTTTTTATGGCGTATCCATGCCTTCACTATTATCGCTTGCAGGTATGAAAGCATTTGCATTAAATCGTCGTGCAAAATGGAAAGATTATGTTGATTTATATTTTATGATGAAAGATCATTTCGCGTTAAAGGAAATAATTAAGGAGGCAGATGATATATTTGGCTCCGCATTTAATAGCCAATTATTTAGACGTCAATTGAGTTTTTTTGATGATATTAATTATACAGAAAAAGTGGAATATGTAGGTGAGCCTGTGGAAGATGAAATAATTAAAGCGTTTCTAACGGAGAAGAGTTTCTCACCATTTTAACAATTAAGTCATTTAGACCCCGCTCGCGACGTGGAATCTTTTTCAAATCACTTTTCTGTCATACTGGCCACCGAACCGGTATCCATTCCATCCATATTCCGAAATCGTCACTCAGAGTTGTTTGCAACTTGGGGTCTTCTTTGTTATTATTTCCTTATCAATTAGTTGTTTTACGGATCAATAAACAAGTGAGTAAGACTCAATCTATAAAATAATGAAGAAAAATTACATTTGAAATCGTCTCGAATATTAATAGCAGGTGTAAATGGAAACATTGGCTCTTTTTTATTAGAAAAATTGCATGATAAACATGATGTATTTTCTGTTTCAAGAAGTGCATGTAATATTAATAATAAATTTAGTCAGATTAATTTGACTGACTGGAAAGAGACGTATCAATGTATAGAAAAATTACCTAAGGTTGATGCTCTTATTTTTTTAGTCGGCTTAGCTCATAAGAAAGGGATTGGGAAAGAGATAGATGAATTCAGAAAAGTGAACAGTCAAACATTAGTTAACCTTTTGTCTGCTTTAAAAGAACAAGCGAAACTTCCCAATAAAATTATTTTTGCCAGCACCATTTCTGTATATGGTGAAAAAAGGAATCAAAACATATATTTAGAAGATTCGGAGAAAAAGCCTTTTAGTCCTTATGCTGTGACTAAATTAGAAGCTGAAGAATATTTGTTAGAGAATTATAAAAAGCAATCATGGATACTTCGGTTTGCTCCGGTTTATGCACCAAATTTTGAGTTAAATATTAATCGTCGTACTAAATTCGGCAACAGATTCTATAGAGTAGGCAGGGGGGATGGGAAGTTATCCTTATGCAATTTAGAAAATATAGGCTTAGCTATTCAGCGGATTATTGAAGATAAAGTCCCGGCTGGTATATATAATATATCAGATGCGAAAGATTATTCATATAATGATTTATTAAATTATGTAAATGCAAAATGGACACTACCCGTCCCAAGGTTCTTGGTAAAAGGATTATACATTATTGGGAAAATGATGAATAATATTTTTTTGAAGGAGAATGCCATAAAACTTGTGTCCGATAATATATTTCCTTCGGATAAAATACGGAAGTACATAGAGCTACCTTACACATTAGACAGAAAATCAACCAACAAGAGCTTACAAAAGCAGAAATGCATTATCAGCGAACAAGACGAACAAAAGTAAAAAGTATAGTAAAAAAAGTTAGTATTGTTCGGGTTGTTCGTTGAAAAATAGAAATTAGAGATTAAAAGTTCGTTTTGTTTAATTTGTTCGTTGAAAAAGGGAATATAGTTATTAAAGGTTCGTTTTGTTTAATTTGTTCGTTGAAAAAGAGAATATAGTTATTAAAAGTTAGTATTGTTCGGGTTGTTCGTTGAAAAAGGGAATATAGTTATTAAAAGTTCGTTTTGTTTAATTTGTTCGTTGAAAAAGATAATATAGTTATTAAAAGTTCGTTTTGTTTAATTTGTTCGTTGAAAAAGGGAATATAGTTATTAAAAGTTCGTTTTGTTTAATTTGTTCGTTGAAAAAGATAATATAGAGATTAATATGGAATTAATATTTAAAGAAGAATTTTATTTAATTAAGCAGGCATGTATCACTGTTAGAAAGATACTGGGCAATGGTTTTTTAGAAAAAGTCTATGAAAATGCTTTACTTATTGAATTAAAAAGATTGGGGTTATCAGTTGTTTCTCAAAAGGAATTGTTGGTAAAATATCGAGGCCAAACTATTGGTCAATATTTTGCCGATATTGTTATAAATGATAAAATTATAATTGAACTAAAAACAGCAAAGAAAATCGAAAATATCCATAAAATGCAGGTATTGAATTATTTAAAAGCAACCGGATATGAACTCGGCGTATTAATTAATTTCCCTAATGATTCCGCAGGGTTTGATATTGAAAGAATTCCTAACTTTATTGAAAATAGATGAAATCAACTAACAATAGCAAAAAAGTTAGTATAGTTCGTGTCGTTCGTTGAAAAAAAGGAATACAAGAATGAGAGTAAGAAAGGGTTGTCATTCCGGAATTTCAGAAGGAAATACCCGGAATCTATCTTAAGATTGAGCAACTATTATTAAAAGGATTCCGCATCTAGTGTGGAATGGTAGCGGTTTTGTGAGGGCCATTAAAAATGAAAAGCACAATAAAAGTTAGTATAGTTCGTGTCGTTCGTTGAAAAATATAATGTCTAAAATTTTTAGTCTCATCCTTTTCCTTTGTATTTCACCAATACTGGTCATAGTTGCGTTGATTATTATGATAGATGATGGATTTCCTATCTTATTCAGACAAAAGAGAGTCGGATTACATAATAAACATTTTTGGATTTATAAATTTAGAACCATGAAAAAAGATACACCGGATATTCCGACTCATTTAGTGGATGACCCAAGCACATTATTTACTAAAAGTGGTCCATTCTTAAGGAAATTTAGTTTTGATGAGTTGCCCCAACTTATCAATATATTAAAAGGAGATATGACATTTATTGGTCCAAGGCCTGCTTTATATAATCAAGAAGATTTAATAGATTTGCGGTCAAAAGCAGGAGTACATCATTTGATGCCTGGTGTTACGGGTTGGGCTCAGGTGAATGGCCGGGATGAACTTAGTATTCCGGATAAAGTAAAAATGGACGAATATTATTTGAATAATCAATCTGTTCTCTTGGACTTGAAAATTATTTGGCTAACCGTATTAAAAGTATTTAGAGCTGAAGGTATAAAAAAATAAAAGCATTATCAACTAGCAAGAACTGACAAAGCGAACAAAAGCAAAAAATATAGTAAAAAAAGTTAGTATAATTCGTGTCGTTCGTTGAAAAAAAAGGAGTGTTAGTATGAGAATTATAGAATTAGTCAGCCTTACTGATGATATTTACACCATTGTTGTTAAAGGTGGCGATAGATTTAATTCTGAGTCAACAATTCTTGATGAAGTGTTAGTTGCTGAAGTAAAATTTATATAATTAGGCGTTGATGGAATGATGATAAATATTGAAGAGACAACAATAGGTGAAACGTTAGAAGATTTGGGATATAGCTTTGAAGTTGGAGTTTAATAATAAGACCACATGGATTGGATGGAAAATCAACATTATTTAATCATGAATTAAGTCACGCATTATTTAGATTATCATCAAGGCTCTTCAGAGCCTTTTTTGTTATCCTGAAATACCACGCCAGGGAAGCTTGCGACGTGGAATCTCTTTTTATTTTCCCCAGCTGTCATGCCGGGCTTGATCTGTAAGATGAAATAATTAAAGCATTTCTAACAGATAAGCATTTTTCACTATTTTAATAGTCGTTTATAAAAAAGAACAATAATGTAAAATATAGTTTACATTATTTAGTATATTATGAGATATGATAACCAAAACTATCTATTGTTATGATTAATGAGAATATTAAAGTAGAAATAAAAGGGTCTGAAGTGGGCAATCTATTTTACGAGCCAGAAAAAAATAGATATGGTTTTAATTATACAAATAATGCAATGCCTCTTTCGCTAATTATGCCCTACAAAAAATCAACTTATTCTTGGAATAGCTATTTGCATCCAATATTCGATATGAATATGCCAGAAGGGTATTTATTAGACTTATTTAAAAATTATTTAAATAAAAAATATTCTTATATCGATGATTATTTGATATTCTCTTATTTAGCTCCCAATATTGAGAGCCGAATGACTTACAAAAGTTGGATTGACCAAAAATCATTTGATAGTTTAGACATACAAGATATTTTAGAAAATGATACCAAAGATACATTTGAATCGCTCATAAAAATGTTCTTTCAAAAAAATGCTATATCCGGGGTTCAACCCAAAACAACAGCACTTATTAAGGATAAAGAATCCTTAACAACAAAAGAATATATTATCAAAGCCTGGGGGAATGAATATCCCTATTTAGCCGAAAATGAATATTATTGCCTGAAGGCGGTTGAAAAAACAAATGTCAAAATTCCCAATATTCAATTGTCAAATCATAATAATTTTTTACTTGTAGAAAGATTTAACTATAACTCGATACAAGATACCTATTATGGTTTTGAAGAAATATTGGTTTTATTGGGTAAAAATAAAGACCAAAAGTATAGTGGAAGTTATGAGCAAGTTGTTAAAACAATTTATGAAGTGACGACAGATAAATTGAAATCAATGCAAGATATTTATAAAACGATAGTAATGAATTATTTGCTCAAAAATGGAGATGCTCATTTAAAGAATTTTGGGATATTATACGATGATGATTTTAAATCAATATCATTTGCACCCGCGTATGATATTGTGAATACAACCGTGTATTCTTATAAAGATAGGCCTGCATTAACGATGTTCGGAAAAAAGATATGGTATTCTAAAAAGCACCTTATAAAATTTGGTCATGAACAGTGTTATTTATCGAAATCAGATGCTGTCGTTTTATATGACCAGTGTATCGCTGCATTAGAGATCACAATTTATGAATTGCAAACATACATAAATGATAATATTGAATTTAAAAATATAGGATCAAGGATGATAGATACTTGGAAATTGTCTCTCTCTGACAAATCATATAAGGAATTACCGAATGAAATTACACGAAATTGGTCCTAAAATTAAAGATCTCAGAAAAGACAAAGGTCTGACGCAAAAAAACCTTTCAAAATTGTCGGGTATAAGCCGAGTAACTTTAGGGAAATTAGAAAACGGAGGTGTGATTTCTATTTCTATTAAAACATTGGATATTATTATAAAAATATTAGGATACGAATTGGAATTTAAATCTAAACAAGGATTTGGCCTTCCAACGTTGGACGAACTTTATGATCATCGAGAAAATCATTAAAATCAGTGAGAGAAGAAAATAAATGAACAATAACAAGCAGCATATTTTAGTCACAGGTGGCGCAGGATACATCGGTTCTCATGTAGTTTTAGCTTTGTTAGATGCGGGATATAAAGTAACTATTTTTGATGATTTATCGCTGGGATTCAAAAGTAATGTAGATGAAAGGGCGAGCTTTATTCAGGGATCTACCTTAAGTGAGTCTGAACTAGATCAAGCTTTGTCCCAAGGAATAGATGGTGTTGTTCATTTAGCTGCTTTCAAAGCAGCTGGTGAGTCCATGACTAATCCTGAAAAATATTCTACAAATAATATGACAGGAACACTCAATTTATTGAACGCCATGACGAAAGCAAATGTGAAGCGGATTATTTTTTCATCTACTGCCGCCGTTTATGGCTATCCAATGTATTTACCTGTAGATGAGAATCATACACTGAAACCCATTAATTATTATGGCTATACCAAGTTGATGGTGGAAGATGTTTTAAATTGGTATTCTGAACTCAAAGGTATTTCATTTGCAGCTCTCCGTTATTTTAATGCAGCGGGATATGATGTCGATGGCCGTGTCCCCAACAAAGAAAAGAATCCTGCGAATCTATTGCCCATTGTCATGGAAGTCGCCAGCGGAATGAGAGAATCCATGCTCGTTTTTGGTGATGATTATAAAACCAAAGATGGAACAGGTGTGAGAGATTATATCCATGTAACAGATCTGGCCGATGCACATGTAAAAGCGTTAGAGTATATTGATGAGAAAAAAGAGAATCTAACCGTCAACTTAGCGACGGGTGTGGGATATTCTGTTTTGGATGTAATTAAATCCGCAGAGAAAGTAACGGGAAAAAAGGTCCCCTACCAAATAGTTGATAGACGGCCAGGAGACCCCGATGAATTAATTGCTATATCAACAAAAGCAGGTGATTTATTAGGTTGGGATGCGAAGCATTCTCATATTGATACCTTATTAAAAACAATGTGGACGCTTTATAAAAAGGATTGAATAAAAGTCGTTTAAAATTTAACTAAGTTTCTAATTAGATTTTCATCAAGGCTTTTCGGAGCCTTTTTTATTATCCAAAAATACCCAAACATTCAGAGCCGCTTGTGGTGTGGAATCTCTTGTCATTTATGCCAGCTGTCATAAATGCATTGATCTAGAAGTGGACCCCAAAAACTGGACAGGTCATTAAGTTATAAATTCTGGATCAACGAAAAGCAAAGAAAGATCCAAAATGAGACAAAAACGCAGAAATCATTCATCGTCATTTAAAGCGAAAGTAGCCTTATCCGCTATAAAGGGTGATAAAACAATGAGAGAATTATCATCGTTCTATACCCTAAACCCCGTCCAAATCCAAAAATGGAAATAACAACTACTGGACTGTTCAGCAGATGTATTCGGAGCTACAAAGAAAAAAGAGAAGAATCATGAGACAGAAGTGAAAGACCTTCATGCGAAAATAGGTCAATTGATCATGGAGCGTGATTTTTTGTCCAAAGCGTTCGGTCGTTAGATATGGCTGAATGCAAAACCCCGCAGAACTTTCTAACTTAAATAGTGAAAAAACTGTCCAAGCTATGGGGTCCACTTCACTTTTGATGGATTGGGATTAATGTATTCATTTCAGGAAAAGAATAGCAGAGTTTATTAGGATTATTATACAAGATTGTATATACTACACATAGCAATGTGTGGATATGCACACATAATATATGTTTTTGTTACAATAATCAATGAAAAGAAAGGCGATTAATCATGGCAACAAATTTGGCATTAAATCCGGATATTTTAGAAGAAGCTGTAAAATACAGCGATAAAAAAACTAAAAAAGCAGTAGTCACAGACGCATTAATTGAGTACATCCAGCGTCGTAAACAAATTAAATTATTAGAATTATTTGGAGAAATAGAAATAGATGATGATTATGATTATAAGCTACAACGTAGTAAATCATGAATGTATTAGTTGATACATGTATTTGGTCTCTTTCTCTAAGGAGAAATAATCAAAAAGATATCCGAGAAGCTGGAATATTAAAAGAACTAATAATGGATTCTAGGGTAAGCATAATTGGGGCTGTTCGTCAGGAGTTATTATCAGGGATATCGTTACCTGGACATTTTAATAAGTTAAAGGATTATTTAAGAGCCTTTCCAAATATAACTGTAAATGAAGCTGATTATGAATGTGCAGCTGAGTATTATAATGTTTGTAGAAAAAAAGGAATTCAAGGGTCTAATACAGATTTTTTGATTTGCAGTGTAGCAATGAATCGTAATATGCCAATATTTACTGTAGACAAAGATTTTATCCAATTTAAAAAGCACATTCCAATTTTATTATATCATTAAAATTTGAATAGTTATTAAGGTGGACGTCTTAGCTTGGGCAGTGAGTTAAGTTTATAGGGTTTATTTTTCTTTAATTTAATCTCAATTATGTAGGTTTTTATTAAGGCTCTCCGGAGCTTTTTTATTATGTCGCAATCAACTTGTTTATGGTTGCTTATTCTGTTGGAGATTCTGAATATTTTCAAAAATCTCCAATTTCCAAATTGCTCAAATACGAACGGAAAATTTCCAGGTGAACCCATATTCGCCCTTTTCTACCCGAGAATCGTGATTCCGATTGGTCAGCGTTAGACATTAAATAACACCAATTGCCAGTGATGGTCAGGACTCACGGGTATTCTACTTCAGGTTGGTCGGATTTCTGAAAAATTGGTGCCCAGGTTGAGCCGATTTCAATTTTTTCCATCCCCAAAACTCACTTTAGATATTTCCACTCCAAAATTGGTATAAGAATCTTATAACAGCAGTTATTCGTAACTGCATTTCTGAAACTAAAAAAGGAGCTATATATGTTAGCAGGATTAAAAACAGTCGCCAAAGTAGGATCAATTATTTGCACCATCATACTCGTAGGTGTGGATGTGGCAGGACTCGTAAATAACCGGGTGGATACACATGACATCAAAACAGACGAAAGCTAAACTTCCAAAAGAAGATGAAGATCACGTGGTTGAAGTAAGCCTTCGCCACGTGATTATTCTCTTTGGGAGTATCAGGATACGTCAAAAAGGGTCGATTACTGTCTTTTTCTGTCATATTCGGCATTTTAGAAAAGGCAATAAAAAAGCCCCTTTCTCGTCGAGAAAAGGGCTTTAATGGTGTGATCCGGGTGAGACTCGAACTCACGGCCAATGGCTTAAAAGGCCACTGCTCTACCAGCTGAGCTACCGGATCAACAAAATTTACATAACAAAACCGACGCGGAAATTACAGTTTAACATTCAAGAAAAAAATACAAACGGCAAAAAAATAGAGAAAAAATATTTTTTATTAAATGTCTTGATAAAATACAGGTTTTTATCGTACCTTGGAACAAGGTCTTGGGAGAATCAAAGGGTAGTTTTCATCAGATTTTAGCTGCTTTTATATTTCCTACGTAGTAAATCAATCAAAACAGAAACATAAACAAGGAGATAGGATTGTGAAAAAATACACACATATTCTTAAGTCGATTCTCATTATGATACTAGGTATCACCATGGGATTGGCTCAAACTGTCAATGTTACAGGTACTGTATCCGATGCAGAAACAGGAGAAACCTTAGCGGGTGCTCAAGTTTTTGTAAAAGGTACATTCACAGGTACAACGACTGATATTAATGGCTATTATAGTTTGGATGTGCCAGGTGACGTTAGCATTATGGTTGCTTATATTGGCTATAAAACCCTAGAAGTAACTTCGAGCGGCGGAACATTAGATTTCTCTATGGAGCCTGATGTACTTAAACAAGATGAAGTTGTTGTAACGGGTCTTGCGACATCTGTAAAACGTCGGAATTTGGCCAATGCTGTTGCAGTGGTTTCGGGTGCTGAACTTGTAAACGCACCTACGCAAACACTGGATGGTGCCCTTGCTGGTAAATTTGCCGGTGTAAACATTCGTAGAAATACGGGTGCACCAGGTGGTGGAATTAATGTTAATCTACGTGGTTCATCTACTCTTACTGGGGGAACACAACCGTTATACGTTATTGATGGTGTCATATATAATAATGACGCAAATCAATCGGGTATTGATGTTGTGACTGCTGCTACAGGCGCAGGAAGCTCTCGGCCACAAGGTCAGCCAACCAATCGAATTGGTGACATTAACCCTAATGATATTGAGTCCATTGAAGTCCTTAAAGGGGCCAGCGCTGCTGCCATTTATGGCGCAAAAGCATCAAATGGTGTAATTATAATTAAAACCAAACGTGGTAAAAATGGAAAAACAACATTCAATTTTACGCAACGTAAGGGAACATCGAATGTCTTAAAGAAAATGGGACATAGAGTTTTTACTGAACAACAAGCCATAGATCAATATGGTGAAGATGTTGCTGCTCTTGGTAATGATGCCAACGGTAATTGGGCTGGGAATGATTTCGATTATGAACAACTCATTTATGGTGAAACAGGCGAGCTAAATGAATCGACAATTAGTGTAGCTGGTGGCGATAGTAAAACTCAGTTTTATTTTGGTGGTCAGTATATGGATGAAGGTGGTATCATTAAAAACACAGGATATGAAAAAGTATCTGGGCGTGTAAATGTTGATCATCGATTTAGTGAAAAAGCTAAATTATCTATTGCAACAAATATCTCACGATCTAGCTCAGATCGCGGTGTGACAGGAAATGATAATACCAATTTAACCGTTGGTTTTTCAATTGGCTTTACACCTAGCTTTATTGATATTCGTCAAAATGCTGATGGTTCTTTTCCAAGCCACCCGATGAATCCATCAAATCCATTGGAAACAGTTGAATATTTTGTAAACAACGAATTGACTCATCGAGCTACAGGGTCTGCTCAGTTTGATTATAGCTTATTACGAAATTCATCTATGAGCTTAAATTTCTTAGCAATCGCTGCTGGTGATTTTTATAACCAGGAAAATACTGTTTTTCTTCCTGCCTTTACGCAAATTGAAAGTGGAAAAACAGAAGCGGGACAATCCGTCATGACTGCTACTGATAATTTGAATACAAATATGTCTTTGAATTTGGTTCATAAAATGAAAACAGGTAGCATGAAATTAAATACCACTGCTGGGATGCAGTATGAAACCTATGATTGGAATTCATTATTTGTTCATGCAACAGGTATGATTCCAACTCAAACTAATGTAGATAAAGCCAGTGCGCAATCTGTTTATCATGATCGCAAAAAGCAACAAGATCGCGGTCTCTTTATCCAAGAAGAAATTGGGATTGGAGACAATATCCATCTTTCATTTGGTGCGCGTGGTGATAAATCAAGTACGCTCGGTGATGTTGAAACCTATGAATGGTATCCCAAAGTTGCTATGTCTTACCAATTAGGTGAAGTGGCTGGAATTTTTGATAATTTGAAGTTTCGAGTGGCTAACGGACAAACTGGTAATTTGCCAAATAGTTCGGCAAAGTACACAACAATGTCATCTTATAATATTGGTGGAATCAATGGTTTACTTCCTTCTTCATTAAAAGGGAATAGTGATATTCGTCCGGAGAGAACAACTGAAACTGAATTCGGAACTGATTTTTCAATCATGGATGGATTTGCTACTGTTGAAGCAACGATGTACACTCAAGAAATCACTGATCTTATTTTACAAGTAGATATGCCCGCATCTTCAGGTGCGACGTCTAAATGGGAAAATGGCGGTGAAATGGAAACAAAAGGAACAGAATTATCTGTAACCTTAAATCCAACAAGACTTGTTAGCTTGGGTGGCTTAGACTGGAATTTTCGAACGAACTACTATACCACAAGTTCAACCGTAACTAAGTTAAATGTAGATCCTTATAATTTTGGTGGATTTGCAACATTCCTTGGAACGTATCGAATTCAAGAAGGTTGGTCACCAACTGCAATTATTGGCTCTGATCTTGAAGAGAATGGCGACTATAAAAAACTAGGGGATGAAACACCCGATTATCAAGTTTCATTTTTTAATAGTTTTAGACTAGGTTCCATTGATTTTTCATTCTTGATTGATCATAAAGAAGGTGGTTCTGCTATTAACCTAGCAAACCTAATTTATGATTTAGGTGGTACAACAGTTGATTATGAAGCAAATGCAGGTGATAGACTTGGTGGCCTTGGTACAACAACCGTTGGCTATATTGAATCAACGACATATACCATGCTTCGAGAAGTTAATTTGACGTATACCTTACCTTCCGGTTTATCGGATAAGTTTGGTTTAGGCTATACGAGAGTGGGAGTATCGGGCAGAAACTTATGGATGGATACGGATTATTCCGGTTTAAGTCCTGAAGTAAGTCAGTTTGGTAGTGAAGCTGTTGGTGGGTCTGTAGATACAAACCCATTCCCACAAGCTAAGAGTTTGTATTTTTCACTTTCAATCGGTTTCTAAGGAGGAATAATTATGAAATCAATTACAATTAAAAAATGGATAATGATCCTCCCACTGCTAAGTGCCTTTTTGTGGGTTGGATGTGAAGATCTGGATTTTCCGGATCCAAATAACCCAACAGATGATACTGCAACAATTCAGTCACTTGTAACAGGTGCAGAAGCGGGGCTTCGTACATCTATGGGTATTTACTTACGCGATATGCTTGTTGTTGGTAGAGAAGCATATTACTTGGAACCTGCGGATCCTCGGTACACTAATGAACTCATGAAAGGTCCTGTTGATCCAGGTGGGTTTTTGACAATGAGTCCTTGGAATGCAAATTATAAAGTAATTCAAAATAGCTTGATTCTTGCTGAATCGGGTGACAAAGGTGCTTCTGGCGTTGGGAAATCATTCCATGCTTATGCATTGTGGCGTATTTTGTCTATGACAGATGAAAATGGTGCACGATTGAATTATGATGGTGATATTAATGCCTCGGTAGCTTCAAAATCTGAAGTTTTAGCAGAAATTGCTAGTCTTTTAGATGCCGGTAATTCAGATTTATCAGGAGCAGGAGACGCATTCTCTTTCTCTCTATCTTCTGGATTTAGTGGCTTTGATACTCCAGCTGCATTTGCAAAATTCAATCAAGCACTTAGAGCCCGAGTTGCGGTAAATCAAGATGATTGGTCAGCCGCTACAACTGCATTAGGTAATTCTTTTATTGATGAATCAGGCGATATGAGTATGGGTGCATACCACGAGTTTAGCTCAAATTCAAATGATCAAGATAATGGAATGTTTGAAGATGCATCTAACGATTTCATCAAGCTAATGGTACATCCATCCTATGCAACAGATGCTGAAGATGGTGATGGCCGTTATGCTGCAAATGTATCCGTTCGTGATACAAGCTTGGCTGTGATTACTTATGATGGATTAACAAGTAATTTAGCACCAACTATTTGGACAAGCTCTTATGACCCTGTACCTATTATTCGAAATGAAGAATTATTACTTCTTCGCGCAGAAGTTGCAATAGGTAATGGTGATTTTGCATCAGCTGAAGCAGATATGAATATTGTTCGTGCTGCCGCTGGTCTTGCAGGTTATAGCGATACAGATGCATCCAATGCTTTAGATCGTGTTTTACATGAAAAACGTTATTCTCTATTTTTTGAAGGACAACGTTTAATTGATATGAGACATTATGGTAAAACTGGGGATTTGCCCTTAGACCGTGATGGCGATGCAATTGTGACTTTTCCAATTCCTGAAACGGAAATACCTGGTTAAGTCAAATTCGAATAATGATTACATAAAAGGCCTCTATTGAGGCCTTTTGTGTTTATTAGAACAGGAGTATAAAATGAAGAATCAGATATTTATTTGGTTTGCTGTCATTTGGATGTTACCAGCCCAAACGAGTGATGTAGATAAATTAATTACAAATTTATTAGGAGAAACTCCATTAAAAGAAGACTTAAAAGAACTTTGTGATGGTATTGGTGGGCGACCTACAGGGTCTATCGCAAACTTTAAATCTATAAAATGGGGATTAGAAAAATTTCAAACTGCAGGAGTTAAAGTTCAAAAAGACGCATTTAGAATGCCTGGTCTTTGGCTCGAGAATGAATCATCAGCAAAAATTAGTGGTGCTGTCAGTTTTGAACCAAAAGTTGTTGCACTTACTTTTTCTGAAGGGACCCATCGAAGTGGGATAAAAGCAAATCTTCTTGATGGAGGTCGGGGGTTAAAGGATGATTTTGAAAGGTTAGGTGAAAAAGCAAAAGGGAAATTTGTATTAATTGAAACAGATGAACTAGTTGATATAGATGGTCTTTTCAAAGAATACGCCGATGCAGTTGGAATTGAAGATTTAGCATATAATGCAGGCGTGAAAGGCATTGTTTATATGTCGTCTCGTCCTATGCGATTACTTTATCGTCATAATGCTTCAAGAAGTTTTGGCAATACTTTACCGATGCTTGTTATGGCCAGAGAAGATGCGAAAAGGTGCTTTAGGATATTACGTAATAATCAGTCTTTAGACCTGTTAGTGAAAATTGATGTGAGGAGCGGTGGTCCATTTAAATCTTTTAATGTTATTGCAGAAATTGAAGGATCGGAACGTCCAGACGAAGTTGTAGTCATTGGTGCACATTTGGATTCTTGGGGACTCGGGACAGGTGCAAATGATAATGGTTGTAATGTCGTAATGATGATTGATATTGCTCGCCAAATGATAAATTTAGATATTAAACCTAAACGTACAATTCGATTTGCTCTATGGAATGGAGAAGAACAAGGATTATATGGGTCCATGGCGTATACTGATAAATATGAATCTCAACTTGATAAGCATGTAATGGCAATGTCTGTAGATATTGGGAGTGGGTTAATTACTGGTTTTTTCACTGGAGGCAGATCGGATGTTTTTGATGTTACAAATAAAGTTTTAGAACCATTTGATGAACTTGGCCCATTTATAAATATTGATATCCCTCTTGTAGGAACTGATAACTTTGATTTTATGATGCATGGCGTGGGTAATTTAATTGCAAATCATAATCCTGCGAATTATGCTCCAAATTATCATGCAGAATCAGATACCTATGATAAAGTTAACTTAATTACATTGAAACAAAACTCAGCGATTGTAGCAGCTGTCACTCTCGGGTATGCTAATAATCTTGATATTATTCTTCCTCGGCAATCAAAAGAAGATATTGAAAAACTTGTTCAATCAACTGATCTTGAACAACAGATGAAATCGATGATGTCTATTTGGCCTCAATGGGTGGCTGGTAAAAGAGGGCGATAAGATAAAAATAATTTAAACGAATTATTTTGGTTATGAATCAATGTTTTCTTCAAACTTTTTTAATGTAAACGCCTCTATTATTTAAATATGTTTTGATGTAGTTCCAGCAACCATTGATAGACCCAACTAATTCAGGCGGGAAAACCCCTACTTTTGAAAAATGACCATCTAAAATAAGATTGATTGTTGCAGTTGCTGTATAGCCCGTAGTTCGAGACATGGATGCAATTCCTGATTCCATGTCAGTTTCATCATATAAATGATAAGAAATTGTTTGAGATTCATTCCGCATAATCACATCTAAAATAGTGAATTCAAGTTCATTATCGTCCATTCTCCAAGATTTAAATAATTCAGTTGATGTATTTTCAATTTGATTTGAATCAAATTTCCCATCATCGCGGAATGTCTTCATGAGAGTTGCATGTCCGGGGTATCGTAATGTTTTTTCTTTCATATTTGGAATATGATTCATGGTGGATAGAATTGATCTTAATCCATCTGTATTAAATGCTTCTAATTCACCAACATTTAAAAAATTCTTTATTTCAATTTCAGATAAAGCTGGCCTAGTCACAATTTCACCATTTATCATCATTCTTGCAGGACGTGTATATTCTTCAATAACATCAACGGGAGAAAAAGGTGCTTTATAATTAAACGGTGGTATTGGATATTTAGGGAGCCCACCTACATAATACTCAAATGAATCAATGGTCATTTTTGAATGATAATATCCCAATAAAAAATTAGGAATTCCAGGTGCAACTCCAGCATCCACAATTGCAGTTACATTATTTATTTTAGCCAATGAAGAAAGTTCCAATACATTCTCAGGCGAGAACGAAATATCGACTACATTTTTTCCTGTTTCCAAAATTGCTTGTAGAGCTTTATATCCTAAAAACCCGGGGACTGCTAATAACACAATATCCGCAGGTTCAATAAAATGCTTCAAAGATTTAGCGTGTGTAACATCCAAAGTTTGGATTTGGATAGTGTTATTTTTTTGATGAATTCTATCTAGAGATCTTGAATCAAAATCTGCAAGATGTACTTGGTGCTTTTTTGCCAAGTCCAGCGCCATAGCGCGCCCAACCATTCCCGCACCTATTTGATAAATTTTTGCCATAGGATTAAATTAGATGTTAATTAAGGTATTCAATTAAATACTAGAATCCTTTGATAAACCCTGTGCGTAAAGAAAAAACAGATACTATTTTTCTGATTAAGGTTGGAACAAAGTGGAAATCCCGAACTTGTTTTGGGGCGGAAAATGAAGCCAATAATGGTTTTATGGTCAAGTTTTCCAACGAAAAGCAGGAGGATTGTAGCCTTTTTAATTTGCGTGTCAGGTTTTTCAAAGGGTTCTACTATAGAGACCCTTCAATGCATGTTGTTTCAAAACCACCACGAATGTTATAAATAGTAGTAATTGAAATCTTTTCAGTATTTAATGCCTTTTTTAGATCATTATAGATTCTTTTGGTAGCTGCCTCTTGATAAATCCCCACATGTCTGAAACTGATAAAATAGTATTTCAATGATTTCAGTTCTACACATTTTCCACCTGATGGTAAATATTCTATTTTTACGTAGGCGACGTCAGGTAACCCACTAAAAGGACAGACTGCGCTGAATTCATCCGTTTCTGTTTTAATATATTGAGTTGGACTATCAAAATCGAATACTTCGAGAAACTCTGGTTTAATATGACTTTCATCAACAAAATCAAATGAATGTCCTTCTGCTATAGCCATGTAAAACTCCTAATTTAATTTTAGCCTAAAATTATAGGCATTTATATTATTTTGTTATTTATAACGCACTGGATCTTCTAATCCAGCTTCTTTAAATCCTTTTAATCTTAAAATACAAGCATCACAATGTCCACAAGAAATTCCTTTTTTGTGCGGATCATAACAGCTGGTTGTAATTCCATAATCAATTCCCAATTCTATTCCTCTTTTGATAATTCCAGCTTTGGTCAAGTTGATTAAAGGTGTATGTATTTTAAATATATTTCCTTCTACGCCTGCCTTTGTTGCTAGGTTGGCTGTCCGCTCAAAAGCTTCAATAAATTCGGGACGACAATCGGGGTATCCTGAGTAATCTAGCGAATTCACACCAATAAAAATATCGGTTGCACCTAAAGTTTCAGCCCAAGCCAAAGCCATAGAAAGTAAAACTGTATTTCGGGCAGGGACATAAGTAATGGGGATGTCAGTCATGTTTGAGTCATCTCGATCTTTGGGAACATCAATATCATCAGTAAGGGCCGAACCGCCAAATTGGCCTAAATCAATATTAACGATAGAATGTTTTACCACACCGATTGATTGAGATACTTTTTTTGCTGCGTCTAATTCAAAGACATGTCGTTGCCCATAATTGACTGTCAGAGCATAAAGATCGTAGTTCTGTTTTTTTGCGATTGAAAGGCATGTGGTGGAATCCAATCCGCCTGATAATAGTATGACTGCTTTTTTGTTCATAATGTAGGGTGGAAATTAATCTTTTCTTTTGATGAGAACCGTCTGAAAAATGTATCTATACCAAAGATATTTGATTATTTCATTAATCAATTCCAGACATATTTAAAGGGCAGGTAATTATGGAATGATTGCCTTTAGGTAATGCTCCTGTACAAAATAATAATTATATTCATTGGCACTTTTCAGGTGATTTATGATAGAAAATCCATTAACAAATCTTTGGTACTACAATTCTCTTGCGCCTCATTCCCAGTTGGCCTGTAGATTAGAATCATCCATTCCTTGGAATCCCCCACTTTAACTTTTATGCGGATTACTCCGCAACATATTTCTCATTCATAATTTGATTGTGACTTACGAAACGAAGTAAAAATTCTTAACAAAATAAAATATTAAAAAGGAGTAAACATGAATTACTCAAGAAAAAAATCACAACCCATATTTGATCGCGCATTAGATGTACTAGAAAAAGGTGTTAGTTCTAATTTTAGATATCTTGGCGATAAAGAAACGCCAGTCATTGCAAGAGGAAAGGGTGCCCGAATTTGGGATGCAGATGACAATGAATTTATTGATTATCGATTAGGTTGGGGGCCAATCAATTTAGGTCATGCCGATGACCGAGTGAATCAAGCCGTCACAGAAGCGATTCAAGATGGAATAACATTTGCTGCAACGACGCCTTTAGAAGTTGATGTGGCTGAATTAATTAAAAAGATGGTTCCTGATATGGAGAAATTAAGATTCACAAATACAGGTACAGAAGCAACGATGCATGCGCTTCGAACCGCGCGAGGGTTTACCAATAAGGAAAAATTTATAAAATTTGAAGGGCAATACCACGGTGCTCATGATTATGTGTTATTTAGTACAGCATCTTCTTCAATCGGTGGTATGGGATCAAGAAGATCTCCAATTCCAGTTCAAGTTGGCTCTGGTATTCCAGATAAAATAAGGGATTATGTTTACTGTTTACCATTTAATGATTTTGATGCAGTAGAACGATGTGTAAAAGATCATCATAATGAAATTGCCACTATTATGGTCGAACCATGCCTAGGAAATATTGCTGGAATTGAACCACAAGATGGATTTTTAGCACACCTGAGAAAATTATGCGATGATTATAATATGGTTTTGATATTTGATGAAGTGAAGACTGGGTTCCGATTATCAAATGGTGGAGCAAGAGATACCTATGGTGTGATTCCTCATATCTCTACTTATGCCAAAAGCTTAGGCAATGGATTTCCTGTTGCAGCTTTTGGTGGATCTGCGGACGTAATGAGTGTTATTGGCGGAGGAAGTGTAACCCATGCTGGTACTTTTGGTGCCAATGCTGTGAGTATGGCTGCAGCAAAAGCAGTATTAACTATACTAGATGAAACACCCGTTTTAGAAAAACTTGCAGAACGGGGAAAACGATTAAAAAATGGTTTAGATAAAGTGCTCACAGAAGCTGGTTTACCTCATCAAATGTCGGGGCATCCAAATCTTCAAGGGTTTTTAATTACAGAAAAAGAAGTGAAAGAAGTTAGAGATTTAGTTCATCATGATGATGATATGTACGAAGCAATTTGTATCAATATGTATAATCGAGGAGTTTGGATGGAAGATGATGCTCGAGAACCTTGGTTCATTTGTGAAGCGCATACAGAAGAGATTATTGATGAAACTTTAAATAAGTTTGAAGAATCCGTTAAAGAAGCTATTGCTTGATTTATGATTACTGATGTTTTTTGGTCTGAGCAGTTATCACCAAAATCAGGTCTTCCTATTAGTGAGCAATTACCATCATCAGTTGATGTTGCAATAGTAGGAAGTGGATATACAGGTCTATCGTGTGCAAGAGTATTGGCGAATGCCGGTATGTCTGTTGCTGTATTAGACCAAAACTCCATTGGGTCGGGTGCCAGTTCAAGAAATGGAGGTATGGCAACTCCAGGACTTAAACAGGATATCTTCAAAATTAAAAAAGTGTATGGGATGAAATATGCTCAAGAATTTTGGAAATCTTCGGTAGATGCAATTGATTTAATTGACGCTATTATTAAAGAAGATAAAATTGAGTGTGATTGGGAAAGAAATGGCCATTGCTCTTTAGCATTTAAACAATCTCATTTTGATGGATTTTCAGAATATGCTGATTGGCTAGAAAAAGAAATGGGACACAATAAATTAATTGTTCCTAAAGGAAAAATAAGAGAAGAAATAGGGACTGATTCTTATTATGGTGGCCTATCTGATGAATTAAGTGGAGGGTTACAGCCAGCAAAATATGTTCATGGTCTAGCTAAGGCAGTTGCAGATCGTGGAGTTGTGTTATGCGAACATACAAGAGTTGATGCTGTAATTGAGAATAATGGGGCCTTTATCCTTAAAACCAAAAAAGGTGATTTAGCTACAAAAAAAGTTGTAATTGCAACCAATGGTTATACTGATTTAATGGTTCCCGGTCTTAAACCAAAGGTGTTTTCCGTAGGCAGCTATATTCTTGTGAGTGAACCTTTACCTCTAGATTTGCAAAATAAGTTAAGTCCAAAAAGACGTATGTTTTATGATTCAAAATGGTTTATAAACTATTTTCGCCTAACATCTGATGGTCGCATGCTTTGGGGTGGTAGGAATGATTTGAGTACCAATTTGGATTTAGATGAAAGCGCAGCAATTTTAAAAGATGAAGTTTGTACAATCTTTCCTGAACTGCATGATTATAATTTCACACATTCTTGGACAGGGAAACTCGGAATTACATTTGATTTGATGCCACATATTGGGGAAATAAATGGAATTCATTATGCTTTAGGATATGGAGGCCATGGATTATCTATTGCAACTTATCTTGGAACAGAATTAGGGTTGCTGATGACGGGTCAAAAAGATAGAAGCCCTTATCAAGAAATTTCTCATCAAACGATGTTTTTTTATAGAAAAAATCCATGGTTTCTCCCATTTGCTGCAAAGTATTTTCGCTTTTTAGATTGGATATCTTAGCCCATGCATGAGCTAGCAACAATTGATTATATAATTATTGGCATATACTTAGCGGGTATGGTAAGCGTTGGTCTTTGGTTCGCAAAGAAACACACTGATTTTGAAGATTTCTTTCTAGCAGGTCGGTCTCTCACAACACCACTATTAATTACAACTCTTATATCTACTTATTATGGAATTGACGTTTTATTTGGTGATTCCCAATTGGGCTTTACCAATGGAGTTGTGGCTTGGTTTGGTTATGCACGTCCGACATATGCTTTCTTTTTAATTGCAGCATTTTTACTGGCCCATCGTTTGCGAGAAGATGATTTCAAAAGTCTTCCTGATATCTTGGATAAATATTATGGGAAAAAGACTCGGTATGTGGGTGCGGTCACTTCCTTTATTTATTCGCTCCCGGCATTATCTCTTTATGGGTTTGGGATGTTAGGTGACGTTATTTTAGGTTGGGAGCCTATTGTGGGTATGTTAATTCTAGGTGGAATTGCTTTAGTTTATACCCTGACGGGTGGGTTTTGGGCAGTGGCTCTTACGGATTCAATCCAATTTGTTCTTATGTGTGTTATATTGGCCTTAGCATTTCCCTATGCTATGAAATTAATTGGTGGTTTTGATGCCATGATTGAAGTTTTGGAACCTAGTTATTTTGATACAATGGGTGATATGTCTATTTGGTTGATAATTATTTATGCTTCCACTGGACTTTCAATTTTGGTGGATCCCACATTTTACCAGCGAATCTTTGCCGCAAAATCTTATAAGAACGTTAGGAATGCGTTGGTAATAGGGATTTTTATTTGGGGGTCTTATGATTGGATAATAACCATTTTGGCCATGGCTGCAAAAGTAGCTGTTATTCAAGGAACCTTACCTATGGATGTTCCACCAGATGCTGCACTATTAAAAGTAATGGTGGCCGCACTTCCTGCAGGTGCACTTGGATTATTTATGGCAGGAGTTTTATCCACGGAAATGTCCACTTTAGATTCGTATTGTTTGGTTGCAGGTGGTAACGTGGCATATGATATTTACAAACCAGCATTTAAACCAGAAGCCACTGATCAAGAATTAATTAAAACAACTCGCCAAGGAATCTTATTGTCGTGGGTTTTAGGGTTTATCATGGCTATATCATTCGATCAAATGTTGGGTCTATGGGTGTTTATGGCATCGATTTTAATTTCGAGTGTGATGGTGCCCATTCTATTGGGAATGTATGTTCCTAAATTTCGAAAGCCATTGGCTGGTTTTTTAAGTGCAGGATTAGGGTTAGGCTCTACAGTTATACTAAATATTTATATTATGACAAATGGTGTTTTTGATGTAGAAGAGGAAACCTATATTATTCAATGGTTTGGAATTGATTTTATTCAGGAATTTATAATGTACATTACGGTCCCAATTTCATTAATTGGTTTTTTTGTGGGTGTAATATTTGATAAAGGAGACCCACATGAGTAATTGGGAAATATTCACTTGGATAACTGTTGTTATTCTTGGATTGGGATCAGTCGTAGTTTTTATATTATTTTTAAAAGATATAAAAGAAATATTGAAAAAATTTAATAAGGAAGAAAAGTGAAGATACAAAATTATATTAATAATAAATGGGTACATGCAAACTCAGGTAAAACATTTGAAGTTGAAAATCCATTTACTGAAGAAGTAATTGCAAAAGTACCAGCTAGTGATGAAACTGATATAAATCATGCAGTTGATGCAGCTAAAAATGCTTTTGTAGAGTGGTGCCAACTAACGGTTGGAGAGCGAAAAGAGTATATGCGGACACTGGCGAATAAATCACGAGATCATGCGGAAGAAATTGCAAAAACAATTTCTTCTGAAATGGGAAAACCCTTTGCCGAGGCAATTTCTGAGCTTGAAGAAGTGGCTGATTATTTAGAATATTATAGTGAATTGGCTCGAGATCATGCTGGACGAATTGTCGCTCCAGTAGATCAAAATACCATGTCATTGGTTCGTTTTGAACCGTATGGAGTTGTTGGATGTATTATTCCATGGAATTATCCAATGTCACTCATGGGGTGGAAATTGGCGCCTGCTTTGGCTGCCGGAAATACAATTATTATGAAGCCATCTGAAGTTTCATCTCTTTCTATTTTACACTGGATTGAATTGGTCGGAAGTGATATACCACCAGGTGTAATAAATGTAGTAACTGGTTTGGGAAGTGAAGCGGGTGAAGCATTGGTCAAACATCCTGATGTACCCATTATTACTTTTACGGGTTCAGTTGGAACTGGAAAACGAATTGCACAGTTGGCTGCAGATAATTTGAAAAAAACATCTCTAGAATTAGGTGGAAAAGACCCTATGATTATTTGTGATGATGCAGATATCGAAGTTGCTGCAAAAGGAGCGGCTTGGGGTGGATTCGTTAATGCAGGGCAAGTTTGTACATCAGTTGAACGAGTTTATGTCTTTGATAATATAGCCGATAAATTTACAGAAGCGTTAATTGAAGAAACTAAAAAAGTAAAATTGGGGGATCCATTTGCTGAAGGAACAGACGTGGGTCCCATGTCATCCAAAGTGCAGTTTTCAAATACCATTAATAAAGTAAACCTTGCCAAAAAAGAAGGAGCTCGAGTATTGACAGGCGGAAAAAAAATGGCTCAATTTGAAAAAGGGTATTTTTATGAACCTACCATAATTGATCAAGTAACACCTAATATGGAAATTATTTTAGAAGAAGCATTCAGCCCTGTTATTCCTATTCAAAAAGTAAAGTCTATTGAAGAAGCAGTCACTATGGCAAATGCAACAAAATATGGTTTAGGATGTACAATTTTCACTCGAGATATTGAACGAGCGCTTACAGCTGCAGATAAAATTCAGGCTGGAACTTTTTGTATTAATAGCCCATTAATGGAAAATATGGCTGCACCTTTTGGGGGAATGAAACAATCGGGAATTGGTCGAGAGCATGGAATCGAAGGACTTGATGAATTTCGTCAAGCAAAACATATATTTATTGATTATGATCATTCTCATAAAGAGTGGTGGTATGGGCATAATAAATAAAAATTATTCTACTCCAATATCCTCATTCCATATTTCGGGATTGGCTTGGATATAATCTCCTAACATTTTGATACATTCTTTTGAATTAAGATCAAATACTTCAACTCCGAAATCATTTAACCATTCAATTCCACCCGAAAAATTCACAGATTCTCCTACGATAACTTTTTGAATATTGAATTGCCGAATCAATCCGCTACAATACCAGCATGGAGCTAATGTAGTTACCATGATAATTTTAGAATAAGACTTTTGTCTCCCAGCATTTCTGAATGCATCTGTTTCACCATGAAGAGAAGGATCGCCATTTTGAATTCGTCGATTTCGCCCTTGACCGAGCAAGGTTCCATTTTCAAGAAAAAGTGCAGCTCCAATAGGAATACCGCCTTCTTTTAATCCAATTTTTGCTTCTTGGATTGCAATTTCTAACATATATTTGTATTGAGAAAATTTGGCTGATTTCATTTCAATTGTATGTTTAACTTTTCATGTAGATTATTGAGCACAAAATATATTCAAAACTAAGAAGAAGAGCAAACAAACGCTCATTGTTTTGAGCTGAACTATGTTAAAATAGTTAATAGATTTTTATATTAAAAGGATTATATGATAAAACAAAAAATGTCTTTGTTGTATGGAATTGATGATACGCCCCCAATGGGTGAAATGATTATATTAGGGTTTCAGCATTATCTTACCATGTTTGGGTCTACAGTTGCAATTCCTCTTTTATTAGCGCCTGCATTGGGAATAACAAATCCAGTCGAAAAGGGATGGCTAATAGCCACCATGTTTTTTGTCAGTGGAATAACAACACTGTTGCAAACCACTTTTGGAAATCGCTTACCTATCGTACAAGGAGGTACTTTCTCTTTTTTAGCACCTACATTTGCCATTTGTAGTATGGCAGCATTAGCTAATTCGGGCTGGGAAGTTCGTATGCAACATGTTCAAGGAGCAATTATTGCTGGATCTCTTTTTGAAATCATAGTTGGAAGAACCGGAATGGTGGGCCGTCTCTTAAGATTTGTTGGTCCCATAACAATTGCACCGACCATTGCTTTAATTGGTTTATCTCTATTCAAATTTGGCGCGCCCGAAGCTGGGCGGTATTGGCCTATTGGTGGTTTAACAATTTTTCTTATAATATTATTCAGTCAATATCTTCGTAGCAAACATCGTACGTTTGAACTCTATCCTATACTTTTGGCAATTTTAACAGCGTGGGGTATTTCAGCACTATTTACGTTTTTAGGGTATTTCCCTGGAGGGCATCCTGCTCACACAAGTTTGGCGAATCTAAATAATGCATCTTGGTTTAGAATTCCAACTCCATTTCAGTGGGGATTTCCCCAATTTGGACCTGCGGCAATCATTGGAATGTTGGCAGGTTATATTGCATCCATGGTAGAATCTATTGGCGATTATTATGCTTGTGCTCGACTTTCCGGTGCCCCGACGCCTGACAAGAACACCATAAATAAAGGAATAACATTTGAAGGGTTAGGTTGTTTAATTGCGGGAATATTTGGTACAGGGAATGGAACGACTTCTTATAGTGAAAACATTGGAGCCATCGGCTTAACTCGCGTTGGATCTCGAAGAGTTGTTCAGGCTGGAGCCGTGATAATGATTTTATTAGGAACCGTGTCTAAATTTGGTGCATTATTTACTACTATACCTCAACCTATTGTGGGTGGAATGTATTGTGCAATGTTTGGAATGATTACGGCTATTGGTTTATCTAATCTGCAATTTGTTGACCTTAATTCTACGCGAAATTTATTTATTCTTGGATTTGCTTTTTTTATGGGATTATCAATTCCGGAATATTTTGTTCAACATCCGATTCAATTAGACCCCGTTTGGTTAGGGAATATTTTAAACACACTTGGAAGTACAGGGATGGCAGTGGGCGCATTTTCAGCATTGATATTGGATAATACAATTCCTGGGACCGACGAAGAAAGAGGTTTAAATGCTTGAGGAAATAGCGTTGAAAGTGCATGAAATATTTAATGAGTTGTAAAAAAGGAATAAAACTATGTCTGTACTAATCAAAAATGGCCGCGTCATTACCGCAGTTGATGACTATTTAGCTGATGTTTTTATAGAAAATGAAACTATAACCCTTATTGGTAAGAAACTTGAAATGGAAGCCGATAATATTATTGATGCTTCGGGAAAATATTTGTTTCCAGGTGGATTAGATCCACACACACATTTGGACATGCCTTTTGGTGGAACCACATCAGCCGATGATTTTGAAACCGGAACTCGCGCAGCTGCTCATGGAGGAACCACAACATTAATTGATTTTGCAATTCAATCTAAAGGTCATTCAACCTTAGAAGCGTTGGATACATGGCATGCCAAAGCAGATGGCAAAACAGCGATAGATTATGGGTTTCATATGATTGTAACTGATTTAGAAGATAATCGCGTTCATGAAATGAAAATGTTAGCGGATGCTGGAGTGACATCATATAAATTATTTATGGCTTACCCGGGTGTTTTATATGTAGATGACGGCACCATTTATCGTGCGATGAAAAAAGCAGGCGAAGATGGAACCGTTGTTTGTATGCATGCGGAAAATGGTATTGTGATTGATGAAATTGTAAAACAAGCAGTAGCTGATGGAAAAACAGCTCCAAAATATCACGCCATTACACGTCCAACTCGCATGGAAGCAGAAGGAGTGCATCGTGCGATTTCCATTGCAGAAGTTGCAAATGTTCCAATCTACATTGTTCATTTGTCGTCGTCAGATGCTTTAGAACAAGTGATGCTTGCTCGTAATCGAGGGGTTCATGCTTTTGCTGAGACATGTCCGCAGTATTTATTTTTAGATGATTCATATTATGATAAAGAAGGATTTGAAGGTGCCAAATATGTAATGACGCCTGCACTTCGAGAAAAGTGGAATCAGGATGAATTATGGAAAGGGTTGAAGTTCGGTGATCTTCAATCCATTGCTACTGATCATTGTCCCTTTTGTTTTAAAGATCAAAAAGTATTAGGTATTGATGATTTTTCTAAAATACCAAATGGGGCTCCTGGTGTCGAAAATCGCATGAGTCTCGTATTTAATGGCGGTGTCAAATCTGGGCGGATTTCATTAAATAAATTTGTTGAATTAACATCAACTGCCGCAGCAAAAACATTTGGACTTTTCCCTAAAAAAGGTACGATTGCTGTTGGAAGTGATGCGGATATTGTTGTTTTTGATCCAAATCGAACAGAAACAATTAGTGTAAATAATACATGTACACACCATATGAATGTAGATTACAATACTTATGAAGGATTCGAAGTAACGGGGTTTACTGAAACAGTTCTATCTCGTGGTAAAATTATTATTAAAAATTGTGAGTACATAGGAAAGAAAGGTGATGGTCACTTTTTAAAACGTGGGCTTTATGGCGGTATGAAATAAATAAAAATTAGGAGATTACGAATGTCACGAAATATTAAATCTGGATTAATCCAAATGAGTCTTCCTATGACAGAAGGAGAAGGCACGATTACAGAAATAATGGATGCAATGGTTCAAAAGCATATTCCAATGATTGAAGATGCAGGGAAACAAGGTGTTCAAATTTTATGTTTACAAGAAATTTTCAATACACCCTATTTTTGTCCTGGACAAGATAATGCATGGTATGCTTCTGCAGAAGCAGTTCCAGGGCCAACAACTGATCTTATGCAAGAATATGCAAAAAAATATAACATGGTCATTATTGTCCCTATTTATGAAAGAGAGCAGGCTGGCGTATTTTATAATACGGCAGCGGTGATTGATGCAGATGGAAAATATTTGGGGAAATATCGAAAGAACCATATCCCGCATACATCTGGCTTTTGGGAAAAGTATTTTTTCAAACCCGGCAATTTAGGATACCCTGTTTTCGAAACAAAATATGCAAAAGTTGGAGTGTACATTTGCTATGATCGCCATTTTCCGGATGGAGCAAGATGTCTCGGGTTGAATGGTGCAGAAATTGTTTATAATCCGTCCGCAACCGTTGCTGGACTAAGTGAATATTTGTGGAAATTAGAACAACCAGCTCATGCAGCAGCTAACGGGTATTTTATGGGTTGCATCAACCGAGTTGGAACAGAAAAACCGTGGAATTTAGGTGAGTTTTATGGGACATCGTACTTTGTGAATCCACGAGGTCAGATTATTGCTGAGGCGTCAAGAGATCAAGATGAATTATTAGTCTCGGAATTTGATTTGGATATGATTGATGAAGTACGTTCGACTTGGCAGTTTTTTCGTGATCGTCGCCCAGAAACTTATGATAAGTTAGTTGAACTTTAATAAAAACAATACAAAGAGAAAATTATGGCAGATTTAAGCATAGAAGTAAACGGTGTAAAATTTCCAAATCCATTTGTGATTGGGTCTGGACCTCCAAGCACAAATTCAAAAACCATTATTAAAGCATTTGACAATGGGTGGGGAGGTGTTTCTGCAAAAACAGTCAGTCTGACTGAGACTCCAGTTATAAATGTTGCACCACGATATGGAAAGTTAAAAACACCAAATGGTGAAATTATAGGTTTTGAGAATATTGAGTTAATATCTGATAGAACGTTGGAAGTATGGTTGGATGAATTCAAGATGATAAAAGATGCTCACCCTGATAAAGTATTGATTTCTTCGATAATGGAAAAATACAATAAAGATTCATGGCAAGAATTAGTGGGAAGAATAGTTGAAACGGGTGTGGATATGTTTGAATTAAACTTTTCATGTCCACATGGTCACCCGGAAGAAGGTATGGGAGCGGCTATGGGGCAGAACCCAGATATGGTTAAAGAAGTTACAGGTTGGGTTGCCGAGGTTACAGACTTGCCAATATGGGCTAAGATGACACCCGATATTTTAGATATTACTAAACCAGCAATAGCGGCGATGGACGGAGGTGCCCATGGTATTGCAGCAATCAATACAATCCCATCCATTTTAAATGTTGATCTTGAAACGTTGGCTCCTATGCCTACTGTAGAAGGTTATTCAACGCCAGGAGGGTATTCCTATTATGCAGTGAAACCCATTGCGTTACGTATGGTGTCCCAATTAGGAATCGGAGTTCCGGATGCAGAAATATCAGGTATCGGTGGTGTTATCAGTAGCCGTGAAGCGATTGAATTTATCCTACTGGGAAGTTCTACTGTTCAGGTTTGTACAGGGGTAATGTTGCAGGGCTACGAAATGGTGAACGAAATGTGTGATGGTTTATCAAATTTTATGGAGAAACATGGTTTTAAAACCGTACGTGAAATCGTTGGCCATTCATTACAATATCTTACAACACATCATGATTTAGCGGAAAAACGACTCGCAAAAAAAGCGAATGCATTTGGAGCAAATCGTGATAATAATTGGACTGGTGATATTAAGAAGGAAACAGATGACCTAGTCAGTAAATAAGTTTTTATATTTAACTCATTGTTACAAAAAATAAATTTTAAATAAAAGGGGAAATATGTCTACAAATCTTGAACATCTCTGGATGCCATTTTCAGCAAATCGTGGATTTAAAGCAGAACCGCGATTAATGAATGAAGCGAAAGGGATGTATTATAAAAAACTTGATGGCACAAAAGTCTTAGATGGTACAGCAGGGTTATGGTGTTGTAATGCCGGTCATGGAAATGATAAAATAGTAAAAGCAATTCAAGATCAAGCAGGTAAATTAGATTTTGCACCGTCATTTCAAATGGGACATCCTTTAGCATTTGAAGCAGCAGAAAAGCTCCTAGAGCTAGCGCCTAACAATGATTTTCAATATGCTTTTTTTACAAATTCAGGATCAGAAGCAGTAGATACTGCATTGAAAATTGCTTTGGGGTACCAGCAACATAGAGGTAACACTGACAAAACTATTTTAGTTGGCCGAGAACGTGCTTATCACGGGGTAGGTTTTGGTGGCATTTCTGTGGGTGGGTTGCCTATGAATAAAAAACATTTTCCTCTTTTAGAAAATGTAGATCATATTTGCTCTACTCATAATTTAGAGAAAAATGCTTTTAGTAAAGGCCAACCAGAATGGGGAAAGGAATTGGCAGATGATTTATTACGAGTCATTGAAAAACATGGTGCTGACAAAATTGCAGCATTTATCACTGAACCCTTGGCTGGTTCAACTGGTGTTTTAGTTCCGCCAAAAGGGTATTTGGAACGAGTTAGAGACATATGCACAAAACATGATATACTATTAATATTTGATGAAGTGATTACAGGTTTTGGTCGATTGGGTACTCCTTTTGCTGCTCAATATTTTAATGTTGAGCCTGATTTAATTACCTGTGCAAAAGGATTAACAAGTGGTACAATTCCAATGGGTGCAGTTTTAGTGAAAAAGGAAATATATGATGCGTATCAAGATGGAGATGCCAAAGCAATTGATTTGTTCCATGGATATACTTACTCTGCGCATCCAATGGCATCAGCAGCTTTAATTGCATCATTGGAGGTCTATACAGACGATGGCTTATTTGAGCAAGCTTCCATAATGTCGTCCTATTGGGAAGATGCGCTACATTCGCTTAAAGGAACCGATCATATTATTGATATTAGGAATTTAGGATTAGTGGCTGGCATAGAAATGGAATCAAGAGAAGGAAAGCCCGGTTCTCGAGGATATGATGTATTTACAGATGGATTTCATAACCATAATTTATTGTTGAGAATAACAGGGGATACACTTGCTTTATCTCCACCGCTTATTGCGAAAAAGGAACATATTGATCAAATAGTGGAAATATTGAAAAACATAATTCCTAAGCATTAGATATTAAAGTATTTCTGGGAAAAGTTTCTTTCTAGAAATTATCATTATATTGAGCATCAAGAAAAAAATGAATCATAAAAACTATATTAACAATCAATGGGTGGATGCGGTGGAAGGTAAAACTTTCGAAGTGGAAAACCCATTTACCCAAGAAATGATTGCACGAGTTCCTTATAGCTCTGCTACAGATGTAGATAATGCAGTTGTAGCTGCAAAAAATGCATGGAAAAGTTGGAAAATATTAGGCTCATTAGACATGAGAGATTTACTGAGGGAAGTGGCTGTTAAAAGTAGAATTAATGATCATGAAATCGCAAAAATCATCTCCCATGAAAGTGGTAAACCACTCATTGAGTGTTTAGATGAAATCGAATGGATTGCTTCAATTTTCGAATATTATTCCGAATTGGGGAGAGATCAACGAGGGCGAGTTGTTGCTCCCGTTACCCCCAAATCTATGAGCGTCGTTGTGAAAGAAGCATATGGTGTTGTGGGGTGCATTGTTCCTTGGAATTACCCACTTCTTCTTATGGCGTGGAAAGTTGCTCCAGCTTTAGCAGCAGGAAATACTGTTGTAGTAAAGCCATCAGAAATCACGCCTCTTTCCATTATACGATGGTTGGAAGTTGCTTGTGATCATTTGCCTAAAGGAATTCTCAATATGATAACAGGGTTTGGTGACGTTGGCGCTTCGTTGGTAGAACATCCAGATACACGCGTTATTGCCTTCACAGGATCTGTCGAAACGGGAAAAAAGATAGCAATGATGGCTGCATCGCAACTTAAAAAAACTAGTTTAGAATTAGGTGGAAATGATCCAATTATTATTTGTGATGATGTGGATATTCAAATTGCAGCAAGAGGAACAGCTTGGGGTGGCCTTTTGAATGGCGGTCAGGTTTGTACATCCTTGGAAAGAGTTTTTGTAATGGAAACCATTGCAAATGATTTTATAGAAGCTGTTGTAGAAGAAGCAAAAAAAGTTCGATTAGGAAATCCAATGGATGGGCAAACTGATATGGGTCCCTTGGTATCAAGGATGCAATTAGAGAAAACAGAAGGAAAAGTTTCTCGAGCAAAATTAGAGGGCGCACGGTTATTATGTGGCGGTGATCGACCAAGTGAGTTTGAAAAAGGTTATTTTTATAATCCAACCGTATTTGATCAAATCACAAGTGAAATGGAAATGATGAATGTTGAAACATTTGGTCCTATTATTCCAATTCAAAAAGTTAAAAATTTAAGAGAAGCCATCGAATTAGCAAATAACTCTCAATATGGATTAGGATGCAGTATTTATACCAATGATTTGGAAAAAGCGATGACGGCTGCTCATGATATAAAAGCAGGGTCATTTTGGATTAATGATCCTTTAACAGATAATGAGGCTGCACCATTTGGTGGAATGAAAATGTCGGGTGGTGGTCGTGAATTGGGGATTGAAGGCTTGGATGAATTTCGAGAGTCCAAACATATATTAATTGATTACAAAATTCGAGAAAAAGATTATTGGTTCCCTTATGATTTAGATCAAGGAAGAAAAACTTAGACTAATAGATGTTAATTTTTTATAACTATTTTTTATCTTTTTTATGCAAAAAAAGATATCTGATGAAATTTACAAATAACAATTAAAATAAAGAGAAAATACGATGAATAAAATTATGTTTCAAAATTATGGTACCCAATCAAACTGGGTGAATGGGAAATATCACCCATCATATTCTAAAAAAACAATTTCGATAATATCACCTTATTTTGGCAAAGAGATTGCAACAATTCCTGAATCTAATTTTGCTGATTTGGATTTTGCCGTTAAAAATGCACAAGCAGCATTTCCGGCATGGTCAGGGTTAAATATTCGAGATAGGGCTGAAGTTATGTTTAATCTTAAATCCATTATAGAAAACAATCTAGATGAAATGGCTGAACTAATTGCTTTAGATAATGGTAAAACCGTTGCAGATGCAAAAGGAAGCATTCTTCGAGGGAAAGAAGTCGTGGAATTTGCCACGTCTTTGCCCAGTATGTTACGCGGGGATTCTTCACCCGTTGGGTCTGGAATAACATGTACTATGACTCAAGAACCTTTGGGTGTAGTGGCAGGAATAACACCTTTCAATTTTCCTGCAATGGTTCCGCTTTGGATGATTCCATTGGCAATCACAACTGGGAATTGTTTTATTTTGAAGCCATCAGAGCAAACACCTTTATCAACTTTTAAATTGGCTGAATACTTAAAAGAAGCTGGTCTCCCAGATGGCGTTTTCAATATTGTGAATGGTGCCCGGGAAGTGGTGGAAGGAATTTGCGATCACCCGGATATTAAGGCCGTGGCTTTTGTAGGATCATCGACAGTGGCAAAAATCGTTTATGCTAGATCCGCAGCAAACGGTAAACGAGCCATCTGCTTGGGTGGGGCAAAAAACCACATGATTGTTGTTCCCGATGCGGATCAAGATTCTACCGCAAAAGGATTACTTGCCAGTTCCATGGGTAGTGCAGGGCAAAGATGCATGGCCGCAAGTGTAGCGGTTGGAGTTGCAAATATTGACCCTATTATTGATCAATTGGTGGAGGAAGCCCGGAATTATAAATTGGGTGTGGATATGGGAACCATCGTGAGTAAAGCTGCTTTAGATCGCATCACTAATTATATTGATGAAGCAGAAAAAATGGGTGCCAAAATTCTAATAGATGGACGAAATGCAACTCCACCTGAAGGCTATGAAAATGGATATTGGCTTGGGGCAACTATTTTAGATCATGTCGAGCCGGATTGGCCAAGTGCTACGGATGAAATATTTGGACCCGTTTTATCAATTATAAGAAAAGATAATTTGGAAGATGCTATGCAGGTGGAAAATGGGAATCAATACGGAAATGCAGCAGCGGTCTTTACCACATCTGGTCAGGTTGCCAAAACCATTTCAGAATCGGCTTCTGCTGGGATGATTGGAATTAATATTGGTGTTCCCGTTCCAAGGGAACCCTACAGCTTTGGAGGGTGGAATGAATCCAAATATGGCCATGGTGATATTACTGGGAAAAGTGGAGTAGATTTTTGGACCAATTTGAAAAAAGTCACTGCCCGATGGCCCGAATCAACCGAAGCGTGGAAAAAGTATTTTTAGGGAGACCGATAAACCGACTATTCTAGGTTAAATCCAAAGTTTAATAAAAATTCAACATCGCTTTTGATTACTGTGCAATAATAGCGTTCACCTGTAGGACAAATACAAGCAGCGCAAACAGCATTATATATCCATTTACTATAGGAGTCGTACATTTTAACCCCGACGGATTTATAGTAATCTGTAAATATTTTTAAGCGACCATCTTCGGTTGATGGATATTCGTCATACTCGTGTGTTTCTAACCAGGTGACATCCCACTCGTTACTTAAACATTGAGTAGGGTCAATAAATACTGATATTTTATCTTGGTTTGGCTCGCAGGATAAAAATATAATAGTCAAATAGAATATTGATAATAATTGTTTTATCACTTTATTTATGAAAAGCTTTTACTGATTGGTCAAATTTGATCCGCAATTAGAACAAAATTTAGAATTATCCGTTTGGTTAGCATCTCCACACACAATACATTCCTTTTTGTTAGATTGTTCGGATGGGAAATTTAATTCACTGGTAATAATGCCAGTGGGAACTGCAATGATGCTATATCCGATAATCATAATGAGTGCAGCGATACTTTGCCCAAGGTTTGTCATGGGAGAAATATCACCATAACCCACAGTGGTGAGGGTTACAATCGCCCAATAGATACTCCGGGGAATACTGGTGAATCCAGCAGCTTCGCCTTCAATGAGATACATGACAGATCCAAGAATAATTACTATATTCATGACAGAAAAAAGAAAAACAAATATTTTTCGGCGACTGGCAAACATAGCTTTCATAAGGTGATCTGCTTCACCCATGAATTGAACCAATTTTAATACTCGAAAAACGCGCAATACTCTTAATACACGAATGACTGTTAATACTTCTGTACCAGGTAAAAATAAACTTAAATAAGTTGGAATGAGTGCTAAAAGATCAATAATACCAAAAAAACTGAATATGTAACTGGTGGGCCGGCGGATACAATAAATTCGTAAAAGATATTCAAGGGTGAATAAGACTGTAAATACCCACTCGGCATCATTAAATATTTCACCATATTTTTGGTTATATTCAGTAACGCTATCTAAAAGAACCATAAGGATACTTAGAAAAATGGTTACAATTAGAACAACGTCAAAAAGTTTGCCACCTCGGGTGTCAGTTCCGAAGATTACAACCTTTATTCTATCTTTAATTGCGCTCATGAATGGAATAATGTAGTCATTTTTTCATTATTTTTTTTATAAAATTATTTTTTTAATTAAACCAAACACCCATCCCGCGTTTTCTTAATTCTTGCCCTAACATTTTTTCAATTTCCTCTGCATCCTTACGAGTTGGGACTGGATTGTATTTTTCAAATAAATCAGGCCGAAGGTTTAATCCGAATTGTTTTGCGTATTTATTAGATTTATATCCTTCCTTGTGTTGTTCAAAACGGATTTCAGGTTTTCTTGATGATTGTCCGACATATACACATCCATTGCCCTTTATGTATTTTGGGTTTTTGGCTCTGAACTTTTTTAGGTCGGCCACAGTTGGGTCGAGTTCAATTACATAGACATAGTAAGATTTCATTCAAAAAACTTAAAAATAATTCACTTTAATAGTTGCGATTAATTTTCATTTAAAGTTATAATTGCTAGCCTCTTTTTGGCGAATTATTTCGAATTGAAAGATGAAAGAAAAAGAGGATGACAAATGAAATAAAGTTGATTTTCAACTTTTCAAAAAGGCTTCGGGTTGGCGCTAGAAGCCTTTTTTCATATATAAAATTAACTTAAATTTCAGTGCTTTTTGAAAATGGGGGCGATCGGTATCGACGGGATATGAGACATGTCGGACTGCACGCGGAGGATGATAGTCACCTCCTTAAATATCTGTCAATACCTATATATGCCGATTACGGCTACATGGCTGCAGCTTAGACTGTAGTTCGTTCCGGGCTGAATGCGTCTGTGGTTTAACCCAAGGAACGTCACTTACATAGGCTAGTCCCGAGAATGCTTGCGGCTTCGGGATGAAATTTAGCAGGCTGGTTCTTCTGGCTTTTTGTCGCTGATATAAAGAAGAATAAGATTCCAATCGGACGACTAAGCATGTAGACGTCTTGCATCACTCTATTTTGGACGGGAGTTCGATTCTCCCCGCCTCCACAATCTCAATATGCAGTTATTGCGTGTATTATGCTTTGATAATGCCTAATACAGATAAAATAAAATATACAATAAAGAAATATTTCATATATCGTACCCTAATATTCGAATTAAAGAAAATTAATATATTATTACAGAACTGGTAGAAACAACAAATTACGAGTTTATCTTAATAGTATGAAGATGAGTAAATTAAGCTATGATAAAACGAATCATACCATTACTATTCTTGTTTGTCTCGGGATATACTCAAACGGGGACTTATGCAAACTTTCAGGTGAACGTTTTTAATAATCCATATCCAGCCAATATGTTTATCCATACCATGGGCGCACAATCGAAATATATGGCAATTATTGATTCTACGCTTAATCCTTCCTGGTTTATTAATAGTGGCGAATTAGGTCTGGACTTTAAAGTTAATCATAATCAGCTTTCTTACTTTAAAAGGATAGATCAATCATGGATTTTATTAAATGAATATATGGTTGAGATAGATACTTTAAAATGTATCGGAGGGTATAATGCAGATTACCATGATATGCAGGTTTTGAGTGATGGTGGGTATTTTCTTCAGGCATATGATTCAATATTGGTAGATATGAGTACGATTGTCACTAATGGGAGTCCGAATGCTACAATTCATTTATTAATTATTCAGGAGTTTGATATTAATCATAATCTAATATTTGAGTGGAATGCATGGAACCATTTAAATATTTCCGATTATACCAATTTAAATTTGACGTCAAATAATATTACTTGGATGCATGGAAATAGTATAGAAGTTGATTTCGATGAAAATATAATTATTTCCAATAGAAGGAGTAGTGAAATCATCAAAATTGATAGAATCACAGGTGAAGTAATTTGGTTTCTTGGAGGTCCAAATAATGAATTTTTATTTTTAAACGATTCACTTAATGGATTTAGAAAACAACATGATGTCAGACGAATTGAGAATGGAAATATTACCCTTTTTGATAATGGGAATACTCATGACACTCCTCTTTCAAGAGCATTAGAGTATGAAATTGACGAAGATGAAAAAGTTGTCAATCTTATTTGGGATTTTGTACAGCCGGATGGATATGTTGCTTTAGCCATGGGAAGTGTTCAGCGTTTACCAAATAATAATACACTTATTAATTGGGGAACATTAAATAATCGTGGTGCAATTATTACTGAAGTTGATTATGAAAAAAACATTGTTCTTGATATTCAATTTTCTCAGGGGAATAAGTGTTATAAAGTAAGAAAAAATACATGGGATTTTGCTACAAATCTCCTTCCGGGCGATACGAATTTGGATAACCAAATTAATATTTATGATTTAAACTACATTGTAGATTATATTTTATTTGATCAATCAGATTCGGACGTTTTTCATTTATTTAGGTTCGATGTTAATCGTGATGGAATAATTAATTCAAGTGATATTGATTTTCTTGCAAACCAGATTCTTGTGAACTGATTAATAGAGTTATATTAAAAACTAGTTTGGAAAAAAACCGTAGGTGTAATCCCAAACATGCTTACATCTGTCATAGAAATTTCGGGTGTATAAGGGTTTATCCGTTTATGGCTAATGTTGTTTCTATTATATAAATTATAAATTGAAAATCCTGCTCGAATATTAATGATGGGTAATGCCCATGATCGAGACACACTAATATCTAGATGATGAATGGGATCAATTCGAGATTTATTTTGTTCGGCTGAAATCACAATTTGATGATTAATAGCATAAATATTTTCGGAATCAGTATAAACTTGTCCTGAAGAATAGATCCAGTTCGCAGTTAATTCCCAAGACCCAATTTGAGTCATCATTACTGATTTAAATTCCTGAGTTTTATCATGATCACTCAAAAAGGGAATACCATCATTTATACCGGGGAAGGTGTATAAGGTTTTGTTTCGTTGATAAGAAAACCATCCTGTAATTCGCCCGTTTTGTTTTCTAAATAATAGTTCTATACCGGTGGACTTTCCATTTCCGTAGTGGAGAAAAAGATTATCGGAATCTTGCCGATGATTTAAAGAAGTTGTTGGACTATAAGCTTCAAGAAATTGAACTAAATCATCCATTGATCTATAATAATATTCTCCAGTAATACTATAATCTTTCAAGTCTATATTTAAACCAAAATGAGTATTTAATGAAGAAATATTTGGAATCATATTAGTTGACAGCACCCACATACCTTGGGTTCCGCGTGTATTTTGATTTCCAATAAGTCGATGAAGGAATTGGTAATGTTTTCCAATAGATGTTTCTAAAGTAATGTTTGAAAATAATTTATTAACCACAGATATTCTAGGCGCAGAATAAAAACCATTTCGCTCAGAAAAATACGATACCCTTAAACCTGATTGAATTTCCCAATTGGGATTAGGAGACCATTTATCTTGTAAATAAAAAGAATGTAAAAACCCATTTTGTTCTTGAGAAGAATTTTTTTCGGTCGATCCATCTGATTTAATGTCAATAAATTTTATTTTATAAAATGTTTCGTCGAAACCAGTTCCGATTTTGTGATTTTTAATTCCGATATATCGATGATGAAATTTTATAGACTTGTCATGAAAATTGTTATTTTCTAAAATAGTTCCAGTTTCCATTTGAGTTTTATTTACTTCAGCGAAATTTTTAGAATCATATGAGCTTGAATAGGTATAGTTAGAGAAAATAATTTGAGTATTTGATTCGAAATTCCAATGGGACGTTAGATTCAAACTCATTCCATTGCTTTTCCACTCAGTAATCCCTTTTGTGTAGGTTGTATCATATCCTAATAAAGTTGAGAAGCCATAAAAATCACGTTCCTCTATAATTGAATCTAATCCAGTAGTTTGTGTTAAAGTAATTCGATGATTGGGCGAAGCGATTAATGATATATGATTTGTCATATCTACATAAGAAAATCGGGGAGTATAGAATGATTTTTGTGATGGATTGTCAGCGCTTTCTCCAATAAGATTAAAATTATCATCTCCTGTAACAAAGTCTTGGATGGATTTATGAAGTTTTGTTTGATAGTTAATTGCGGTAGAACTTCTTAAGTTGAAAATCCAACTTCCTCTGTTAAAAAGAGGTAACTCACCCGAAATTCCCTGGCTCATAAGGTTTCCATAAATTGACCCATGCGGTTTAAGAGTGTTCCCATATCGACTTGTAAGTTCAATTACGCTAGATATTCGCCCACCATATTGTGCTGGAAAACCACCTTTATAAACTTGGATATCTTTGATTGCGTTTGCATTAATCCCACTTATAAACCCAAATAAATGTTCTGTGTGATAAAGAGGCATTCCATCGAGAAGGATCAGGTTTTGATCTGGTGTCCCTCCGCGAATATATAATCCCGATGACCCACCCAAGCCTAGTTGGATACCAGGTAGCAATTGTAATGCTCTAAAAATATCAATTTCACCTAAATTAGGTAATGTAGAAATATGTCGAGGGGAAAAGGAAATTTGTCCGGGAGAATTTGATCGATCCATAAATTCTCGAGTAACACCAGTTATTGAAACGGTTTCTGTCGAAAGTACCTTTGGCGAAATAAATATTTCTTGAAATATTGATTCATTCTTTGGGAATAGAAGCGGACGTTTTTCAGTTTCATATCCAATATAAGAAATGGTAAGCGTACAAACTCGAGTTGAAATATTCGTGATTGAAAATGTACCATCATTCCTAGAAATATCACCAATCATTAATTTAGGTATGAATACATTTGCAAATGGAACGGGCTCACCTGTCTCTTTATCCATTATTCTGCCTGTTGTAAAAAAACGAAACGGTGAGACAGAATTAAAAATAGTAAACTGGTTTCCTGTTTGTTTCCAATCCAAATCTGAAGTTGTTAAAATCGAAACTATAGCTTCTAACTGTGTACAGGAACTACATTCTGCTGATATGATGGGATTTGAAATGTTATCAGTGAAAACAATAGACACACCATGATGATTGATTAATTCTTTAAGTGCAGATTTTAGATGAATCTGGTTAAAGTTGAAATCTATTAAATCTGGAATTGTAGCAGAAAAAGCAGGACTTGAATATAAAAGTCCTGCTAATAAAAATTTATAGAGGGGAAATTGTTTAGTTAATCGTACAAATGTCACCATCAAATTTAAACTCATGTTGAGTCAAAAATGAAATAGTGCTCAATACTGTATTTAAATCTTGTGTATCAATAACACCGGTGACAGAAAGGTCAAATAAATCGGGATTTGTAAATTTAAAGATAATCCCAAAAGTCCGCTCAATCTCTCCACAAACAACGGATAAAGGCGTTTTGTTGAAAACGAGTTTTTTATTCATCCAGTCTGGATAGTTCCTATAGGACACTTTTTGTAAACTAGTTTTATCGAATTCTGAATCAATATTAAGCATTTGTCCTTTAGTGAGAGTGACAGATTCAGTATCATTGGAAACAGTTACAACGCCTGAATTAACGCCAACTTCAAATCCATCTTTTCTCGCACGAACATTAAATGTAGTTCCTAGTACAGTAACTTTGCCCCGATTTGTATGAATTGTAAATGGGATGTTCCCTTTTTGAACATCAAAATACGCTTCACCCACGAGTGTGAGTGATCGATGAATTGAATTAAAATCTTTTTTATATTTTATTTGGCTACCAGCATTTAAGGTGACCTTTGAGCCATCTGGTAAATCCATCGTATGGAAATCAGTTGCTTCAGTTACAACAGTATTTGTCGTTATGGAATCATATGCAATCGGGAGTGCAATAATTAATGCTAGCCCAAATGCGATAGCATAAGAAAGTTTTGGTTTTAAAATAGTCCAAATGGTATGATTAACAGGAGAATTCTTTTCTTGCTCAAGTTTAATATCCATATCAGATATATCTATTTGCTGAGATAAGCGCATCCATGCTTCATCTTTATTAGGTGTAGGTGGCAGGTCAATCTGAGCACTGCGTTCCCAAATAAGTTTTTCTATAGTGTCTAATTTCTTCATTATTTAATTTTCTGTGTATTCAAGTCAAGTTTGTCACTGTATTAAAAGAACGTCAAATCTCACCAAAATACTCACAAATAATTTTTTAAATTTTTCTTTAAAACCTTGAGTGCTCGATAAATTTGATTCTCAACTGTTCTAACACTTAAGTCCAATAATTCAGCGATTTCAGGATTCGTTTTACCTTCTATACGGCTTAGGATAAAAATACTCCTACACTTATCGGGCAATTGATCATTCACAATACTTTGAATTTCTTCTTGAAGTATATTTGCTTGGTTTATTAATTCGGGGTCATCGAAATGGGATTTTCCATATTCAGGAATTAATTCTTCATGTCTGTATCGAACTTCCATATGACGAAAATGGTCATAACATAAATTTGTGCTGATTCGAGCAATTAGTGAAAAAAATGATTTATTGGGTTGGAGATTTTTACGGGTTTTCCAAATACGGAGAAATGTTTCTTGAGTGATATCATCGGCAAGATCTGCATCTTTTATACGGTAAATAACAAACCGATATAATGTATCATAAAAATTAGAAAAAAGTTGTTGGAACGCACTTTTGTCCGAATTTTTAACCTGTTGTAGAAGAAGTTGTTCCTGTTCTCTCATAGTAAAAAGGGTATGAATTTAACGGGACTTCCTTGTGATAAATAGGATTTGTTGTTATATAACCTCATTAATTCATCAGCCACGAAGGTCGCCAAGTTTCACGAAGAAAAAAGATAAAATGTTGACAAAAATAAAATTACAAAGTATGGATACATCATTCATTGTATCTCCTTTGTTATCAGTCTTTTGTGTTTTTTGTGTGCTTGCATCCCGTGTTTTTTGCGGGGCATTTTGTGGCGAATAATCCAGGATAAAACAATAAATCATGTTTCTGTAGATTGAATAGTTCCATTTTTTTCAATTTTCTTGTAGTTTTCGATTAATCATATCAAATAAATGAACCATTCTAATAATATAAATTCAACATTTGAATCTCAGCGAAAAGCAATAGGACCTATTCCTATTAAAGTACGCTTGCAGCAATTAGTAAAATTAGAAGAATGGATTCAATCCCATCATCAAGAAATTGTTGATTCACATTTTCAAGATTTAGGGAAACCAAAACCTGAAGTTGATTTAGCTGAAGTTTGGTATGTTATGTCAGAAATAAAACTGGCTCGAAAAAAATTACATCAGTGGATGAGTCCAAAAAGAAAAGGTGTATCAACAATTACACTTATGACGGCTCAATCCTGGGTACATCTTGAACCTAAAGGAGTGGTTCTTATTATTTCACCCTGGAATTTCCCGTTCAATTTGACTGTGGGGCCATTGGTTTCAGCGTTGGCAGCTGGAAACCGTGTAATTATCAAGCCATCTGAAATGACTCCAAATGTAAGTGCCTTGATTGAACAAATGATTTCTGACCTATTTGAACCGGATTTTGTATCTGTGTTTATAGGTAATTCAGAGGTTGCGCAATCATTGCTTGAATTACCATTTAATCACATTTTTTTTACAGGAAGCCCTGCAGTTGGGAAAATTGTTATGCGGGCAGCAGCAAACTATTTATCGTCAATCACACTTGAATTAGGAGGCAAATCTCCAACAATTATTGATGAAACAGCTCACTTAGATATGACTGTTAAAAAATTAACTTGGGGTAAATGTCTAAATGCAGGCCAGTCTTGTATAGCCCCAGATTATATATTAATTCATCATAGTGTAAAAGATGCATTTATTGAAAAAATGTCTCATCGATTAAATGAAGTTTTTGGGTCAACAATGGAAAAGAAAATTTCATCTCCTGATTTTGGTCGAATCGTGAATTCTCATCATTGGAATCGCATTAACTCATTACTTGAAGATGCAATTGATGAAGGCGCTACCCTTGCGCATGGTGGTGGAAAAAATGAAGAAAATAAATTTTTTGAACCAAGTTTACTTGATAATGTAACGTCAGATATGAAAATTATGAATGAAGAAATATTTGGTCCATTATTACCAATCATTTCTTTTGAATCTATTGAAGATTGTTTAGCTATAATTAATACGAGACCTAAACCGTTAGCACTTTATATGTTTTCGAATTCAAAAAAGAATATTGAAAATGTGATTCAACATACATCGTCCGGAGGAATGGTTATCAATGAAGTTAATTCCCACTTTTCTAATTTAGAGCTTCCATTTGGAGGTGTCAATACAAGTGGGTTTGGTAAAACGCATGGCTATGAAGGATTTCTATCGTTTTCAAATGAAAGAGCAATGTTGAAAAACGGAAGATTGAGCATGATAAGTTTAGTATTCCCGCCCTATACAAACTGGACAAAAAAAATAATACGTTTTATTACTAGATACCTATAATTATAGATGAAAATTCTTTTGATATTTCCAAAAATATTTTGGAAAACTTTTTGAACTGTCAGACTGACAAATCCAAAATACAGAACTAAATTTAGGGATATGCTAAAACATACATTTAGTCGTTTGTTTATCGTCGGAGGAGTTCTTTCATTTGCGCTACTCATATCGGGTTGTTCTATGATTAGAGGTCCATTGTATCCTGATGTCATTTATAATAACAGGCAACCTTTAATTTCTGTTACTTATGAGTATGGAGAGATTGAAGTTCAATTGCCTCTAGCTTATCCTGGTGGCGTCCCTGATATTATATCATTTCAAGTTTATGCTCAAGGCGACACATTAAACCCAATTATCTCTATTTTACAAGAGTCACCACATGTGTTTGTTGTATATCTTCCACAAGGAGTTTTGGATATACATTCTAAATCAAACCTTATAAAAATTATACCACAAGATACAAATTTTGAGTCTGTAAGTGTTCGTTTTCAAGGGATTCGGTTTGGCAAAATTCAATTACCACCTAAAGTAATTCGTATGAAACAATTAATAGTTTCAGGAACTGTATTTTTAAATAAAAATGGTAGAAATTTAGTTGGGGTAGATGTTTCATTACAGAACTTTGATAATGAGATTAAAAAAATAAAAACCAATGAAGCAGGATTTTATCAACTCGCGATCCCGGGAGAATATAAATATGCTAAACATGTCAGATTGGTTGCTGGAAATAATTTAATTTTCAAACCACATAAACAAAAGTTGGATTTTTCTCAATCTTTTAAATTAATTGAAAATGTAGGTGTTGGGCCAAGTGGAGATTTAGTTGACCCGCTTTATTTAACAAATAAAGATAATGTTCATTTTCGAGAAAAACCGGATATTGGTTCGAAAACTATTTTTCTATTAGAAAAAGGTGAGGCTGTTTCAGTCAAGCGAGTTACTCCGGGAGAATATAATGGATCAATTGAAGTTGAGCTTAATAATAAGAAAAAGGTAGAAATTGAAGGATGGGTTTATCGATCGGATGTATTTCTACTTGATTTAAATAATATATTTAAAAAAGGAGGTGATAATGATACAGAATTATAAATCGCTTGTATTCATACTATTACTTCCTGTCTATTTAAATGGACAAGTAAAATTGAGCGTAAATACAATTCCAAAGAAAGTTAAAGTTTTATTGGATGGTATCCTTATGGGGGAATCACCTATAAAAAATGAGAGAATCTCTCCCGGTGTCCATAAATTTGAAATTAATAAGAAAGGATATGCGCCTTTAGTTTATGACATAATAGTAAACCCTTCGCAGGCAGTTCATCTTGATTTCTTCCTGAATCCAATTTATCAAATAAAATTTAAAACAGAAGAAGTTGGATTGGTCTTTGAATTGAATGGGACTCAACAATGGGATAATAAATTTATTCGATTAAATATTGAAGCTGGAGACCATCTCCTTCGAGTGTTCAAATTAGGGGAAATCGTTGATGAACAGACCATTCATGTCGATGAACCCAAAAAGTTTAATTATTATTTAAAAAAATCTCTTTCCGAAGATTAAAAAATGAAAAATCAGTTTGCATTTTTTTTAATCTTATCTCTGAGTATTTTACTTGGAAATGATTTTAGACCTACATTTTTAGTCTTAAATCATTTTGACCGTTCTTTGTCCAATGTTGATTCAACAATGGTTAATACCTTTTCCAATTCAATTTTTGAATTTGATTCTACCTTTCATGTCCTCTTTGAAAATATTGATGAATATGAGAACCCTGCTTCGAGTTATATGGTAACAATTAGAGATTTGGGTGAAAAGCATAATGTGGATTATATTTTGTATAACCGAATTAAACACGATAAAAATCGATTTACTTTGGATGGGCAATTATTTAACACAAGATCTGGAGGCTTAATCCACAGACGTAAAGTTGATTTAATTAATTATTTAAATGGACAAATAAATGAATTAAACATGTGGATTGGAAATGTTGCTGGAATTTTAGATAATGAATGGCAATTGAATAGGGAATCCATCATGTTTTCAGACCCCGAAGATATTGAATTAAAAAAAACACCCCTGGGCGCAGCAATGCGAAGTTTGGTTGCACCTGGATGGGGGCAATCATATTCAGGAAAGAAAATTTCTTCAAAAGTATGGGCAGGGACAGAATCAACTCTGAGTTTGGCTATATTGTTTAGTTATTTAAAATATGATGAAGCTGCAAAAAGTTTTTTGAAAAATTTAAATTTGTATGGAAGTAGTGATGATGTTCAAAAAGTTACTGGTTTTCGAACTCAGGCTGAAATCGATTGGGAAAAACATAAAAAATATAGTGAACTAGCTATCGCATTTGCAGGAGCAACCGGAACAGGATGGGTTGCAAATAGTATTCATGCATGGATTATTGGTCCTCGACCTTATAAGAATATCTATCAAAAATGGGAATCACAAAAACCAAATACAGCAGGATAAGAAGTGAAAACCCTGTATGGACTTATTATAGTTTTTCTAGGTGTTGGATCTTGTACCATTTACGATAAGGAATTTGATAATCCTGTTGATTTTATAGCTAATAATGAAAAGGGAATTGGTGCTCCAACTCTTACTTTTTATCCTTTAACTCAGACAAAAGCATCCACAGAAACTGTAATAGTAGAATCCTTTATAGTTTTCAATCCGGACTCAATGAAATCTTTTGCCGGTGTCCATTTACAATTAGATTTTCCACAATCATTTTTAAGTTTTGATACTATCACTCCCGGACTTTTTATTACGGATACGAGTCAGGCCACACCTTTATTTACTTATACTTTTGATGGAACAAATACAGTTGATATTTATACTTACTTTTTAGATACAATTGAAACTGATTTATTAGGATCGGGACATTTAGCAAATATTATTTTTAGTCCGTTAGGGGTTGGTACTGATAGTGTATTATATAATTTAAGCGCTTGCGAAATGATAGATTATTATGATAATGTAGTTGAATTAAAGGGTGTCCGTGGCGCTGAGATTATTATCCAATGATGAAAATGTTTCGGATTTTCTTATTCTCATTTTTTATCACTCTTAGTTTTGGAGAACAGCTATATTTTGAAAATTTCAATGTAGGTTCCTGGCCAGCTGGATATACATTTGAAGGAAATTGGCAGGTAAATAGTAGTTGGGAGGGAAACAATTCTCCTCCGGCTGCTGTTTATAATTGGAGCCCTCAACAATCTAATTACGAACATCATATGGTTACTTCACCAATCAATGTAGGTGATAACGAATCAGTTTATGTAGAATTTTATTTTGCATTAGATTTTTATGCTCAAGGGCAATTAACCGGCTTAAAAATCTCTTATGACGGCGGTGCGGGTTGGGTTGATGTTTTAAATTATAGTATTGGTCCAGGTCTAGAAATTCAAGATAATCCTTGGACAAGTATTGAATCTTTCACTGCTGATGTTGTGGAAGGAAGTGATTTAAAAATTAGATGGACATCTTATGGTGTTGACTCTTGGGCCATTGATGGTTGGATCGTAGATGATATCAAGGTTTTATCACTCCCTAAATTAACTTCGGTCACAATAGAATCAGCAAATGAAGACCCTGCAACAGCATCCACAGGTACTAATAATTGGTTGAATTTCACATCTAATTCAGCATTATCGGGTACGCCTTATGTGCAAATCAACGGTACTGCATGTAATATTGATAATCTTGGTGGAAATAATTGGGTCGCTTATTATACTGTCTTAGATACAGATCCAGATGGGCCTCTTCAATTTACAATTAATTTTACAGATGCAGATGGATTGGATGGCAGCACGGTTAAGGAGACGACAAATGGGTCATCAGTTATTGTTGATAATTCTGACCCACCAAGATTTACTGTGGGAACAGTTACAAGTTTAGGTGGAAATGTTTACAATGAAATTTGGAATACTACAAATACTGAAATTGAATTGCTTGTAAATGTTCCGCAGGATTCTGCTGTGACTAGTTTTAATTATACGGCATCTAATAGTATTCTTTTTGATGGTGTGAATGATGAAATTTCTATTCCCAGCCAGGCAACCTATCAATTTACAAATACTCTAACGATTGAAGCTTGGGTAAAACCAGCATCAACTCCTTCAGATTATGATGGTTTTTTAAGCTACGCTATGGATGCTTCCCCAAATATAGCAGGTTTTGGTTTCTCATTTTATTTAACTGGATGGCGATTTTTTCTTAAAACATCAGCAAATACTATTAACTACAGCGGTATGGTTGAGGCTCAAATGCCCGTGGGACAATGGACACATATGGCAACAACTTATGATGGATCAATGATTCGGATGTATCGTAATGGGTCTAAAGTTGATTCCCTTGCAACAACAGGAAATGTAGAATGGGCTGGGGCGCCAGCAGAAATGGTATTTGGAAATTTCCCCCAAAATGGAGCTCCCCATTTTTTTAATGGTCAATTGGATGATATCCGATTATGGAATGTCGTGAGAACAAAACAGGAGATTAAAGCATCAAGTGAAATAATGCTTAATGGGGATGAAGCTGGCTTGGTCGGGTATTGGCAAATGGATGAAAGTTCAGGTTCTATTATAGCCGATCTTACTGCAACAGGAAATTCAGGGAATATAAATGGAGCAGTATTTGTTATTCAGGATTCTCCCATTGATTTGATTACACCCGTTTATGATACTGGTGTGATTGTAGGTTCTTCATTTCAATTGAGAGGGAGATTTAGTACAAATAATTTTGAAGGGATTGGATTAAATGATACAATCACTATTGCAAATTTTAATGCTGGCATAAAAAGTGTTTCCGTTACAAAAGAAGCTTTTGAATCTCTTGTAGGATTTTCTCATGGAGAAATAGCGCAGTTATCAGCAACTCTTTTTGACGTTGCAGGAAATTTTTCGTTAGGAGACACTAGTTCCACAAATACAGTAGTTGATATTATTGCCAATGCACCGGCACCGGTTTCTATTTCATCAAACAATACATTTTCTCATTTAGCAAAAACAGGTGATTTAGTCACAATTACAATGGTGTACGATGAAGATGTAGAAACACCAACTGTCACTGTTGATGGTAATAATGCAGATAATATATCTGATTTGGGTAGTGAACAATTTTCGTCTACTTATACCTTATCAGGAATCGAAACTGAAGGGAGTTTGAACTTCACTTTAACAACATCTGATTTTATGGAAAATCCAGGAAGTAGTTCAGGATCTACGGATGGAAGTACGGTTGTCTATGATCGCACAATTCCAGTGGTTACTCCTGTTACAATTGTTTCAAGCAATGCAGACCCATTATGGGCAAAATTAGGAGATACGGTTCGGTTTGATTTTAGTGGAAATGAAATATTATATGAGACTGATATTTCTTTAGCTACAACATCCTTGATATTATATGATACAACAAATGCAATTTATGATGGTTCGGCAGAATGTGTTGGCGGTGATATAGTAACTGATAATCTTAAATTATGGTTGGATGCGAATGATGTAGATGGTGATGGATCTAATGAGGGTTTGAATGAATCTACTTTAAATGGTGCTGATGTAACAATTTGGACCGATAAATCCGGGAATGCTGCAGATGTGATTGAAGTTGCAGGGCAAGGGTTACCAACGTTGGTTGAAAATCAATTTAACGGTCAATCAACACTGCAGTTTAATAAAAGTGAAGAAGATGTATTGATTCATGATTTAGGAATCAATAAATGGGTTGCATCAGAATTTTCATTATTTATTGTTTTTCAGCAAAACAATTCACCATCAAATTTTGATTCATTTTTTTCAAATGGTGATGTAAATAGTAATAATTATTTTCAAATAACTCACAAAACAAATAATGGTCATTTTAAGTTTTTAAGTGGGGGAGAAATTGATTTTGAACCTTGGGATAATGATTTAAAATTATATGGAGTTATTGCAAACGCGTCGGGAACATCTACGGTAGTTGATGGGCTTGTAACCAATACCGATAATAATGTAAATGGCAGAAGTTTTGATAAATATAAAATTAATCGTAATAGATTGGATTTTCAATATAACGATTCTTATATTTCTGAAATATTACTTTATGATCGAGAATTAACTTCTACAGAACTCACAAAAACATATAAATATCTTGGAAATAAATATGGCCAATCCTTTTCAAATGATACCACAATAGTATATACAAAAAAGATAATGGTAGCTACGGATCTGGAAGGGGAAATTGCTATTAATATTGACTATAATGATTGTGCTGGAAATTCAGGAACAACAATCGCAGAAACCACAAATGGTAGTTATGTAATTTTTGATATGACTGCGCCAAGTAGTTTTACAGTTGATACGGTAGCATCTATTGGAGGAAATAATATTGAAAATGCCTGGAATTCCACCAATACGGGATTAAATGTATTGGTGCCTGTAGAAAATGATACAACCTTAAAAAATGGTTGGATCCAAGTTTATGCTAAAATTGGAACCAATGCTTTTGAAAAATTAGATGCTACATTTTCCATATTAGATACAGATTTAAATACAAGTAAAATTCTAACTTTTACAGCTTCACAAATTGAAGCAATTACGGGATTTGCAGAAGAAGATACAATTACTTTTAAAGCAATTATGTCTGATAGGCCCGGGAATGAAACAGAAGGAAGCCAGAGTATTTTTCGACTGGTAATTGATCAAACTCCACCCACAGTTGTCAGTTCTCATATTGCATCTGATAATTCAGATTCAGCAAAAGGAAAAGTAGGCGATATGATAACGCTTACTTTTCAAACTGATGAAATAATTCAGGAACCCACATCTACAATATCAACTCAAACAGCAACTATTACAGATTTGGGTAGTTTTAATTGGTCTGGGGCTTATATGATGCAGGAAACAGATACTGAAGGTATAATCCCATTCACTGTTGATGCGCTTATGGATGCCCGGGGAAATCCTGCTAGTGGATTTACATCCACTTCAGATGCCAGCCAGGTAATCTTTGATCGTACAAAACCTGTTTTAAATCAAGTACAAGCCAACTCATGGAATACCTACAATTCGTCTTGGGCAAAAAGTGGTGATACTGGGCGGATTTATACAAATTCTAGTGAACATTTAATGTCGATTTCTGCGACAATTAATTCAACTGCGACGACTCTTCTCCAATACCAACCGTCAGAATATGATCTGAATTATTCTTTCACGGATGCTGATCCAGAAGGTCCTATTTCTTTTGAAATTGTGTATTCAGACTCTACAGGGAATTTGGGCGATACCGTAAAGGCGACAACAAATAATTCATTTATCATTTTTGATAAAACAGTTCCATCAAATTTTACGGTAGGAGATGTAACATCAACCGGTGGAAATGTAGTGGCTACTTTTTGGAATTCAACTAATACTGGTTTGGATGTGATTGTTCCTATAGAAAGTGATTCAACATTAGATAGTGGCCGTGTTCAAATTTGGGCGAAAGTGGGAGCGAATGTTTTTGAAATGTTGGGCGATTCGTCATTTATTCTTTCTTCAGAAGTAGGTGAAACAAAAACTTTATCTATTCCCGGAGTATCCGTTAGAGCAATCACGGGTTTTGCCGAAAATGATACAATTACAATAAAAGCAAAGGTGTTTGATATTCCAGGAAATGAAACTGATGGCGCTGAAAGTGTGACGCGTTTATTAATAGATGAAACTCCTCCCGCACTTGTGAGTGTTTCGTATGAATCCGATTTTTCGGATTCATCCTTGGCGACAGTGGGGCATATCATTTCATTGAGTTTTGAAACAGATGTGGAAATTCAAATTCCATCAGCTAGTATTTCTACTAGTTCAGCCAGCATTTCTGACTTGGGAAGTAATCGTTGGACAGCAATGTATACAATGCAAGAAAATGATTTAGAAGGTATTATCCCGTTTCAGATAGATACTTTGACGGATTCGAGAGGAAACCCTGTAGAAGGAGTTAGTACTACAACAGATGGCACTCAAGTAACATTTGACAAAACAAATCCTACATTAAATCCTGTTACAATTTTGTCTAATAATATAGATGCGGAGTGGGCAAAAGTAGGCGATACTGTCATGGTAAATTTTACTGCTGATGAACTTGTTTCATCTCAAGTCGTCTCGATTGTAGATCAATCAGCGAGTATTATAGATTTGGGTGGGCAAGCTTATACTGCAAAATACGAAATGACCAATTCAGATTCAGAAGGCGAAATTGTATTCAATATTATTGTAACAGATCGAGTAGAATTAGAAAATGATCCAGTAGTAGAAACGACTGATGGGAGTCTAGTAATTTTTGATAGAACTGTTCCAACATTACCGACCGTACATATTGAATCTAATAATGTAAGTAATAATTCCATTGCTATTGTAGGGGATATTATTACCCTTTCTTTTACACCAGATGAACCGTTAATCTTTGATTCTATTTTTGTAACAATTGCGGGTGAATCTGCAACATTTATTCAGGATGGTGATGGATATATTGCCACGCTTACTTTAGATGGTGATGAGCCAGGTGGTATATTTAGTTATACCATTGATTTCTTAGATAGAGCAGGGAATTCAGCTATTCAAGTCATATCTACAACTGATAATAGTTATGTTAATCATGATATCGTTCCTCCTGAAATATTAACAGTTTCAATTGCTTCAAATAATTTAGACTCAACTTGGGCGAAAGTTGGGGACACTGTTTTTGTAGATTTCACAGCCAATGAAGTATTAGATAATCTTGAAATTATTATTTCTGGTACATCGTCATTATATCAAGATGCGGGAGCGGCAAAATATCGTAGTTATCATATTATGAACCAAGCTGATAGTGAAGGGGAAATTACTTTTCAAATTTCTTATACGGATTTAGGGGGCGCTACAGGTCCAGATGCAGATACAACAACTAATAATTCGAAAGTTCGTTTTGATAAAACTTTACCCGAATTTTCGTTAGTCCGAATGGCAACAAATAATGTGTATGGTGACTCATTAGCCGGTATTGGTACAATTGATACATTGTTATTTACGATTAGCGAAACGTATCGTACACTAAATTTATCTCTCGCTGGAGCGGGAAAGTCACCTATAGGAGATGGGCTAAATTTAACAACGACACATACTTTTTCTGATTCAGATATAGAAGGATGGGTCTTATTTTCCATTTCAATGATAGATTCGGCTGGAAATGCTTCAGATACACTTACAACATCTCAGGATGGATCAATTGTTCGGTTTGATGGAACACCACCAACATTATCACCAGTTGTATTTTTTAGTTCTAATTTGCAAGACACAACATTATGCATTATTAGTGATTCATTATATTTGCAATTTACAGCTGCGGAAACATTGCGAACATCTACCATAACAATAGCTGGAAACTCACCCGACAGAACATTTTACTCAGAGGATAAATATCATGCAATTTATGGGATGGTCGGTACTGAGGTTGAGGGATTCATCCCATTTGTAATAAGTAATTTAATTGATTGGGTTGGAAATATTGGAGATTCAGTTAATATATCAACAAATGGAAGTGCCGTTTTATTTGATATGACACCACCTTCAGATTTTACTCTTGGGGATGTAACGGCAAAAAATGGAATTGAAGTTTTGGGATATTGGAATGCATCTAATCAATTTTTGGATCTTGTTATACCCATTGAAAATGATGAAACATTGCCTAATGGTGGAATTCAAATTCAAGCATCTTTTGATGGAAGTTTTAACACGTTTTCAGACACAATCGTTATTGATGAAGTTGATTTAGGAACAGATAAAACCATTTCAATTACAGAATTAGATTTTGAAATGATTACAGGATATACCGAAAATGGAAATGCTGTATTTAAGGCGGTACTTTGGGATAAAGCGGGTAATACAACTGTTGGAATTTCTAGTGAATCAATAATTCACATTGATGAAACTTTACCTGAATTACTTGTTGTAACCCAACACACCAATAATAGTATTGGCGATTCTCTTGGCAAAGTTGGCGATATAGACACATTAACTTATTCATCCAATGAAGGTTTAGATTCTATTGGTGTTAAAATCTTCAATCAAGATGCGGTTCAAGATGGGGCAAATCGGGATTGGACTTCAACTTACACTTTTCAAGAGTCTGATAGTGACGGATTGGTCTCATTTAATATTGTATTTGGTGATTCAGCAGGGAATATGGGTATCGAAGTGTTTACTACATCTGATGGTAGTACAATTCTCTTTGATGGAACAAATCCAAACTTAACATCTGTTTCTTTTTCATCGACCAATACTACAGATTCAGAATTAGCAATAATTGGAGACTCTCTTTTTCTTGATTTTATTTCAGATGAGAATTTATTAAATACGAGTGTATTAATTGCTGGTGTAGTTGCGGATACAACATTTGAAGATTTTGGAAGAACACCCTATCGTTCTTGGCGTATTTTGGACGGAACTGAAGATGAAGGTTTTATTACTTTTAATATTAGTTTTTCAGATCTTGTTGGGAATATTGGTGATACAATTGAAATTACAACAGATGGCTCAACTGTATTATTTGATGTAACTCCTCCAGCCGATTTTCAATTAGATACAGTTTATGTTACCGGAGGAACAGCTGTATTTGGATATTGGAATTCAACGAATGATTCAATTAGAATTAAAGTCCCGGTTGCTAGCGATGATGAATCTTTAATTGGAGGAATTTTCCAAGCTCAAGTTCAGTTTGAGAATGATTCTTATATAAATATTGGAGATGAAACTCTAATTGAAAATATTGATGGAACGGGCTTTTTATATCTCGGAATACCGAGGTCAGAGTTTATTTCCATAGATGGTTTTATGGACGGAATTAATGCAAAGTTCACTGCCATTGTGAAAGATAAAGCGGGGAATGAGACAGTTGGCTCTTCAGACAATACTACGTTTCATATTGATGAAACAAATCCTGAACTAACAGAAGTTCGGATCTATTCGGATAATGTTTTTGATACAACTTGGGCAACCATAAATAATACTGTAACACTTATCTTTAATTCATCTGAAGGATTGAATTCACCAACGACGCTGATAAGTTTAGATACATTAACCCCAACATCATCTATCAATGGAATGGAATGGAATACGAGCAAAAGTATTGTGGAAGGAGATCTTGAAGGTGAAATTTCGTTTAATATATCTTATCTTGATACAGCAGGGAATGATGGTAGTCCAATTTTAGTATCCACAAATGGCAGCCTTGTTAGAGTTGATTTAACAAATCCAAGTATATCAAATCTATTGGAAGGGTCTGAAAACGCAGATGTTGATTATTATAATCAGTCAGACTCAATTACATTATATTGGTCGCAAGAAGACAATAATTCCGGCATCCGAGATGCGTTTATAGCTTTAGGTTCAGATTCAAATATGACAGACATCATTGATTGGACAATGAAAAATGCAGACGGTTTAGGTGGATGGAATAATCTTTCACTTTCAAATGATGGAATATATTTTGGTGGAGCTTTTGTACGTGATTCAGCTGGAAATCATTCCGATACAATTTGGGGAAATAGTATTTATATTGATACTGAAATTCCAGATACAGGCTCAATTATTGACGGCTATTGGGTTATGGATTTAGATTATACTATTGATTCCACAAAGTTGAGTTATAGATGGAACGGTTTTACAGATAACACTGATATAGGGTATTTCCAAATTGCTATTGGAACAAATGGAAATGAGACAAATATTCTTGAGTTTACTCACTCAGATAGCACTGATAGTATGACTGTATTTGGTTTAGATCTTGTAAGAGATACACTTTATACTACTTATTTTAAAGCGATTGATTTAGCTGGAAACACGTCTTTTACTGTTAGTACTGATGGAATATATTTTGATAATAGTTTTCCAGTTATTAATAAAATAACGCCAGATTTAGCTTCCGATTCATTAGGCTTTTTATCAGTATTAGATAAGGACACTATAACCATAAAATTTAATCGACCTATCTATCAATATGAATTATCTGTCAATTCCAATGTGGATACAGGTTTTACATCCATGCATGAATATGGTGATTCTGTTATAACCGTTATTTGGTCAGATACACTTTCCAGTTACGATACAATTACAGTTATAGTTGATAGTGCAGTAGCATTTAATACATTATGGGTAACGGATACGTTTTACTTTTATAGCAAATTATGGGGAGATTTGAATAATGATTATGATATTACAATTGAGGATATTTTAGCATTTAATCAAATGTGGCCAGAAACAGATTTAGGACCGATTAACAATAATCCTCCTCATGTTCGACCTAAACCGGATGGCGAAGTGAATCTTACAGATTTATCAGCATTTGCTAAAATGTGGCATTGGCGATATTTTAATTTAGAATTTGATTCATTATCTGTTACAAGAATGACTGAAAATTTTGAAGTAAAAGCCCAAGGACGAAAAGCGACATTTTCGATTCCTGAAAATACAGCAATGGCGGAAATACTTATTGGAGAATCAAATTTAAATGTGATGTTATTTAATTTTGAAAAGCCAACCAATTCTTCTTTTATGTTTCATGCGATGGATACGGTCAGCGGTTTAAAACAATTCTCAATGGTTGATTATCGAGGGTTTGATTCTACGTTAACAATTTTCCTCCCAGAATCAGATGAAGAATATTTAAGAGCTCAGATTCAATTCAAATTCATGGATAAGGATGGGATAGTTTTATCAAAAGGATTTTCTACGATTGATATAGATATTCTTCCCGATAAATTTACCGTTTATGATAATTATCCGAATCCATTTAATCCTATAACGACAATTCGATACGATCTACCTGAATTACAAGATATAGATATTGTTATTTATGATTTGTTAGGTAGAGTAGTGACTCATGTGGAATTAGATAAAGTTCAAGCTGGCCGACATAATTTTACGTGGCGTGGAATAAATGATTATGGAAAACGAGTCAGTACCGGTATCTATTTTTTACAATTAACAGCTGGAAAAGACACCCGAATTCAAAAGATGCTTTTGTTAAAGTGATGATGAGACTAGGGGCGTTACAATGGTTATAATACCATTGATAACAAATTGTACAGCGATCACCATTAGCACCAATCCCATTAATCTTTGAATGATTCTCATGCCTGTATAGCCTATTGCTTTCATGATGAAATCGCCATTTCTTAAAATTAAATATACTAGAGATAGAACGAGAAGAATAGAAAGCCCAAGAGTCGCATAACTATATATTCCTGGAATTTGGCTAGATAATAACATTGAAGCCGTGATTGCACCAGGTCCTGCTATGAGTGGAATACCGATTGGACTTATAGAAATATCATCACTTTCTTGGGATTCTTCTTGCTCCATAGGCGTGGTTCGAGATCGACTCACTTTAGCTTCTAACATTTTTAATCCACTTCTAAAAAATAAAATTCCACCCATAATTTGGAATGCTTCAATGGTAATTCCAAAAAAATTGAATATGACAGAACCTAGAATCGAAAAAATGATTAAGGTTGAAAAAGCAGTCAATGATCCCTTCCAGGCGATATTGATTCTTTCTTGTTTTGAGAATCGCTCCGTCATTACAAGTAAGAGGGGCGATATTCCGATTGGGTTAATTAATGTAAATAGAGTTGTTAAACACAGAATAAAAAATTGCAGTTCTGTTTGAATAAATCCAATCATTACATTTTTTCAGGTGCGGAAAGTCCTAAAATATTTAGACCATTATTCATAATAATTTTAACCGAAGTAATCAATGCTAATCGAGAATTAGAAAGTGATTTATCGTCAGTAATCACATGGCATTGTCCATAGAACTTGTGAAATCGGCTTGCCAATTCTTGGAGAGTATTGGCAATGATTTGCGGTTCAAAGCTTTCGTATGCTAAATCCATAAACTCAGGGAATCTCACCATATATCTGAGAAGATTTAATTCTTCAGGATGCACTAAAAGAGATGAATCAAATTCAATTTCTAATTTCAGCCCTGATTCCTGACCATGTTTAATGATATTGCAGATTCTTGCATGAGCGTATTGAAGGTAAAAAATAGGGTTTTTATCAGATTGATCTGCTGCTAGTTCTAAATCAAAATCCAAATGTGTATTCATACTTCGCATAATAAAAAAGTATCGAACGACATCAATTCCAACTTGATCAACCAATTCATCCATGGTTACGAAATTAGCTTTTCGAGTGGACATTTTTACTTTTTCACCTCCTCGAAGTAAGGTGACAAATTGGTAAAGTAACACACGAATATGATCAGTATTTAATCCTAAAGATTTAAGTGCTAAAAGTACGTCTGGATAAGTGTCTGCATGATCAGCTCCGAATACATCAATTATAAGGTCAAAACCGCGATTTATTTTATCTCTATGGTAAGCCGTATCCGGCACACGATAGGTAGGTTCGCCTGTGCTTTTAATATATACACGGTCTTTCTCTTTCCCCAAAGCAGTGGTTTTAAACCAAGTTGCGCCTTCTTTTTCATAAATCAGATTCTTCTCTCTTAATTCTCCAAGGAACTTGTCAATTTCACCATTTTTATAAAATGATTTTTCATTTGTGAATTGGTCAAAATGAATTCCAAGACGAAGAAGACTTTTTTTAATATCTTCGAAGATTGATTCTTCCGCTTTTTGTTTAAAATTTGAATCATCAGATGGAAGTTTATCTCCCAACTTATCTAGAATGGATTGAGCAATATCTTTAATATAGCTACCTTGATATCCATCCTCAGGAAATTCAAATTCCTGACCTAAAATCTCTTTATATCGTGCTTCAACGGACTGCCCCAAAATTCTCATTTGTCGTCCAGCGTCGTTAAAATAATATTCACGTGTAACGTCAAATCCTTGCCACTCCAAAATACTTGAAACTGTATCTCCTAGAACAGCATTCCGTCCATGACCCACTGTAAGTGGACCGGTTGGATTCGCGCTAACAAATTCTACATTGGCTGTCTTACCTACGCCTTGAGTCCCTTTTCCATAGGACTCGCCTTTTTTCAATATTGATTCTACTTTGGATTGATAGAAAGATTTGGATATTTTAAAATTAATAAAACCAGGTGGAGTAAGTGTAATATCAGAAATATGATTTATTAAACTTACTTTTAATTCATCTGTAATTATTTGCCCTATCTCCATGGGAGACTTTTTCAAGTCCTTTGTAAGCAAAAGAGGAATATTCGAAGATAAATCTCCAAAGTTTGGATTATTCGGGGGAGTAAGAGAAAAAGTCTTCTCGGGGAATTCTAGAGAAGAAAGTGCTGAGTGTATAGCGTCAGCAATCTGCTGTTTTAGGCGTTTCATCGTTGAACTCATTTAACGGGGCATCAGCCCATAATTTTTCAATGTTATAATAGCCGCGGTCCTCTTTTCCAAAGACATGGACGACTACATCAAAATAATCTAATAGAACCCAATTTAAATTTTCATACCCTTCAAGATGAATTGGTTTATGCGCTGTACCTTTTCTAATATTATCTGTAATGGCTTTAACTTGGGGCTCAGAATCACCGGAGCAAATAACAAAAAAATCAGTAATAGATGAAAGTCCACGAACATCAATTGCAATTAAATCTATCGCTTTTTTTTCACGGGCAAGATTGATGATTTCTTTTAATTGAGTTTGTTCGGAAACAAAATCCGGGTAAGAATTAGTCATAGATTATTCGGTTGGTATTAAGCCCATTAATTCAGGAAAATCATAAATATCTTTTCCCAAAATAACTGTTACGTCTACATCTAAAGATTCATCAGGTACAATTAAAATACGAGATTCATCATTTAAAGCAACTCCAAAAGATTTTGAAACAGCACGGAGGCTTTCTATATTCTCATTTCTACTTATAATGACTGTATTGGGATATTTATGATGATCAGCATTATCCGACCGTATTACATCCATTTGTTTAGATCGAAGAAAATCAGCTGTTTTTCCCGCGATGCCTTTAATACCGCATCCATTCAATACTTCAACTTTTATATTTCGAATTGGATTTTCCTGATATACATCCACCGCAAGTTTGGTTGCTTCCACTTTTGGGAAAATAACTTCGATAGTAGTACCGGTATGTGTAACGTTATGAGAGAAGGAATAAATAAAACCTAAAAGGAGGACACCAACAATGCCAATAGCGGCATTCAATGTCATACTTTGGGATTGCTTTTTTTTATTGCGACGTGAACCTGTTTTTCTTGCCACTTACTTTATAAGCCTCGAGTTAAAGGGTGATTGTGATTGGTAATTTTGATAGTGTGGATAGTTTTGAATTCGAAATTCTAAAAAAGAATTTTTTGTAGGTTGATATATAATTGCTGCGTCATAGGCAACATCAAATTGATTTAGTAGCGCACCTTGTTGTTGGAATGGTAACTGAGTTTTATAGAGTGTTACATTTGCATCTAATCTCAAATTATCCATAGCCATGTAAGTGATTTGATTACTAAAACCAGCTTGAGAAACTGATTGCCCACCGATATTCATCATGGACATGGTAAAGCCATGGCTCATGTTAAATCGTGCAGGGTCAAATAATGAAAGAGAAGACTGTTCATCTAACTCACCATTCAGATTTGTTGGCAAAGATTGTTTTGGCACATCCATGCGAAATTGAGCTAGGACTATACCAGTCAGAAAAAATAAAGTTATAAGTGGTTTAAAAATATGTTTCATATAATAAAGAATTTAATACAGATAGGATTGTTCCAAAATAGCAGACACGAAGAATTTAAAAATAATTAATTAAACGCTTTATCGATAATAGCTCCACCCAGACAAACATCTCCATTATAAAAAACCACAGATTGTCCTGGTGCAATGGCGAAACGAGGGTCTTCAAATTCAACAGATATTTCGGTATCATTTAAGTTAGTTATCCGACAGTTTGCATCCTGTGCCCGGTAGCGAATTTTCCCCATCAGGTTTTCACTCGTAGGAGCTTCACCGGAGATCCAATGGATATTTGATGCTGTAAGACATCTTTGATAAAGTCCTGCATGAGTGTGTCCTCGCCCAACAATTAATTCATTATTTGTAAGGTCTTTATCCAAAACATACCAAGGACCATCACCATCTCCATGCCCTCCCCCAATTCCTAAACCTTTCCGTTGGCCAAGGGTGTAATACATGAGTCCATCATGTTCACCGACTTTGGTTCCGTCAGATGTTTTCATAATGCCCGGTTGGGCTGGTAGATATTGCTGGAGAAATTCTTTAAAATCCCGTTCACCAATAAAACAAATACCCGTGCTGTCTTTTTTATCAAAAATATCGAATCCTAGTTTTTCTGCTCGCGCACGAACATTTGATTTTTCCAAGTTTCCAATCGGAAAAAGTGCAGTGGAAATTTGTTCCTGGTTCAGTCTATATAAAAAATAACTTTGATCTTTTCCGGGATCGAGCCCTTTTAATAATTCTATCTTCCCATTTAATTTTTGATTTCGGACATAATGCCCTGTTGCAATTTTATCTGCGCCTAAATCTTTAGCATAATTTAAAAATTCTTTGAATTTAATTTCTGTATTGCAAAGAATATCCGGATTTGGTGTGCGACCTGCTTTATATTCATCTAAAAAGTTTTGAAAAACGCGATCCCAATATTCTTTTGCGAAATTAACAGATCGAAGTGGAATTCCTAAGACATCACAAACTTGAAGTGCATCTTTGTAATCTTCTTCTGCACTACAATATTTAGAATCATCTTCCCAGTTTTTCATAAAAAGCCCTTCGACTTCATATCCTTGTTCTACAAGAATTGATGCAGCAACTGCGCTATCGACACCACCACTCATTCCAACGGTAATATGCCCCATTAATCAGTAAGGATGGATTGAAGTTTAGAAAGAAGCTGTTCTATTTGCTTGAGAGAATTAGAAGCCCCAAAACTGAATCTAAGAGTGGAAATATTGGTTTTATCATCGATACCCATTTCTGAGAGTATATGAGAAGGTTTTAGATTTCCTGATCCACAAGCAGATCCACTTGATACGGCCATATTGGCACGATCCAATTTTGCTAATAGAATATCGGATCGGTAACCAGGCAACGAAACACTTACGAGACCTGGAAGTTTATTATTCATATCACCATTGAAAATGACATTTGGGAAAAATGAAAGTAATCCTGTTTTAAAATGAGATTCAAATGATATTAATTCAGATACATGATTCTCTAAGTGGAGAGTCGCCAATTCTGCTGCTAGCCCCATACCGGCAATAGAGGCAATATTTTCGGTTCCAGCTCGGAATCCACTTTCTTGCCCACCGCCAATCATGAGAGATGAGATGGCTTCTTTATTTTTAAAATAAAGTACTCCAATCCCTTTTGGCCCATAAAATTTATGTGCAGAAAGACTCAAATAATCCACGTCTAGGTTTACTACATTAATAGGAATCTTCCCTAAACATTGAACTGCATCAGTATGAAATAGGGCGTTTTGTTCATGGGCTAATTTTGCAAGGTCTTTAATGGGTTGAATAGTTCCAACTTCATTATTTGCTAACATGATTGAAACTAAACAGGTGTTTTCATTAAAAGCATTTTGAATGTTTATGCTGGATACTCTACCTTTTTTATTAACAGGAATTAAAGTATAATCGATTCCGTGTGTAGATAATTCGGATAGAACTTTTAAAACGGCTGGATGTTCAATCGAATTTGAGATAACATGTTTTTTTTCTTTACGAAGAAGAGACCAAAAAACTTGATTGTTTGCCTCTGTTCCACCACTTGTAAAAATGATTTGATTTGGATTTGCACCAATAGTATTTGCAATTTGTTTACGTGCAGTTTCTATAAGTGACTTAGCTTTTTTCCCTTGGGAATGGACACTGGATGGATTCCCATAAACATTTTTTTGGATTGAATGCATAAGATCCAATACGTCAGGATGAACAGGTGTGGTTGCGCTATGGTCAAAGTAATACATTTGAATAAAAAATGATTTACAGAAATTACAACATGAATTTTAGGAACCAGCCCTAAAGGTCGTTACGAATTGAAGCGTATTTGATTGTACTTTTTAGATTTTCAAAAAAGGGTGGCTTCCGTTCTTCTAACTGTAATGTAGTTGTCTCATGATCATAATTATATCGGTTTACATCCCAAATAAAATCATTTTCATTCACAGTGAGAAACGCAACAGATCCACGTTGATCTCGATCAAATGGAAGTCCAGTTGCTCCTTGGCATAAAATGGTAAGATTTTCAATAATTTGATGTCTTGGGACATGTACATGCCCATGTATAAATAATACTTTTTCTATCTTAGGGTTTGCTTCAATGACGTGATTTCGCCAGTTGATTGCTTCAGATACAGTGGGTGGTTTATCATCTCTTTTATACCAAGCATGGGTGAATTCAATCAATGTATTCCCGATTATCTCACGGTGAGCGATTTTCATTGATTCACAAAAATCAACTCCTTCCTGACCCAGCATTTCTGCCGTCCATTTTTCATTTTCAACAATTGCTTGACAAAGAGGGTCGTATGGATCCATTCCTTCTAGGAATGGTAACTCGTCTTCCCAAAGTTTCTCTAACAGATAGCGATCATGATTCCCGCGAATAAAAATACAATTTGGGATAGATTTAAGCAGTGCCATTGTTTTTTCTGGCTCCGGTCCAAGAGCAAAACAATCTCCAAGACAAATAACCTGATCAACATCATTTCTTTCATTAATGAGTGAAAGGGCATGAGTTAATGATACCAAATTTGAGTGGATATCGGTTATTATTGCAAAGGTTTTTGATACCATAGAGTGTAAATATACATTTTTCAGATTTCTAAGGGCAAGTTTTTTTTAATAATTATGTTGAATTTCACTTTGAGGAGATTTCTGAACAGATGTAAACTCTACATTCAATTATTACGCAATTTAATTTAATCAAACACACAATTATAGAATAATTATATGCAACCCCAAATTTATGGCATTGGAAATCCGCTCATTGATATTTTGATTTCTGCAACTGATACTGATTTAAAAAAATTAGAATTAGCTAAAGGTGTTATGCATCTTGTAGATGAAGTACGTCAGTCGGAAATAATTCAATATTTTAATAATTCAAACCATAAGTATATGCCTGGAGGTTCTGCTCCAAATACAATACTTGCTTGTGCAGGTCTTGGAATCTCCTCTTTAATTTCGGGAAAAATAGGAGACGATAAATTTGGTAATATTTATGAGGAACAAGCTAAGCAATATGGTGCGATTAATGGACTGGTAAAGGGGTCTGGCGTAACGGGATCAAGTATAATTCTTGTTACACCTGATGGAGAAAGAACCATGAACACTCATTTAGGAATGTGCTGTGAGTTTTCTCCTGAAGATATAAATGAATCAAAACTAGCTAAATCAAATTTTCTTTATTTCACTGGTTATATGTGGGACACTGATTCTCAAAAAAATGCAATAAACTATGCAATCTCGATTGCAAAAGAAAATGATGTACAAATAATTTTTGATGTTGCTGATCCATTTGTAGTTGATCGAAACAGTCTAGAATTTTTAAAAATGATTGAACAGGATATAGATATTGTTTTTTCTAATCAAACTGAACTTGCAATTTTATTTAATTCAAATGACATTGAAAAATCAACAAATAAACTTTTGAAAATTGTAAATAGAGCTGGAATAAAACTTGGAAAAAAAGGGTCTTTAGTTCTAGAGTCGGGAGAAAAATACAGTATTCCATCACGAAATGTCAAAGCAATTGACTCCACGGGCGCAGGTGATATGTATGCTGCTGGATTTTTATCAGCACTTTCAAAAGGATATAATTGTAAACAGTCGGGAGAGATTGGAGGGCGCCTTGCTGAAGAAATTATCCAGCAATTTGGGGCGCAATTTGATTTGAAAAAAATGTCTGAATTGAATTCGAAGGTCTTTTCTATATACTAAATTTTCAAAAAGTAAAGGTGACACATTTTCTTGTATGAT
>Ga0257119_1000222_pt1 | contig 63396 bp, 48 predicted proteins | sample SI112_200mmetaG_FD_190179 | JGI IMG/M metagenome (GOLD analysis project Ga0257119, IMG submission 190179) | Marine microbial communities from Saanich Inlet, British Columbia, Canada - SI112_200m | ecosystem: Environmental > Aquatic > Marine > Inlet | place: Canada: British Columbia | collected... | reverse complement strand
ACCCAGCACCAGAAGGAACACAACATGTTGTGTTCCTTCTGGTGCTGGGACATATTTTTCAGAGTTATAAAAAATTTCTCGCTGTTTCTTGACAAAAGGCAAAAAAGCATTTACTTATCCCTAAAAGCATTTACTTATCCCTCACAATCTCTGATTTTGATGAAAACAGCCGCAAGGGATGAAATCCAGATTAATTTGATTTTAAGAGGAAGATAAAATAATTTTATTATAATATTGAAGATCGTGTAAGATTTTTTTTATACCATTTGCAACTGAAAATAATGGATTGTCAGCAACATGTACTGTTACCCCTGTTGCTTTTTCTATCTTGCTATCAAGACCAGGAAGTTGAGAGCCGCCTCCGGTCAGAGTAATGCCATTATTTATTATATCTGAGGAAAGTTCAGCCGGTAATATTTCTAAAACATGAAGTATAGCGTTAATAATTTCATCAATAATTTCTTTAACCGACTCTTTAAATATTTCAACAGGGAATTCATATTTTCTGGCCTTCCCTTTTATTAAATCAAGGCTCTTAAATATAAAAACTTCAGTATTGGTTGTTTCAGTAAGATTAAGAAATTTAGTTTTCAATTTTTCTGCGGTAACAACCCCTATTTTAATTTTGTATTTCCGGTTAATATAACTGATAATCGCCTGATCAATGTCATCTCCGGCAATACGGATCGTATTGTCAACAACAATGCCTCCATAATTTACCACAGCAATGTCAGTGGTGCCACCGCCAATATCAACAACCATATTTGCAGATCCACCCATAACATCTTGATTTAATCCAATTGCTGCAGCCATGGGCTCTGCTATTAAATAAACTTTTTTAGCACCTGCATGTATTGCAGATTTTATCATTGCCATTTTTTCCACTGCAGAAGCCTGGGTAGGCACTCCCATAATAATTCTGCCTATTCGAATCTTTGAAATTTTTGCCTGTTTTATAAAACCTTTAATAAATGCATCGCCTGCATCAAAATCTGAAATAACTCCAGCTATTAAAGGTCTGACAACTTTAATTGACAAAGGGGTTTTCCCCATCATTTTTTTTGCATGATTTCCAAGAGCAATAGTTTTGTTATCTTGATTTAATGCAATATATGAAGCCTCATTACAAATAAAGCCTCTTTTTTTCGCATAAATAATTGTGTTAGCCGTGCCAAGATCAATGCCAAGATCAATATGAAAAGGATTCAAAATATACATTAAAGAAAGTTCCTGTTAGTCTGGTTTATTTATTTTAATAAATTTATTAATGTCGTTGTGTATAGATGCAAAATGACGTGGCCACGGGCCTGCATTTTTTAATTTCCCGGGGAGGTTGTTACAGGCAGTTCTGGCTTTTTTCAGAGTTTTATATTTGCCGGATATAATCTTATACCAAAGCTCTCCATTAGAATACATCTTATAATAAGCAATTTCACTTTGAGTGTTTATATTTAATTTTAAAAACCGTTCAATACCATCCTTTTGTTTTGCAGCCATAATTTGGATTGTGTAATCTTGAGGTTTTTGTTTCATTATCCATTGCTCTTGAAAAACAGACGGGGAAGAAGCAGTTTTATTTTCAATTGCCGGTTCAATGATTTGTGATTTTAAAATTATAGGGTCAGGCTTATTGATTCCTTTTTGAGAAGGCATTTCCGTAGTAATTCCAGCGATGTTTATAGGCTCATTGATGTTTATTGACTCACTAATGTTTGACTCACCAATGTTTGACTCACCAATGTTTGACTCACCAATGTTTGACTCACTAATGTTTGACTCACCAATGTTTATAGGTTCATTAATGTTTATAGGTTCATTAATGTTTATAGGTTCATTAATGTTTATAGGTTCATTAATGTTTATAGGCTCAATTGGATCAGTATTAAGTAAAACCGGAATTTTTTTTGCAATAGTCTTATGAATATTCTCTGAAAGTGCTACACTGGAGCTTGTTACAGGAATAAGGCTGGGTTTTTTAAAAGTAACAAAGCCTCCGATAATAAAAATTATAAATGTTGTTATTGCAACAATAACAATTGGATTAAATTTAGATTGTTTTGTATTTGAAGCAGATAAATTTTTATCTGAAAAAATTTTATGAGCTTCAAAATTGATTTTTCCAGGAAGACCTTTTGATTTTCCAGAAATATTTTTAATGTTTTTTTCAGAAAAAGAAAATTTCCCTGAAAAGTTTGCAACTCTAAGATAATGTTTGATGTATGATTCAGTTTGTTTTTTGTCAAAGGAAGGCATATAAAGCTTGTTAACCGAGGTCTTTTTAGGCATTTTTTTCAACAAAGAAGATATGGTTTGGTTAATTTTGGGTTCACAAAACAGGACAACCTGTTTGGTTTTTTTATTACCATCCCATGCATTTTTTAAAATTATGGATAATTCTTGATAGTTTAAATTATGTGCATCGTCTACTATTATAACCTGGTTATGTTCTGTTTCGTAAAAAAAAGCAGGATAATAATTATCATTTGATGCCGGGCCATCGTCCCCACTGACTTTAATTTGACAAGGTTTAACATTTTGCTCAATTTGGCTGATAAGTTTGTAAAGAAATGTTGTTTTACCACTTTGGGATTCGCCTATTACTAATATTAAAAAATCTTTACCGCCGATAGAATTGAGTAAAATTGAGAAAAATTGATCGATTATTGGATTTGAATATAGTTCGGCTGATTTTATTTTTAATGAAAATGGATTGTCAGGATTTTCAGAATGAACCGCATCCATATAAACATTCCCTGTTTAAAAAAAGCAAATGATTAAAAAGCTGAAAATCTTTTAGAATTATATATGAGGATCAATTTCAAGCTGATAGTTTTATAAATAGGAAGATGTTTTTTGTCAATAGAAGGATGAAAATAGAAGGATGAAAAAAGTATTAGCAAATCGGTTAAAGTCAAAAATATATTGAAATAAGAAGTCTGGGGGGGGGCTGTGCGTATGTTCTTGTTTTTGATTTCCGGAACTGATAAGAAAAGTTTATGTTTGATGTTGCGATTATAGGGGCAGGGCCTGCCGGCACAGCGGCAGCCTTTGATCTTTCAGTAAAAGGGTTAAAGGTGCTGGTACTGGATAAATATGAATTTCCCAGGAAAAAAGCGTGTGCCGGAGGTATTACCCCTAAAGCCTGTCATCTGTTCAAGTATGATATTTCTTCAGTTATAAAAAGAGAATGCCGGACGGTAAGGATAACTCTTCCTGATAAAGCTCCATTTTATATCAAGGATGAGAACACCCTTTGTTATATGGTCAAAAGAGAAGACCTGGATCTTTTTTCTTTAAATAAGGTCATTGAAAAAGGGGTTGATTTTCGGGTGGTAAAAAAGATTGAATCCATTATCGAAACCCCATCATTTGTGAAGATCAAGACCAATGACCAGGCTTTCAAAGCATTGTATCTGATCGGCGCGGATGGCGCTAACAGCATGGTACGAAGGTTTGTTTCCAAAGACAGATTTTATAAAAACCAATTTGCCCTGGAGGCAGATGTGAAGATCGACAGGCCGGATAGATATAAAATGGAATTTGATTTTTCAAGGTCAAAAAAAGGCTATTACTGGATTTTTCCTAAACATGATCATGTGAATATTGGGATTTATTCGGTTGATTTGAACGCTGGGTTGCAGACAAAGCAATTATTTGAATATGCAGATGAAAGGCTTTATTCAAAGCGGCTTGAATCCATTAAAGGGTATCCTGTCTGCACTGGCGGTTTTAATTATAAACCTGGTTCTTACTTATCCCTTTCACCAAGCAATTCCACCCCTTTTTTGTTCAGGTCAAAGAGTCCGACAAGCCAATTGTTTTTTGCAAAATAAAGGGCGGTTTCCCGGCCGATGCCACTGGCGGCGCCTGTGATCAGAATGGTTTTTTTCATTTTTAATCCTTACTATATTGATAATAATGCCCATGGCTTTGCAGACAATTCCTTGACGGTCCGGTTGTTTTTACCCTTTTTCAAGTATGTGAATACACATGGCCGCCTCTTCCACACCAATATTGCCCCCGCCGTTTTCAGCAAGGCCAAGCCTGGCATTCGGAACCTGGCGTTTGCCGGCATCTCCCCTAAGCTGGAGGCCTAGTTCATAGATCTGGGCGAGGCCGGAGGCACCGATGGGGTGACCCCGGCATTCCAGGCCTCCGCTGGTATTGATCGGCTGTTTGCCCCCTATTTTTGTATGACCTTCCAGGGCATGTATCCCCCCCTCGCCCGGGGGACAAAAGCCCATGGCCTCGGTCTGGTGCAGCTCCCCATAGGCCGTTGCATCGTGGAGTTCTGCAAGATTGATCTCTTCAGGGCCCAGGCCTGCAACGTTATATGCCTGTTTGACCAGGCGTTCGCCAATATCCGTTCCATCCAGACCCCGGTCGGTGCCGGTGCCCAGAATGGAGGCACGGATTCGAATGGGACGGGGATTGGTCAGTTTTTTTAAGAAGGATTTTGAGCAGACAATGGCGGCGGCTGCCCCGTCCCCCACAGGGGAACACATGGCCCGGGTCAGGGGATATGCCACGGGCCTGTCGGCCAATACCGCTTCCACACTCATGTCCTGCTGGTACTGGGACAGGGGATTGAGGGATCCGTGCCAATGGTTTTTGGCGCAGATGGCGGCCAGCTGCTCCTGGGTGGACCCGTATTTGCTCATGTGCCACCTGGCACCCATGGCATAGGCATCCATGAAAACAGAGCGGCCTTCACCGGCCGGCGTCTGGTCATCGGGAATCTGGATGGTAAATTGAGAGTTCATCTTTTCCAGCATCTTTAAGTGGGCTTCAAAATTGCCCACATCCATGCAGGCGGCATAGGCCCCCAGGGACATGGCCTTGTTGGGATTTGAAATTTTTTCAGCCCCCAGGGCCAGGACCACCTCGTGCATGCCTGCCCTGACCTGTGAATAGGCCATGTGCAGGGCGGTGCTGGCACCGGCACAGGCATTTTCCACATTGGTGACGGGAATGGCGTCAATGCCCATGGACCGCAGTGCCACCTGGCCCCGGATGGAATGCTGGTTGGAAAACATACCCCAGAAGGTGTTGGCAAAAAAGGCGGCGTTCAGCGCTTGTTTTTCAACACCGGCATCAGCCAGGGCCATGCGGGTGACTTCATGGGCCATGTCTTGTACGTCCCGGTCCGGATATTTATTGAACCGTATCATGCCGAGTCCGATAATATAAACCTCGTTCATAGGATTTCCTCTTGGTCTTAATTTTTTGTTATGGGTACCCTATTCTTTTAAAACGGGTGTCCCCATAAGGGGTGATTATAAATGATGGGCGGCCGTGATCATGAGGCTGTCATTGGCCCCGTCTTCGATGAGACCTGCCCTGGCATCCCGGAAAAATTTTTCAACAGGATATTCCCGGCTGACACCATTGCCGCCGAACATCTGGACGGCAAGGTGGGTCACCTCAAAGGCCACGTCCGTGCAGAATACCTTGGCGGCAATGGAATATTCTATTTTTGGCGGGGTGTTGTTGTAATTGTAGATCATGGCCGCACGGGACAGGGATCTGGCTGCTTCTATTTTCATGAACATGTTAAAGAGCTTGTGCTTGATCATCTGGTGTTCAAACAAGGGTTTGCCTCCCTGGACCCGCTGCTTTGTATAGGCCAGGGCCTCTTCATAGGCGGCTCTTGCCACCCCCACAAACATGGTGCCGATGGCGGCATTGGCCGTGGACAGAGTGATGTCCAGCATGGCCTCGTAGGAGTCCTGGTCCACCAGCATATACTCTTTGGGGATGCGGACATTGTCAAAATAGATCTCTCCCTGGTTCAGGGCCCGTTGGCCAAGCTTGTCCAGGGGTTTTCCTTTTTTGACACCGGGCAGATTCAAGGGCACAATGCAGATGCCGCCCCCGGACATGCCCATGGAGGAATCAATGGTGGGATAGAGAAGGCAATGGGTGGCAATACTGCCATTGGAGACCCAGGCGGCCTTCTGACCCTGGATCACCCATTCCTCCCCGTCCAGGGTTGCCGTTGCCTGGCCCCGGATGTTCGGGTTTTTAAATTCAGGGGTAAAGGGGGCCAGGGTGTCGGTGCCGTGGTCCGGTTCCGTGATGCCCCAGCAGCCGATGATGGAGGCGTCAGTGTTCTCACAAAAGGGGGTGATGATTTCGTCAATGAGGCGTTCGCTTGGGACCATGGAGGCGAAAAAAGCAGGAAAGCAGGAGACCCCGATACCCACGGCAAAATCTACGCTTCCCCAGGCAAGCTCTTCAAAAATGATATGGGTTTCCAGGGGATCCGAGGCAAGCCCCCCCCAGGTGTCGGGCAAAAAAACCGTATGGTAGCCCAACTCATATCCTTTTTTCATGGTATCTTTGAAAAGAGGGCTTTGTATCATGGCTTCCGGGTCATGGATCTTGTCCAGCTCGAGACTTGCCGGCCGCAGCACTTCCTTGGCAAACCGCCGGGTTTCTTCCTTGATGGTCATCTGCTCTTTTGTCAGTTCGATGTTCAGGTCGGTATATCCTTTCATGGGGGCTCCTTTAGTAATCGGCTAGAGAAAACACATTGTCTGAATCCGGGGAGAATTCGTTCTTTAATATCCGGTCCAGGGCTTTTTCCGAAATGGTCTTGGGAATACGCTCTTTGATTTGCAAAAACGAGGGAACAAAATTGGGTTCCAGGTCCTTTTTGCATTTTTCAAAAATCCCGGCCGGATCGATGGTTTTGCCTTCAAAGGGGGCAAGGGCCGCCACCAGATCACTTTCTCCGGGGGCGCCGGAGGCGGCCGGGATTCCATAGACGCACACCTCGCTCACCGTCTCATGTTCTCCCATCACCCGCTCTATGTGGTCGGGCTGGATAAAGTCCCCGGCCCTTCTTAATTCACTGCCTTTACGGTTTTGGAAAAAATACCATCCCACTTCATCCTTTGTCACCATATCCCCGGTTCGAAGCCATCCGCCACGGGTCTTGGCATCCGAGGCTTCCTTGTTCCCCAGATAGTCCACCGTGGTCTCCCCTTTGTTCATTTTTACAATGAGTTCACCTGGCGTATTGGGGGGAACTTGGTTGTCATTTTCATCCACCACCCGGAATTCCATGAGGCCTGGCAATGGTTTGCCAAATGAGCCAATGGGACCCTTTCCCGGTGGTTTGTATGCAAATCCGCCCTCCACGGCCCCGTACCATTCCAGAATTTTGGTGTCATACCGGTTTTCAAAATCCTTCCAAATGGCCAGGGGGGTGCCGGCAGAGATCACGGTTTTCACCGGGTTGTCCTCATCCTTTTCCTGAAGGGGTTCATTGAAAATGCCTGCCATCATCCCGCCCAAAAGAGAAAAACTGGTGCATCCGTGTTTTCGGCAGATATCCCAGATCCGGCTTTTGGTGAATTTGGAAGAGATCACGGCTTTTACCCCGGTACCAAGGGCCGGGAACAAGGTGACGGCCTGGGCATTTCCATGGGTCAGGGAAAGACCCGTATAAAGAATGTCGCTGGGTTTGTATTTCCAGACCAGCCGGGTGACAATGGTGAACATGCCAAACCGATTGTTACGGATCATCACCCCTTTGGGGTCTCCTGTCGTGCCGGAGGTATAGATGATCTGCATGGGATGGCGCACATCCATGTTCTGCTGGTCAACCTGCTGCCAGGAATCCTTTTCCAATATTTCATTTAAAAAGGGATGGTTCACAGGCCCATCCATTGTCTGGCCCGGTTTTTGGACCACCCATACGGTTTTTATGGCCGGAAGATCTGCCAGCACCGCTTCCAGGGCCGGGAGAAAATCCAGGGAAACCACCACGGCTTTGGCACTTGAATTCTGTAGTAAAAATTTGAGCCGGTCCCCCCGACTGCGGGGATCAATGGGGACCATGATGGTGCCGATGACAGGTCCGGCCAGCATGGAGAGAACAAACTCGGCATGGTTCCGCATGAAGACGGCATAGACATCTCCCTTTTCAAGGCCGGCATCCAAAAATGCCCGGGCGATTTTATTGGAATCTTCATACAATTGACCATAGGTGAGTATTTCGTCCGGGGTGTCTGGCATACTGCTGTTTTCAAATACCAGAATTTCCTTGTCCGGATGGGCATCGGCCTTGAGTTCGAGAAAATGGGAAATGATGGCCTGGTTCAGGTGTGCTTTGGCTGCCATAGCTTACCTCCTGTAAGGCGTTAGGGTTAACTTATTCTACGGCCCCGATGAATCCCCTGTTATAGGGGGGGAACTCCTTGGCAAAGGTTTCGTCCCAATGTTCCTGGGTCCAGTATTCATGACGGTCAAAATAGGGATTCTTTTTGGCCGCACTCACACAGACCGAGATGCAGATATCAACCCCTTCAATGACTTCAAGGGCCTTGGCGCCAAAGGCCAGGGTGGAAAATACCCGGCAGTAAAGACCCAGGGCATGGGCCGCGGAGGCGGCGGCATTGGCCGCTATCCCTAAATTGATGTTTTTAAAGACACAGGAAGGACCATTGGCTGTCAGGGATTCCACTTCTTCCGCCTTGTTCATTTCGGCGCAGGTTCGGTATCCGCAGGCCCCGCAATTGTAGTTGAAATCTGATTTTCGCTTGTCACCAAAGACCAGCAAAGAACAGGGCTCTTTCATCATCTGAACCAGGTTTCTGCCGTCCCGGGCAGCAAGCGGTGACATATCGCCAAGGGAAAAACAATATTCAGCAATTTGTTCCAGGTCTTCATCTTCCACGGTGATCATTTGAATGGTGTTTCTATTGTTGAACCGAAAGGAGTTATGTGCGGCAAGGGAAATTAATTCCACTGACCGTTGAAAGCCCTTTTCCACCAGTTCGGACATTTGTCGTATTGTCATGTTTCCTCCCTACACAGGGTGTTTAAGAATAAATGGATCTGAACTGGGGCCAGAGTCGGTTTATCATTCGGTCGGTCATGGACCGCTGATTAATGTCGGCATAATTTTTCGGAATATCTCTGAACGGGCTTTTCTCGGTGATGGAAATGGCCATGCCCATGGCAAAGCCTGTGTCCCGGGGGATAATTCCCATGCGCATGGCCGCGGCGCCCATGGACCAATAGGTGCCGGTGTCAATGCCCAGGTGCCGGGCCTGGTTCATCATTCCGTCCACGGCATAGGCAATGTTGGTGGCCCTGAAGGTGCACAGGGGGCCGGTATAGGCCACATCCGGATCACGGGGCAGTTTTTCTTCCTCTTTTAAGTATTCGCAGACAAGTTTTCCACACATATTGCAGTTGATGTCGGCCGGGTCGTTGAGGCATCTCAAAGAAGTTGCAATGAGCAGGGCATCTGCATCCCTGAGCATGGCCGCATCCCGGTTGAAAAAGGACCAGCTTTTTTTGATGCCGGCCATCTCTTCCATTTTCTGACAGACATCTTCGATGTCACAGGGATCGTCAATAATGTGGATGGTGCATTCTCCCACTCCTCCCACCCGGGGAGTGGTGGTGCCCGAGGCCAGGATCAATCTGGCTGCAACCCGAACCGCCTCTTGTCTGTCGGTTTCATATTGAAGGATACTTCGTTCCATAGGGGTCTCCTTTTGGGGTTAGGTGCTTATCAGACCGGCATGCCCTGGGATTTGGCCCAGGCAGGGTAGGCGGCATAGGCAGGGGTTAAAATGGGCAACAGTTTCAGGATTTTGGGCATGGGGCCCTTGGCTTTGATAAGTCCCTTGGCAAGGGCGATGGGCATACTGATCTGTTTGAGCCAGAATTTGTGGCTGGTATCTCCGCTCAGGGTCATTTCTACGGAGGGTTTTATGTCCTGGCTTCCCCAGAGGACTTCCCCCTTTACCCCGTCACCCGGGGTGATATACAATTCTCCTGCGGGATCTGAAAGGTTAAATTTGATGACAATGTCGGCGGCAGCAAACTTGGGACCGGCGATGGGATCGCTTAACAGGATGTTGAAAAGACCTCCCAGAACTTCCACCATTTTTTCTTTGGACTCAAATACTGGCATACGCTCTCCTTGTTGGATTGACACTGGAAAAATTCGGCTCTTTTCCATTTCGTGTGTGTAAGTCATTTTTATTACTTAATCGCCACGTTCGGGTTTAGCGCTTTAAAATTCAAATCGCCGGTTAGCAAAAAGACCACAATTCTGAAGTTTCGAAAAGTTCTGAATCCTCTTGCTTTTGCTTTAGCGGCTTGGACAATGGAATTAAGACCCTCTAAAATACCGTTGTTGATTTGTGATTTTTTCCACTCAAGAACACCATCCCAATGGTTTTTGATAGTCTTGGCGGCTTTAATAATCGGTTCAAGACGACTATGGGTTGCCCAGAAGTACCATTTTTTCAACAAGGTCTCGAACTCTTCCTCTGAAGACGCCTTATATATTTCCTGAAAATTCTCCCTAATGTGGAGAGCTCTGATTGATTTTAAATTTAATTTTGACAACTTAAGCTCTTCGAGTTTATCCTTTTGATTTTTAGTCAAATTATTATGATTCTTTAACAACACATAGCGCGTTTTTGTAAGAATTGGCTGTAACGACACTTCTTCTCTACGAACTTGATCTACGGCTTTGTTGATGACTTTTAAAATATGAAATTTGTCAAATGTGATGCTGGCCTCTGGTAAATATTCTTTGATGCCTTTGATAAATGCCGGAGACATATCACAACTTGCATCTTTGATTTGATTTCGATCACCATTATGTTCTTCAAGTGATTGGACAAAGTCTTTCACGGTCTTGTGATCTTTGCCTTCAGCCACATGAACCGTCTTCCCTTTAACCATGTCTACAAATAAGGAAATGTAATGATGCCCTTTGCTCCTGCTGGTTTCATCCATGCCTACAGCTGTAATATGGGAATAATCTTCATACTCAAGTGCATTATCAATATATTTTTCCAAAAGTCGCCATATCTTGTTGTCTGATTCATTGATGATTTGGCAGACAGAATGCACAGGCATATGGGCACAAAGCTCAATGATTAATGCTTCAAAAAGCAGGGTAAATCCGGTGTTAATTCCGGCCCATGGTGGTGATATCAATTCCGTTTTGTTATTACCAAAATCAATCCTTGGAGTTCTGCAATGAAGATAACATTCATGCTCAAAAAAATTCAAATGCCTCCAGGTCTTATCCAAAGTGTCTTTGACCTTGTACTCTTCAGTGCCATCTGATTTTCCAGAGGGAAATGTGCTACCACGTTTAAAATCAATATAAATATCCAAACGCTTTGCATCTACATTAAATTCAACATCTTTTATAAACCAAGGGCTCTGAATTGAGAGAGCTGCTTCGAATAATTTACTCTCAAACATCATTTTTTTTTGAACTCCATCTCTGTATTGTAAAAAGGAATCGCTTCGCTCCACCTTATTATATTGGGTTTTAAAGGCATGAGCAGAAAACCTTGAATAATGTTCGATTGTGAGGGGAGCAGCAATAATAGCTGCCCCCCCTGATTTAGCATTATTCAATGCTATCTGCATCTGATTATCCCTTGCCGAGTTCCTCCCCAGGATTGCTCGGCTCCGTTTTATCAGATGATAACTTTTATCATTTTCAATAGTGAAATCAAACCCTGTTTTGGAAATTCTTACGAGAATTTTTTAGATAACTTTTACTACAGGGTAGTAATTCTACCCATTCGAAATGGAAAAGAGGCAAAAATTCAGTGCCGGTTGTACCCATCCGGAAATATGGGTGCGGTGGTGTGGATGGGCATTTATGCACTATATAAGGGACAGCTTTCCTGGACACTTATTTTAATAAGCGACCAGTCAGCTTTTAAACCGACCAATGAGTATATCTTTAATATGTCATTGAAATTATGTCAAGTTTTTTTTCTGTTTTTTTATGGAAGGCGGATTTTGTCAATTCTTTTTTGCCACAGGCCCTGGAATGGAGATATTGTTGGTAAACAGGCCAACGCATATTTGACCCGTGCCCCGGGGATGTACCTGGGGTAGGTCTTTTTTTAGCAGAGTGTTTTTTCTACAACTTGTATCAGGTAAGATAGGGAGATAAAACGCCCATGATCCCTTTGTGGTAAGTGTCAATGGCCCAGGAGGAAGAATGGGAGTCTCCCCCGAGATACCAGCGGGTGGCAATGCCCTGGTAAATAGCTGAAATGGATTGGGCCACCTGCCGGATATTCATCTTTTTAAAGCTTTCCTCTTTAACCCCCTGTTCCAAGGCTTTGCTCAGCAGCGTGACCCAGTTTTCAATCCACGCCTGCATCATGGAAAGGTATTCCGCATCATGGGCCGCAAGAGCGATAAGATCCAGAAGCAGGGGATACCCCATATATGCATCATGGTTGTCTTTATCATAGAGCCAGTCATAGGATAAAATTTGATCCAGAGGGGTGTCAAAGGACGCCATGGTGTCGGCACTCCGTTGGAAGATTCGTTTGAAAAACTCCTCAAAAACAGCCCTGAAAAGCAGTCGTTTGGTTTTGTAATAGTGGACCAGTCCTCCCTTGGAAAGACCGGCGGCCCTGCACACATCATCCAGAGTGGTATTGGTAATACCCTTTTGGGTCAGGCAGGTTAAACCTGCTTCCAGGATCTGGGCTTTTCGAATGGCTTCCAATTCGGGAATGGGGGGCATTATATTTCCTTGGGCTCTGTTATTGGTTAAACTTTTTAACGACAACGCCGATCAATGCCAGGACAATACACAGGCCCAAAGCCATTACACCGACGGCTGCCCAGGTAAGCCAGGTGCCGTTTCTCACGAGTTTGACCGGGTTAATGGAGGGGGCGGAAATAATCCGGCCAAGCTTTTTGCTGTACTTTGTTGGGAGTTCGGGGACATCCTTGTTTTTGTTTTCAAGACTGGCCAGATATTCAAAGGGGGCTTTCCATTCCTTGAGTTCCTGAATACCGCCTAGGGTTTTGTCCCCGTCAATTACAGCCGATGACAGGTTTTCAATGGGGGTGCCGTTTTTATCCTTGGGTATGATTTCCAGGATATTATAGGTGTAGCCCCCAATGATTTTTAAAAAGGTGGCATTGTAAATATCGGCGGTTACCCGGAGAAGGGTCTTGTTTGACCTGGAAAAGTCCAGTCGTTTATATCCGTTTTCCTCATCCCCGGTCCATATATCCGTCACCCGGTCAAACATGATTCGCCTGGGGTTATAGATCATTTTTGCACCGGCTATCTGTAAAAAGTAATCAGGCCCCTTTGCAGGATAGATGCTGGTAAGGATTTCAAACCCTTTTTTCAGTTCCAACGGGGTGATGTACATTGAAATTAACGGGTATCCCAAACTGTTGTCCAGGCCTATACCAAGGGGAAGAGATCTGAAAAGATCACAGGCCTGGAGGGTGTTTGTTTTTCCTTTTAAAAGATTATCCCGGATGACGCCGTTGGAAATGATGGCAACATCGGCAAAGGGGTTAAAATCCTCTGAATATTTTTTTACGGCAAAGCGGATGGAATCTGTGAGAAAGTTTCCCAGGGGAGATTCTTCCTCTTTGATTTTCAAATCAAAATCGGTCCGGGCAACGGTTTTTCTGAAGGACAACCCATGGTCTTTTAAAAATTCCTGATCAATAATCGTTTCATAGGTCGAAATGAGATCTGAAATCTCAGGATCACCGGGAATACGGTCATCAATGGGTATGGACTGGTAACCTGTCACCCCTACCCTTTGATTTTCAAGGGCAAGTGTTATATGGCCAATCTGCTTGCCATACTCCCAGGTCTGAACAATCAGGGTGTTGTTTATGGTAATCGGGGCTTTCATCTTTGTGTGGGTATGACCGCTGATGATCACATCAATGCCGGTAACCTTCCGGGCCAGGAGTTCATCTTCTGATTTTTCTTTGTTGGGGTTCAGGCCGCCATGGGACAGGCAGATAATAATGTCAGCCTTGCCCTTGAGTGTTGCTACCATTTTTTGTGCCGCCGCAACAGGATCACTGAAGGATACCGGCTTTGAAAAGGGGGCTTTTTCAGCTGCATCCAGCCCCATGAGCCCAAATATTCCGAAGGTAACCCCCTCCTTTTCCAGGAGGGCATAGGGTTTGATAAGCCCTTTTAAAAAGGCCTGTTCAAGCAAATCATCCTCAGGACTTTCTTCACTGAAAACCATATTGGACAGCAGAATAACAGGCAGGTTGTCATGCTTTTGGGCGGACTCAAGGATCTGGGCCAGCCCCTTTGGTTTTAGGTCAAATTCATGATTCCCAAGGGTGGCAGCGTCATACCCCATTTTTCCAAGTAGCGCCAGTTCAAAGGCGTTTTCCCTGGAAAGCATGTGAAAGAAAGACCCCATGAGGAAATCCCCCCCATCCAGAACCAGGACCGGTCCCTTGCTGTTCTTTTTTATTTGTTTGATCATTGTTGAGATCCGTGCATACCCGCCAATGGTATCGTCATCCAGAACGGTTTCTGTATAATCCTGGTTGGGGGAAAACCCCAGAAGATGGGAATGAAGATCATTTGTGTGAATGATGCTGATCTCTTTTTTGGCGGCATTTGCTGTATTAAAGCAGAGAAAGGCACTCACCAGGATCAAAAAATATTTCATAAAACTTGGCATGGTATTCTCCTAATTGTCAATGAGTTCCAGTAAGACATTATTCATTTACTTTGCATGCCTCATCAATGTTTTTTACGGCAATGCATATATAATCGGCTTTATTTCTTTTCATTTTAGGCTCACTTTTTTAACTTCTCCATGGATCGGTTTTAAGATACAATTGATCACATATCACACAACCGCAACCAAAAAAAACAGAAATGGAAATATTCTTACTTGCCTAGCCAAATTTCATTTGATAGAGAGTCTCTCTATACCAATCGTTGAACTCGGGTTTTGGCCAAATGATTTTTTTAGCGCTGGGGCATCTGCTATAATGGGTTTTAATTGGGAAAAATTTCTGAAAAAGCATCGGGATGAGATTGTTCTTGAGTGGAGAAACAGACTTAAGAATGATGTTTCCGAGCATTATGCACAAAGATCACCGGAAGAACTGTCCATGACGACCATCAGGGCATTTGATTCTTTTTATCAGGTGCTTGCCCATAAAAATTATGCCCTGATCAATGACTTTATCAATGAAATTACAAAAATCCGTCTGGAGGCAGGCTTCCGACTGGATGATGTCCAGAAGGCCTTTGAGATTTATCGCCAGATTCTTATTCCAATTCTTGTTAAAGAATCACCTGTCATCCTGTTGTGTGAAAATATTGAAGCCGTTAATACCAATCTTGCCTATACCATTCATCGGTTCTCCAATCATTTCCAAAAGATGCATGACAAGTATATAAACGAGTATGCCAAGCAACTTGAAAAAGATGTGGCAGAAAGGACCAGTGAATTAAGAAAATCCGAGGATAAGTATAAAACCCTGGTTGAAGATATCAGTGACGGGTATCTGGCATTGTACGGAGAAAAAATTGCATTTGTAAACCCCGCCTTTTGCAGGATGCATGGATATCAGGCAGAGGAGATACTGCACAAGTCCATTTTATCTTTTGTTTCAAAGGAGCACCATGAAAACGTAAGTGCCATTATTGATAGAGAAGGAAGAAAGGGGATAGAACCGGAAGCCTTTGAATATCTGAGATTAACAAAGAAAAAACAATGTCTGCCAACGGAAATCAATTTTAAAGGAATCCCCATGTTTCCGGTTATCAATAAGCTTTTGCTATTTTTGATCCTCTTTCTGGCTTTTTCCAATCCGTTTATTTCCCGGCTGAAATTATCTTGATCTAAGGTTTCTGTGACCTGAATAAGAACTGGATTTTTAGTTTCGGGGAAAACGACAAAATCACATTCATAGCCATTTTTTAAAAAGAAAATAGCTTCTGTAGTGTTGCGGATTCCGGTAAACACCAAATTTTCAAGTAATTTTCCCCGGTCTTCTGAAAAAGTATACCGGATACCAGAGGCAATCCCGTTATCATAGAGGTATATTTTTTTATTACTCATCTCTCTTTTCACTACTGCCGGATCATATTTTTCCACATATGTTACCATGTAAATAGAGAAAATTTGGTCAATAAGCCTGTAAATTGAATCTTTACCAATTTTGATCCCTCTGGATTTCAAATCATTGTAAAGTTTGTTAACAGAAAATTCTTTTGTAAATGAACCGATGAGGCGTTTAATAAGGTATTTGAGGATTGATACGTCCCGAATCTCATATCTATCCATTAAATCCCGGTAGAGCATGACATTAAAATATTCTTGTAGAATGTTTGCCTTAAAACGGTTTTCCATGTCAACTAGCTCGGGGTATCCTCCCCAGGTAAGGTATTCATCAAAGTTATTCTGAATTTTTGCCCGATTTTTTGTAGAATATATATCTTTGGAATCAATGTTCTTGAAGGATAAAAATTCCGGAAATGATAAAGGCATGATTTCAAAAGAAAGGCTTCGTCCCCTTAGCGAGGTGGCAATCTCCTTTGATAACATTTTTGCATTCGAGCCAGTGAGGAAAATTTTCTTGCTTATTGTGTCATACAATCGACGGATGTATTTTTCCCATTCCGGAATTTCCTGAATCTCATCAAAAAAGATATAAAGGTCATCCAATTTTTGATCAGGATAAAGTTCAAGATAGGCATCAAGGATCTGGTCATAACCAGCATCAAAATCAAGGCGTTCATCTTCAAAATTAAGATAAAAAATTTGTTCTCTTTTTATACCAACCTTTTCCAAGCTTGATATAAGTTGAAAAAGATACCATGTTTTTCCAGCCCTGCGCGGCCCTATGATTGTAATAATCTTTCCCAAATCGAGGGGGACTTCTAAATGCCGTGGCTTAAACGATGGCAGCGGTCTCGAATGAAAATCCTTAATAATTGTTTTTAAAATATGTTTCATAACACTATTTTCCTTTTTCAAAGGAAAATGTCAACAACTATTTATCCTTAATAGGGGAAAATTTCATGCTTTTTGAAATTAGGACCGGTTCATATGGAAAGGTTATAGTGATCAAATTCCCCTTAAAAGGTCCATTTCGGTATCAAAATGAAGCCGCTAAGAGCTTTTTTTGAGGGTTTTCAAAAAATATTTCTTTTGTTAACAATGGGTTGCAATAATTTGTTTGGTCCGACCCCATTTTACAGCATTTCCATCTGCTTTAATCAGATTGTGATCTAAATCAAATGCAAATGGAACTTTCAAGGCCAATATTTTTCATTACCTTGTATAAAATGGTGAATGAGTGCTTCCATAAGTTCTACATTTCTTCTATCAAATCAACAAACAGATCTTTGGCATCATTATACAGAGTGTTAATTTCTTCGATATTATTGCCTTTTTCAATCCTTTTACTCAATGCTCTTAATTCTCTCAGGGATTGATTCCGGTATTCCTGGTCGCTTTCAAATGTATCAAATAGGCTGATCAGTTTTTTGACCATTTTATCTGTCTCTGCAAAGGACTTAGAACGTAGTATTTCCAATTTTTTTAGCTCAACCCGTTGATGAAAATCTTGGACATCGGTCAATAAATTTTCCGCTTCGGGTATCAGTGGATAGGGATATGGTGATTTGAAAATTTCGGAAAGCCTACAGTATTTTGTAAAAATATTATTATTCCGGATTTCCGACAGGTTTTTTTCAAAGGCCTGCATTCGGTCAATAAATATCTGCCAGAATGACAGCGATTGAGTGTAAAACCGTGTAAGTACCATTACGGTCTCTGCCAGTTTAACTATCCTGGATTGGTATTTCAGGAAGGAGATAATCATCGAATAAGAATCCTGCTTTTCAAGAATTTTAGCAAGCAGGATTGTACTGTTTTTAATTTCTTTTCTCCCGGGGAAAAGTGGTTGTTCGGCCTGGGATGCATAAGCTTTCAGTGTGGCTTGCCAATTCTTAAGCTCGTTGACAAGGTGACGCGAAAATGTATATTGATCAACCTGTTCCGGCAACACCGGCAAAATAGATCTGCCCATATTCAGGGCCTGTTCAAATTTCGGCCTGTCAACTTGCTTGTTTGTTACAACAAAAACACGGTTGTCCGAGTTCTCAATTAGCATCCGCTTTGTTTGCAGTGGGGAAATAATACGGTCTTTTGTAAAGAAATGGATCTTCAACTCTTCGGCGAGCCAGAAAATGATCTGAAAGATTTCCAACTCTGAAAGCTCCTCCGACAGCGTTTTGGACGATATCAATCCATCCAGTGCAGCCGGACCACCTGCTTGATATTCTTTTTCAATGAATAAAAGAACCGAATACTGGGTGTTTGTATTCTGCCTTTCAAACCCGAATACCATCTGTCTTGGACCAAGTTCTATTTTTTTTGCAAGCTTGCAGAAGATCATAAATTCAATTATCGATTAGCCTTACCATTACCCAATGTTAAAATAACCATGCAATCAACTATTCATTTTTCTCTTTTGATCAAGATTATACTATAATGAAATATTTTTGTACTATTTTTTAACCACCCCAAATCACCGGCTCGCCCGGTGCATTTGGATTGTTGAATATTGATTTTTATTCTCTATATTATTTTTTTTGAACGAGTTTGGCTAAAAATTTGGAAAACGGTTTTATATTCTTTTTTACGCTTGCTTCTTCCAAAGTGGACATGTAATCATTGCGGGTTTCAAGCGGAATGACTGTCCATGGATAGCCACCACTGGCTAACATAACATTCATCAAAAACCTTCCCATGCGGCCGTTTCCATCAATATAGGGATGGATATATACAAAGAAAAAATGGCCTAAAACAACTTTTACAGCAGGTTCTTCTTCATCTTTTAAAAGAGAAAAGAATGCAGGCATAAGATCTCGCACAGCTTCGTATCGGGGTGGTACATGCCTTGATTCTCGGATATAAACAGGTTGGTTTCGGTAGCCGGCAAGGTCAGATGCGGCTATAAGACCAGCGTTTACACTTGGTGCAAATAATTCTCTGTACCATATGGAATGATCGTTACTTACCACCGTACCTGGAGAGTTTTTATCCAGAATTTTTTCCAAGCTTTTCTTCACTGCTTGAAAAGCTTGCCAGTAACCACGAGCAGCCAAGGCATTTGCGTACTCTTTATCTTTGTGGTTAGTTTCTGGGTCCCAACTCCCTGCACGGACACGTTCAATAAGCGCCTCATTAACCCGATATCCTTCAATAGAAAGTGAATGATAGGCATCAGTCAAATATATATCATCGACATGTTTAAGATATTCATCGGCGTTCTGGTGTAATAAGGGTGCCTTCGGAAAGTTTTCGAGGACCATGCCACGCATATCTGCCCAATTCATCCGCATCCGATTAACATATGGAGAAAGCTCGTTCTCACTAAAACTAATAGTATGTTTTTCTTCAAAGGGATCGTTTTCTGTAATGACATATCCAGCAGCTCTCATTGCCTCAATAATATTGTCAGCAATAATATTTTTTCCAATATTTCGGAAAGCTCCTGCAAGCCTTCCGGCTATAGTGCTATGCCCGCCTTCGAGAAGCTTGTGTAAGATCTCGGAAGCATCTGAGATCATTGTTAACGTAACTCGGGCTTCTATGACATTATTTGAATAATAGCCGGGACTACATGAAATTAAAGAAGTGGGCAGAGTCATAATCCGTAAGTTTTCCTTGATTTCTATATCATTCTTGTCCGGCAATCTCAGACGAAGGTCCATTATTGATGTTTCATGAAGAAGAGATTTTGGCTTATTCCCCCCTTTAGGCGTTCGAACAAGAAGTTGTGCGGGTACGTTCCAGTTTCCGCTATGAATGTTCAATGAGTGTTCAGGGGAAAGACACCATTGATTATCAAATCTTGACTTAAGATAATCAGCACAAAAGCCCCAAAATGAAGCATACCAGGCAGTACTTTCACCGGTTGGCTCTTCAGGGTGGGCTGGAATATACCATCCTTTCATCACTTCTTTGATGAACCCACTCTTGATAAGACGTTCCCGGTGAGTCCGTGTCATACTTTTTGTATGAATTGCAATAATGCCTTTATCCTGAAGTTTTTTTAGAATAGCGAGAGATTCTGCGAGTTTATCTTGTGGTGTTGGCATCTTTTACCTATATATTATGTGTTGCATATATTTGCTATTTTTAGGTTATTGAGTTATATAATTATTAGGTTTTTGTGTCAATCGATTTTTAGGTTATTAAGTCTAACTGTTTTTAGGTTTATCGGCTTTTCTCTACAGATTTAACATGAAAAATAACCGGTGAAATCCGGTTCATTTTTGTTGTTTTACAGCCTCATTTCTTAAAATTATCATTATCAAATTTATCAATAATTTCAGTCAAGTCGAATTAATGCGAGGGACAGGTTCCAGTAAATTTTGTTGAAAGTATCACTTCTCCAAAGTTGCTGAAACGCTGAAAAAGCACTCCCCTTGTGGTCCGCTGCAATGATTGGTAGTGTTTTTTTTAATTGCTTAGTTTAGAACTAGCAAGACGATTGAGACTGACGCCGGCTTCTGCTGCTTTAATGGATAGAGCTCGATGGATTTCAGGAGGAACCCTAACCATAAACTTCCCACTAAAATTTTTGATAGCAATTGGCTCTGGGATTTTTTCTTTGTTGCTCTTCATATCTTCAGTCACGTCAGCAACAACATTTCTAATACCTTTTAATGCAGACTCCGGTGTTCCAGCCAACCAACTAAGGCTGGGGAATTCTGCACATAAACCCACATATTCATCGTCATCTGCTGACCAAGTTACTCTATAAGTGTAGTGATCATTTTTTATTGCCATTTTCCACCTCCCACCTTTCAATAGCTTTTAATACTTGCCTTACTTGATAGGCTTTTGCTTTCCCTTTAGAGTTTTGGATATTTACACGGGGATCACCTCTCCATGGCGTTTTATAGACTTTATGACTTGAGCCAGATTGACGACCTCTTCATAGTCTTATCCGCTTGCCTGAAAATTTATATGATCACCTATGATTATGTTCTAACATTCCTGTCCCAGGATAATCACATACCTGCTGATAACACCCAGTATATTTTTTTTCTGCATTGCAGAAACCACCCCGGCATTGAAGCGCTGGGATGACATGGGAGCCTGGATAATATGCGTATGATACCATCCCGTTTTTTTCAGGATATCAAGGTAGTCGTCTATGAGAATGCCGCCTTTATATTTTTCTTCTATTGCCGATGTATTCTGAAAATCCCGCCAGTCTGCATTGATAAACGCCATTCGTGTCGTCTTTTTGACATTTTGTTTCAGCAAAACAAAAAAGGCCTCGAGAAATTCAAGGTATGTTTTTCTGGATAAGCCTGAGATACTTTTTTTATCATAGTCACCAGCTTTTTTATCAAAGTAGGGCGGATCAAAGATGATCAGATCGGGTTTTCCCTTTGCATTTACAGGCCATAAAAGCCCTTGATCAGATGAAATATCCCATGTAAAGGGTTCGATCTCAGGGCGCGTATCCGGCCGGTCCATCAGATCAAAGGCCCAGCACCTGCGGCCCATGGCAAGACAGGTATCCGGAGTCACCCCGCCTCCGGCCATGGGATCAAGGATCAGGTCATTGGGCTTTGAGAAATAACAAAGGATATGCGCGATCAACTGGGCCGGGATACGTCCGGGCCAGTCATCCCCCAATCTTTTGTCACAATCATTGAATTCCCATTTGTCCCAGGTTCTGCGTCCCCAGCCAAGTTCTTTAAATCTGTCATTATCATTTTTGCCTTCCAGGGCCAGAGACCAGACCATGGGATCAGTCCAGCCGTGCTTTTCCGCCACCTGGGAAACGGAGAACCCCCTGGATAAATCACCATTTAGGAGAAATGCCAGTGCTGGCATTTCTCCTAAATGGTTATGAATTGTTTTTTGATCTAACCCCAATCTCTTCGCGATCCTGTCCTGGGGAATGCCAAGGCGGTTCATGCGGGATATCTTGATGTCAAGACCCATCCGGTTTGCAGCGCGAAGATCGGCTATGTAAGCGTCCACTGTCTGCCTTGACCGTCCGATGGCCTTTCCGATATCTGTAGAGCTGAGACTTGAGTTTCCCGAATATGCCCGCCGGGCAGTGTCCCTTGCCTCATCTTCCGTTAATTGTTTTGGCCCAATGGCTTTTGTTGCAGCATACAACAGGGGATCATTCCCATCCAGATCCTTTATGATGGCTTTTACCTCTTCCACCCCCGTTGATTTATAGGTGCTCCATCTGTGAGCCCCATCCAGCAGGCGATAATAACCGGGCTTGTCAGGGCAGGGCTCAACTTCAATGGGATCAAAGGTAAAGCCATCCCTGAGGTTTTCGGAAAATATACCCACACGCCTGTGATCGATTCCCTTTCGCGGATAAATATTTTCATCAAGGATAATTGAAGAAACAGGGATTTGTTTTATCTGTTGAATCATGATTTTTTACACCAGCTGAATTCTTATTTGGCCTGCACCTTCCAGCATCTTTTGAATTCCATTTACTTCCCATTCGATTAATTTCATAATAATCCTCCTTTTTTAGGACTCCATAAAGAAAAACCAAGGAAGAGACCCCCTGGTAACCAGTTTTTTTGGAGGAATGCTATGGTCTAAATTTTTTGATCTGAAGATCTTTTAATATTTTGTAATGTTTATCATTTGCAGTTAGGATTGAAGTTCCATAAGTGATAGCCGTGGCACCAATCAAGGCATCTGCTAATTGCATGGAATGGCTGAGAAAATGTTGTTCGACGAAAAACATTGCTTTGGCAGAAATTTCTTCCGAAACATAAAGGATTTGTGTATTCCAAATTTTAAGTGCTTGGCGCAGACTATTTAATTCTTTTTTGTTTCTCATCCCTTGGACCAATTCCATATAAGTTACTACTGAAATGGAAAAGTTGTTTGAATTCTCAATGATATCAAATGCATTCTCATTCCCTTTTAAATACCATATTAAAACATCTGTATCGACAATCATTTAGAATCTTCCTTTTCTTAAATCCCTGACATATCCATCAACATCTTCGACCATATCGTTCTCTTTCCAAATTCCAAACAAGGCGACTTTGTTTTTTTTATTCTTTTTGCGTTCTTCATAGGGAATGAGTTTGGCACAAGGCTTTCCACGATATGTAATAATAACTTCTTCACCTCTATTAACAGTATTTAAAAGCTCCCTTGAGTGAAACCGTAGGTCTTTTGCTGTGGCTTTCATAAAAATCTCCAATCTTTAAAGTTTACATTTCAAAGTATAAACTTTAAATTTATATTGGTCAAGACACATGTCTATAATAAGGATAATTGTTGGTGGTCGGTTTGGGCTGCGAGCCGTAAAGTATTTGTTAAAACAAGATAAAGCATTTCAGGTAGTGCTTGTGGATCGGGATCAAAAAAAACTGGATCAAGCCAGTGAACTGGATTGTATGACAGAATTGGCCGATGGCATTGCCTATTTGAATACCCATTTAAAATCCGGGAATCTGCCTGCCTGGATTGTGCTTTAAAGACTTTTCTTCCCTGGTCATCCAAAGTCATCAGCTGGGACCCGGGGTCGGGGGCTATAGTCCCGGTGCTCTTTTTTCATTGATAGAAAGAATAGAAGTGCAAAAAGACCCCTTTCTCCTAAGCACCGCATGCCGGTGATTACCGGGTTTAACCGAAAGGGATAAGTGTCCTTCAATTGAAGGAGGAATATGGGCTACACACAAAACCATTACTGGTAATGCATGTCGAACTGGAAAACTGCCGGGAATACAGCAGGTTGGGTCGAGCCCAACATTATTAAAATCGACATCTTGTCGCAACCCCTGCATTTCTTTAGCTATAAATCTGCATGAGGAATTTTGTTCAAGTAGGATCGTGTTACGGCAAGGGCAGATTCTAAAGTTTCAATAAAAAACTGATTAATTTTACCACGAACGGGTACTTTTAAAATTTGGTAGAGTTCATTTACCACCGGAAATAATATTTGCTCTTCGGTAGGTGTTGCATTCTTTTTCACCCTTGCTTTATTTGAAAAATCTTTTTCTCGCCTCAGTAAACTTTTCAAAACACCATACTGATTTATTATTAATGGCTCGTCATGAACTTCTGCCTTTGCCAATTGAATCAGCTCAACTATAAGGGTTTCTTTGGCCAAAAGAAAATTTCTAATTTCAAATGCTGTTTTCGTTTGATATGAAATCATTGTTTAATATCTATATAATCACTATCCTATTTTGAAACCATTAAATCTGTACTTTTAGAAGATGGCTTTTGCGCACCCATGGCAAACTCTCTTTATAAATCCAAACCGGCGCCGTATTTTTTCAACCAAAGTTTTCTTTCCCGATAATCCGGCATCACTTTATCGACCTCATTCCAAAATAAATCTGTGTGATTTCTATGATGTATATGACATAGCTCATGAACCACCATATAATCAATGATCTTTGGAGGAGCCATCATGCACTTCCAATGAAACTGCATTAAATCACTTTTTGTGCAGCTTGCCCAACGGAACCCCAGGTCTTTAACTTTAAGCCCGCTGGGTTTCATGCCCACTTTGGGTGCAAAAAAGCCAATCCTTTTGCTCAATCTGTTTTCACCTTTAATGCAATAAAATGATTCAAACGCTTTTTTGGCAGCCATTTCCCCGCCCTGATCAATCAGAGATCTTTTCAGACAAAAACGGCCTTCCTTTAATTTTAAATCTGCCTTCTGCCCTGCAACCAATGAAAGGCGGTAACTTCGACCCAGATAAAGAAAAGATTCCCCATTTACCCATTCTCGAACCACGGCTGTGGCATTCAGATCACGCCACTGGGCTAAATTTTTATATATCCACATGCGTTTGCTGTCAACAATCGTATCCACTTTCTCAGGGCTGAAACCTATGGGAGGATGCACCGTCACAATTCCATTACGTTCGATGACTATATCTGTGGTTTTGCGCTCTGTACCGGGTAAGAGCACATAATCTATATCTTTTATGCGTCGAGCATTCATTTATTATTACCTTTCAGCAAATCATCATGTCTATTTTTAGCCAATTTCATTATTTCTATTGCCACCCGTTCCCGGTTTTCTTTTAGTTCGGCAATATCCGTCAGCATTAAAGCAGTTTTTATATTACTGCGAGCCTTTTTTTGTTTGTCTGCGTTCGTCCAGAAATCAATACTGCCGATGCTGTCCTGCAGGGTATCAACAATTGCTTCCATTAACACCTGCATTTTGGATTTTGTTTCATTTGTCATCTTGGTATTGGCAAATGTTTCACTGACGATATGCTCAAAAAAGATGGTGGCTTCTTTAGTCATACCGTTTTTTCCAATCTTACGACCTTCTATTGCTTCATTCCTTAGCTTTTCAAGTTCATCAACCAGCAGATTCCAATGGCCCTGGTATTGATCAATCAGATTTTCAACTTTCTCAGACAGACTTTTATAGAATGCCGGGTCTTCATCATGATGCACTGTGCAATGTTTACGGATGGCATGTTCCATCTCACTTGCTTTGGCTTCAAGATTCCCTCCGGCGTGTTTGTTCAGATTTTCAAGAAAATCCTCGGATAGCAGCTCGATAGGGGGTACCTTAGGATTAATCCCCAAACTGATCAAATGCGCATTGATCAGTTCTTTTACCTTTTCACCGGCATCTCTTAAGTTTAAACTGGTATCTTTATATCGTTCTTTTGTAACGCGTAAAATATACCCGAATCGTTTTGCAGGGACACGGTAAGGATTGGCTGCCTGATGGGGTAAAATAATATCCATGCTCATTAAAAACTTCTTCAGGTATACATCAAAATCAGCCCTGAGTTTTTCATCTTTCAGCAAGGTAACCGCTTTATGGACAACCAGAGCATCCGCCGCCATATCCGGCAGTTTTCCTTGAACAAACTCTGCCACATGAGCCACCTTATTATTGGAAAACAATTGCAACAGTCGTTGATATCGCTCTTCCAACACTGGCATTTCAGAGGTGATACTTTTTAAGCCCTGGGCCAGTTCTTCTTGCTCATCTGTGGCGGCATAAAGGGTTAACGCTTCGGTCAGATGATTGGACAGTCCGATATAATCCACCACATACCCCCGTTTCTTGCCTTTTGCCACACGATTGGTACGGGCAATGGCCTGCAACAGGGTATGCTCTCGAATTTTCTTGTCAATATACATCACCTGTTCTATGGGGGCATCAAAGCCGGTGAGCAACATATCGCAAATAATTAAAAATGCAATACCCGTGTATTCCTTATCCGGATCATCAAAATCAAAGGGCTTGCAAAAATTACGCTTTGCATCCCAGATTTTGGTCTGTTTTCGAGATTCAGTGATATAGGCCGCTTCGTTGGTCCCATCGCTTGACACCACAACCGCAGCCTTTAAAAAGCTTATCTTTTTTATCAGATTCAAATCGGGCTGGGCTTTGGCCTTTTCCTGTTCCAGTTTTTCCTTTAAGACGTCCTGAATCGCCGTCTGATACCGAATAACAGCCAGTTTGGAATGGCAGACAACCTGGGCCTTAAACCCGTTGGGCAATATATTATGGATGTAATGATCCACCATATCCTTGGCAATGGCTTTGATCCGCTGTTCTGCCTCAAGAATATCACCTGCGGTGCCGTATTTCTTCTTAATCGCCAGCACTTCTTCTTCGGTTCGATCCTTGAACATGTCCTCAAAGGCAGTCTCAAAACCGTGCTTGTCTGTTAAAGCAGCATCAGCGGTTTTGCCTTCATAAAGGATCTGCAGGGTGGCTTTGTCATTCACCGCATCCATCAATCGATAGGTATCGATATACTGACCAAATCGTTTATGGGTTTTCTTTTCACCGTGGCGTTCCATGATCAAAGGCGTACCGGTAAAAGCGATCCGGGCAGCATTGGGGAAGGCTTCAAAAATATTATCTCCCAGATCAGACCCTTGAGTCCTATGGGCTTCATCAATCATTAACAAAATCCGGTCAGACGTATTCACAACGCCAAAGGTTTTTCCCGAAGGCATGGCCTGGTAAGTGCCCAATGCTTCGGCAACCTGTAAACTTAAACTTTGCTCTCGCTGTTGGAACTTATGAGCCATCACCATATTGATATCAGAGGTGTCCCAACCAAGATCAGCACGCAGGGCAGTGGTATTCTGAACGATATTAACCCGGCCCCCTATCAGGGTGGCTGTTTTACTGAGCTGATCTTCCAGATCAATTCTGTCATTGATCAAGACGATTTTATAATCATTCAAGTCTTTTGAGACCCGGATCATACGGGCCACAAACACCATGGTCAAGGACTTGCCAGATCCCTGGGTGTGCCAGACCACACCACTTCGCTGGGCCGTTGTTTTCCCATTGCGCAATTGCTCACAGATTTTATTGGCCGCCCGAAATTGCTGATATCGGCACACCACTTTTATGCGCGGTCCGCTGCCTGTATCCATGAATACAGATGCGGTTCTCAATATCTGTAACAGGTTTTGTTTGTTCAAAAGGCCTGCAATCATTTGCTGCTGCTGGTTCATGCCGACGGCAACAGCATCCTCATCGGGCCACTGGGTTTTCCAGGGGAAAAAATGTTCCTCCCCGGATGTAAGGGTTCCAAAATCCGCTTCCAAACCGCAGGACCGGATCAGCAACAATGCCGTATGAAAAAGCTTGGGCTCTCCTTCCCTTAATCCCTGGCTCTGGGTGGCCGGACGCTTGTTCATATACCGCTGCAATTGTTCAAACGCCTCAATCATGGGATTGGCACAGGTTGGCCCGCCTTTTTTGCACTCCACCACTGCAAGGGGTATCCCGTTCACGAACAATACAATATCAGGGATAATAAATTGTTTAACACTTCCGGGTGTATCAATGCGGAACTGGTTAATCACATGGAATTGGTTGTTTTCAGGTGTATCAAAATCAATGAGCTTTACAATCGGGTCCTGTTCCCCCGTGAGTTCATTAACATCCACCTGGGTCTTAAACATCAGCTTTTGAATGGCTTCATTGGCTTCTAATAGTGTCCGGTTGGGCTGACGATGAATTTGATCCTGTAAATCATTTAACTGCTTATCCGTCAGCCAGGTTTCCCCCGCTGCTGTTTTATTGATGGCAGTAACAGCTTTGGCAAACACATCGGGTAATAGCCACTGGCGGAATGTTTGACGCAGGCTTTTATTCGGATCATGGGGAATGTCCGAACCCTGATCAATGGCGGCCCAGCCAAGGGATTCAAGCTGATGCAAAAATGGCTGCTCAACTTCAGTGTATTCAGACATGGACGACTTCCTCTTGATCGATTTTGACTTGGACTTTGCCGGTTAGGAGATCGTGCATTAGGCCGGATTTCTTTTTAAGGAGCTTTATCCGAAAATCGTTTTCAACATTTATTTTTTTGGATACTTGAGCTAAAATATTTGAAATACTTGTTAGTTCAGTATCATCTTTTGGAAGAGGTATTTCCAAATTTGAACACATTTCTAAGGTTAGATTTACTTGACCTGATGTCTGCTTTGAGCGCAAATAAAACCATTTTTGTGCAAAATCAGAAAGTAAGTAATACAATAGGTAACTTCTATGCCTTTGGTTCAAAACCCTGTAAATTGCAACGGCCTGATTGGTGTTCCATTCTTTATATTCATCTGTTATGAGACTAACTTTTCCTAATGGCGGGCCTACAATATTCATTAATATATCGCCAGCGAACACTTTTGAACGTGCCAACTCTAAATTATGTATCGCCTTATTTATAAACAAAGAATCCCTATCAAAATGAAGTGAGCCATTAAAACTTAAATTTTCAACACGGATATATGGGACAGCATTTATTTGGCTGGAGGAACTTATAAAATTTGAGGGTGTCGTGCCTTTTGTAACAGGATAGCACATATTTAATGCTCGTACTAAATTCCACCCCCTCGGAATCCAGCCAATGGGGCTTTTTTTATAAAGCTCCGGGGCTTGTTCTCTGGGAGGGCGGAGTTTGCCATTTTCGGTAACACCTCGGGTAAACAAATCGTGCATTAAACCTGTTTTAATTTGTTGGTATTTTTGGATCAGGGTTTCAGTTTTTTTGATGGTTTGGTCAATATTTTCTAAGATTGAAACAATTTTTTTTTGGTGCTTTCTTTCTTTAGGGTATCTAAGCTTGAGTATTCTCGCTAAATCTCTTGGGACATGAGGTACTCCTGTGCCAGTTCTTCGATTTTGAATCCATTCAAAACTATTTAATAGATAATAATAGAGTAAACTGCTTATAATTTTTCCATTGGGTGATAGCTTTGTAACAGTTGAAGACACAACTCCCTTTAAATCATGACCTACTAGTCCACTCCGTTCGCCATCCCAAAGCATCAATACATCATTTTCATTTGTTTGGACGGATAGATATGTTGACGCATAACCGTCATGCCTACCAACTAATGAGCCCGCACCCAAATAGCATTCATATCCAGTTAGCTGGAATTCGCTTGTTTCAACCTTTTTACCTTTCTGGAAGTAAGCCAAATCACCTAAATTATCTTTTGCCCATTTATTCATACCCTAACTCCACCAAAAACTCTTTTAGCTGGCTTGAAGCCGCATCTCGCGCATTTTCAATTTCTTTGGCCGTTACAGCATATTTATTCCACAGATTCTCTATAGCTTTAATGCACCCCCGTAAATCTGCACGCAAATGAGCTTGATAAGTGTCCATCAACACCTGGCATAACCGTTCAATGATCACAACACGGGCTTCATCATTGGAAATTTTCTCCCGCGCACTTTCCACCAATTCATCCCGTTTATTCTCAACACTTTTAATGGTTAAATTCAACGCTTTAACCTCATCCTCCAGCACCTTGTGCCGGGCAAGGCTTTTTTCAACAGCAAAAGCTCTATTTTTTGCCTGCCCCCCTTGTTTCACGGCGTGTACCAGGTCATTTGCATATTCGGAAAAGTGGTTCACCTCCTTTGCCAGATCAAGAATCCGTTGACCATTGGCAAATTGCGGTTCTGTTTGTGTCAGCCCTTCCGAGCAATAATATCCCTTTAATTTCCCCTTTGGCAGCAACCCTTTGACCTTAATTTCTGAAAAGATATTTCCCACCAAAGCCTTAAGCTCTTTTAAATGGGCCTTCCATTCGATATTCTGGGCTTTTAATTCTGCCTTTTTGTTTTTCACTTCATCACCCGGCAGAACGCCTGTATCTTCCGCATCTTCAAAGTCATCCTCGTTGGCAGCAGAAAACAGGGCCTGCAATTCTGAAAGGCGGGTTTTTGCCTGTTCCATTTCCGCCAATACTTCCGGGAACTGACTTTGGAGAATGTCGTTGTCAGGGATCAGTTCCGGTCCCCAACCGCTTGCGGCAATGGATTTAAAATCAGCTTTCAGCAGGTTCACATAATTGGCAAAGGCACCTCTTACCTGAAAAGGGGTGAGCAGATCCTGGCCGGAAAATTCAAGGGCAACACTTTTTATCAGGCTGCTTCTCATAATATAGACGTTGCCGGAATTTTCATGCTGATTTTCAGGATCAGGCGCCAGGGCTTCAACAATAGGCAGATTGACCTGCCACCAGGCTTCCAGCTGCTCCATAAACCGTTGGTGGCGTGTCACCACCCCTGTGTGGTTTGTGATAAAGTCCACAATATTTCGTTTGTCCATAATAGCTTTTGCAATGTCCATATAGATCTCATCTTTTGGGACAAAACAATCTTCACGCAAACCTTTGTAGTTTTTCCAAAAGTGTTCCAGGGTATTGATCTCCACAATGGGAACACCGCCGTGCAGATGGGCCCGCACATCATGGGGTTCCGGGGGCGGTGCATTATCCACATAACGGCGGATATTGCAATTGTATTCTTCTTCTGCGATTTCTGTCATTGGAACGTTCCGGGCATAGCCCGGGATATCCGCTTTCTTTCGATAGGCATGAACAATTTTGTCAATATCTTCGGGCCGCAAATGCTTTTGGGCCTTGCCTTCTCTAAACTCCCTGTCGGCATTGATAAACAACACATGTTTTCGGCTTTTTGCCCCTTGCTTGTTCATGACAAGAATACAGGCAGGTATACCGGTCCCGTAAAACAGATTACTTGGCAGTCCGATAATGGCTTCCAGATACCCGGCTTCAATAAAATATTGGCGTGCTGCCCTTTCCTCGCCCCCGCGAAATAACACACCGTGGGGCATGACGGTTGCCAAGCGGCCGTCGTGCTTGAGAACGGCCAGCATATGCTGGACAAACATCAGATCTGCTTTTTTACCTTTTTCCGGCATCATCACGGGAAAGCGACCTGGAAACTTCAGCTCTTTTTTAATGTAGTTCTGACTGAACGGCGGATTGGCCAATACCCGGTCGAACCTTTTAAGCTCATTGTTTTCATCCAGATGCTGGGGTTCCTTGATCGTATCCTCCTGCCGGATATCGGCATGGGAAATGCCATGGAGCAGCATATTCATTTTGCAAATGGACCAGGTGGTACCGATCTTTTCCTGACCATTGAGGGACAATTCACCGGGATCGCCGCCGTGTTCGCGCAAATAGTCCCGTGTCTGGATCAACATACCCCCGGACCCTGCTGTGGGATCGTAAATACTCATGTCTTCTTTGGGATCACAGATTTCCACACAGATCCGGACCACTTCGGCAGGGGTATAAAATTCACCTGCCTTTTTCCCGGCTGAATCCGCAAAAAACTTAATCAGCCATTCATAGGCGCTTCCCAATAAATCCGGGAATTCAAAATCGTCATCCTTTAATGGGATTTTTTCGAAATTTAATACAAAATCAGCCAATGTATCATCATCTAATGTCCTCTGGCCGATCTTTCGGTTAAAGTTTATCCCTTTTAAGACATCCTGCAGGGCATCCACATTGGCATCTTCAATTGCCTCAAGCGCCTTGTTCAGTTGCGTCCCGACATTTTCCTTGACATGCTTTAAGGCGGGGTGATGAACTAGTTTTATTTCACCGGTTTCTTTGTCTTTTACATTTTCATCCCATCCCTCATTCCATCGTGCTCTTGGCGGGACATAAAAATATTTACCCGAATAATTATCCGGATCAATCAATGCTTGTGAAATATCATCTTTCGACATACCCTGATCGGCAAGTTCTTTTTTAAGTTCTTCTCTCCGTTGATCAAACAGATCACTGGCACGTTTTAAAAACAGCATGCCGAAAATATATTCTTTATATTCGCTTGCATCCATACTGCCGCGAAGATCATCACAGGCGGTGAGTAAAAGGTTTTCAAGTTTTGAAAGGGTGAGTTTATTTACCATTACAGGGGTGTTTCCTTAAATTATATCAAAGCAATATTTCACAAATCAGTATCAACAAATTGGGACCATCAAATCCGGCCCCAATTATGTTACCCCATGAACGTATGGGTAACATTCATCAGCTACCAGATTACCACGGGGTTAGCAATTAATTTCTAAATGGAAAATCAGTCTGAATTGAATCTGGATTGGATGTAGGACGCAATTTCACTCAGCGGCATTTCAGGTGATGAGTTACCGCTTCGGACATAGAATTTTTCATGTCTTTGTCCATTTTTATCTGTAGCCTGTGTATAAACCGGCTTTAAACTGGGCTTAACTTCAACAAGACAAATTTCTGTTTCGTCAACCACCGGAAAAGAGACCATTAGATTATTTGATGCAAATTCAACCCCATATGCTGTATTGACAAGATTCCTTAAATGCAGTTCAAACCCGTCATGTGTGCTATCCTTTAATGTATTGTAGTCATTTTCAAGGCCGATAACTTCCATATCGTCTTTGACACCCATGATCAGGTTTCCGCCCTGGCCGTTACTGAATGCCGCTATGGTTTTAAGTATGACTTCTTCTAATTTTTTATTCACCTTTTGCTGGCGCACGTCATATCTTAAAGTTGTTTTAAATTCCACATGGTGAGTTTCTCCCTGATTAATCATTTCAAGAATATCTAAGTCTACTTCTCCTGTATCGGTTTCTGTAATACCATTCAAAAAGGCGTTGAGTTCATTTGCCAGCATTTTTCTTCTTTGTTCGAGAAACAGATCATAATTCTCTATTTTCCAAAGCTCCTTGTCGACAGGGATACTTTGAAGTTCCAAAGCATTTGGAAATTTTACCAATACGCCTTCCAAATATCCTTCGGCTAATTTTGCACTCTTTGTTCGATTGGCAACCTGTGTTAAAATCGCTCTATTGGTAATTTCCTGTGCCAGAGCAAACTTCCTGCGATTGTTCCAGTCATAGCCATGAGCTTTTAATACAGAATAGGGAAAGATATGATCCCATTCAAGATCATATTTCTTTCCCATGTTTTTCCGGATGCTGATACCTGTGCTCAAACATTTGGCGTCCTTACTTTTGAAATAAAATTTCATCAGGCTCCATAAGGCATGTCTTACATCCACACCAATAAACTCTTCTTTTTCAATTTCAAGTTTTCGTTCCAGCGCGATGATATTTAAAAGTTTGTCAAAAGGATTATCTTCATTAACAATAATTTTTAAATCCTTGTCCAGTTTTTGCGGTAATTGACTGATATATCGCTGTCTGATCTGAGAATAATAAAACCATTTGATCACTTTTTTGATTTCAATTTGTGAAAGACTGTTTTTACCCTTTTGATAGGCATAAACGATGATGGGAATGAATGCATACACTGAATTGACCTCTTTGGTATGATCAATATACGCCTGGCTCTTAAGAATATTAAAAACATAATCCAAAATATCCGTGTTTAATTTTTCCCATGCAATTTTGATCGATTCTAAATTCTCAATATTGTGGAGCCGTTCCATTTTGGACCCAATATTGTACAAGACACCCAAAAGAACATAGACGATAAAATCAAGCTTTAATACAAAACCATTGGCTGCAAGTTCTAGGAGTTTCTTCTTAAAAAGCTCTCTTGCTTCCGGCCAATAACCTGTAATTTGTGCAAGGGCAAGTTCAGCATCTGTAAGGTTAACACCAGCCGAATTGACGACATAAAATATATCAATGGCTTCCTTGATCGTTGCATTTATCGGGATGACCTGCTCTTGAAAATCCCTGTCTTTTATTCTCTCAATGGCTCTAAAATTATCGTCAATAATATTCTCTCTTGATCTTGGCAACCGCTCTCCGTCTAATTGTTCTTCAAGTTGATCAACCACATCCCTGTATCTTACAGTACCTTTGAAGATATCGGTGATATTTACCCAGAACGGCGCTTTTTCCATGATTGTTTTTTTATAGTATTCAAGATCCAGACTCTCAACATTTACATAGAGGCCTCTAATGTTGTGAAGGATCTCATGTTCTTTATAATAAGGCGGGATTTGGTTTGTCATCAACATATAAAGCGTTGTAATCCTTTGCTGTCCATCAAGGATCAGTTTTACTGATCCTTGCCTTGGATCATATTTATGTTTGCCTTTCAGTTCAGGTGGATTACCCGTTTCCCAGGTAAGCATTGTTCCTGTTGGATAATCTTTTATTAATGAATTGATCAATTCTTTTGCGTCATTTCGTTTCCAGACATATTCGCGTTGAAATGCAGGAACAAAGAGCTGTTTCTCATCAATTTTATCAATGATTTGACTGATTTTCATTTTGAGGCCTTTCTTTTTTTTGTGATATAATCGATCAGTTTTATTTCATCCCAAATAACCGGCTTGCCTGTGTTCATTTGGATTGTTGAAATATCTATCAAGAGTCAAATGAAAATCTGACCCCTTTTTATTTTAAATCATAAGATGCTTTCTCTTAACATATAACCAATTACTGACTCCTTCTCTATCATGAATCTAAGTTGGTGTAGAATCTGATTTTTTACGATTTGGTTTCTCTTGATATATTCACGATTTTCATAAATATATTTTCTTAAGAAATTTTCCATAAAGAAAATAGTATCTGGTTTAAACTCTCTTTCAACAATGTCAGGATTTTTCTCAAGTATGTCTGATACCCATTTAATCCCTTCGTGAGCAAAGTTGCTTCCTATCTCATTTAATAATTTACTGACAGCATATAAAGCAGTCGGACAGTGACCTATTTTAGGTAGGATTTCTTTAAAAAAACGTTTTTCACGATTTTTCAATGTATGCCATTCTTTAGTACCTTTATTCCACGGAACCGATGTAAAAAGGTAAGAGATTATAATTTTATCTACGAACCAATGTCTATCACCGTCTTTGCACAATTCTATAAATTTTTCTTTGAAGAAATTCCATACAATCCAAAAGTTTTCATAAGCATTTAAAGTGTCCTCCGCCCAAATAAATTCTTCGAAAAAGTCTGCAGTGGATTCAGAAGCGTTAAGGTTATCTCTAAAAGATTTAAGGTAATCTTCAATATCTGTATCCTTGGCATTTAAGACTAAATAAGCTAATTTGCGTAAAAAATTATGCTTAACGGAGTAATCAACCCGATCATCCCGATCCTTGCTAAATAGGCGTTTAACAAAAGAAGAAATTATCATTGCAACAATTTTTTTATGATCGTCGTAGGTCGTTTTGTTTGGTATTAGCTGGAGTGCTGTCTCTTGTATAAGGAGTTTTGATTGTTCAAAATTCGATATATCATTGAGTTGGATTTCATTTTTGATTATTTTTTTTATATCGTTTTCACGCTCTTCTAAAAATACAACACGAGCTTCATCAATATCAAACTCAAATATCCCCTTTTTTCGATTCGCCTCTCTTATTTTTTTAATTGTCTCCTCATACGGTGGTTTTAGATACAGATATCCCAATAAAAGTGAATTAGCATCTTTGTATCTATTCTCCCACAAATTTTGAATCGCACTGATCGCAAAACTACTATAACGTGAATTTCCCATATCAATTGGGTAATCATTAAAGAGACAAAATAGTAATATGACTTTAATTCCATCCTCTTCCTCAGGGAAAATTTCAATTAGATTAGGAAGGACAGAAATTGCAGGCTGTGTGCCATCAGAGATTTGATATCGATACTCTTTAAGTAAGGAGAAGGATGCTATTTCAATTATAAGGTCTTTACAAAACGATCTATCCTCGTCTAATAAAATGTCGGAAAAATCTCGAATCAGAACAGAACAAACATAAGCAGGAATGGTATGATTGAATAATCTAAATTCATCATCTTTTTTCTCTTTTAACTTTTCAAATATCTCTTTAGTTTCTTTCAAGGCAAGGTTTGGGTCGTTTTCATAGAGTTCATAGTCTTTATATTTTTTATTACCTTCAAATCGAAAAGTCGCCCATAATTTTAGTGCTCCATATCTTGTTTTATTAGATATTTTTTCTAATGATTTTTCGCTGTATTCTTTTAATTTGGGTTCTATCTCAGGATTAAAATGAATTTCTGTTCCAGCATCAGTTTTTTTAATTTTAGGTTTCATCTTTCGCCTATCCATTCTGGATAAAAATATTCTCCAAGTTTTATCAGAATCGGTCTCATTAGCTTCTTCTGGTAATTCATTGTAGAAATGATCTAGAATTTGCCATAATTCATCCTGCCTCTGGTTTGCCTCCTCATCACTAATCTCTTCACTTCTAAACATTTGATAGTTTAAAAAAATATGTTCTAATGCAAATTTTCTGTGTTTATCATCGCATGTTTTTATTCGCTCATCTGCATACATCTTAGTTTTATAATTAAGACCATATCCAATTGAATAAAGCCCTTTAACAGTTTGATCTGACATCATTCGAGTTAAATCATAAAGAAAGAATTCTTTTATTTTAAATAGTATTTTGGCTATATTAAATATTTTCTCGGGATATGCTAAAACAATACTCGCAACGACTGATGTAATTGAAGCTGATTTGGTATTTTTCAATAGGTATAAAAGCCAGCTCTCCAAAACCTTTGAATCCATATTCTTACCATTTTCTAAAAAGTACTTCTCTAATGCCATGTGAATTGATTGCAAAAGATATGGACTTACTGGGGAGCCTGAGCCTCTATAAAGATTCCAAAGACAATTGCTTATATACTGTTTCCTTATTAAACCATCTACTTCTATCTCAATAATTTCAACTGAATTATCAAATGAGGAGTTTTTATAGACTTCAACAACTCTATTAGTAAATTTTAAAATAAAATCTACCGTATCTTTTAATGAATTACATAACAGCCAATAGATTGGTGTTTGAAAAGCACTTGCAGGATAATATTCACGCAGATTGGATTCTAGTCCAAAATGCTGTCCAATTTCAATACGTGTCGGGTGACCATATCGATTTTCTTTAGGAGTGTATAACCAAAATAATTCTGCTAAACTGAATACATAGTTGGGGAAAACTTTGTATACATTAATGGCCTCGATTTTCGTTAAAATGCTATTTGAAAAATCATAATACGGGTCTCGGCGGTTTTTCCATCCATTTTTGATAATTTCTTGAAATATTAATTCCAATTCTGCTTCTATCTCTGAAGCTGAATTAACAATGGTTTGTATCAAGTTATCTTTTGTTCTATCTTGAGAAAAATATACATCTTCATCTATCGTCCACTGATAGTATTTTAATGCTATAAGCCCAGCGTTTTTAGTACTTTCACCTTTTTTCGTAGTGCTATTCCAATCATTTAAAATTGGAATAATAAAACCCAAATTATTAATGCCAATTTCATCAATATTATCCAGAATAAACTTTATAAAAGCTTCCCATCCTCTTCCTTTTGGTTTGGTTAAAAAATATTCTAATGATGATAAAGCAGTAGCTTTTAAATTAAACTGTTTAAGGATCCCAAAATCGGCTTCCTTGCATCCAATTTGCAATAAAAACCGAATTCTTTTTAACAACTCACTATTATTTGCTAATAATTCTCCTTTATAAAATCCAAAAAAAGAATCAGAATAGGATGACAACAAAACTGAAATCAGGATTTCATCTTTCCAAAAAGATTCCAAACTGTCTGTTTCAAGAGTCTCCTCTATAAAGTCTTTTATTTCATCATTTCCAACGAACAATTTTTCTGACAACCAGCTCCGAAAACTTCTTCTAATTGGTAGAGATTGACCGATTGCATCATAAAAATTTGAAATCGAACTTTTGTTAGTGAACTCTTTTTCTATAATTCTCTCTAATGCCCACTCTTCATAAATATCGTGCGTTATAAAATATCCTGCTACATCATACCCAAGGACACCGTCTTTTGTTAATTCATTATCCAAAACATCTGCAGAACAATCAGGATTAACAAAGAATTGCCCAGAATTCGATCTTTCAAATGCTAACTTTAAGAAGCATTGTTCCCTCTCTGGACGAGATTTTTTTATATTTTTATTCCATAATTTATCTTTGAAACGAGAATAGTCTAATTTGTCTTCATCATTATAGAACTTAAGATATTCATTTAAATAGAATGGATTCCTTATCAACTCCAACATCTTAAAATCTTTAGGCAATTTAAATGCATAGTCTTTTGAAATTTCTCGTAACTCATCTAATGACAAGTTTTTAATATTAATATTTTTTGGCACAATTTGATAAATTTCTAAAAACTCATAGTTTAAATCATCCAAATAATTTTCTCGCGTTGTAAAAATAACTTTCCATCCACCTTTAAGAATCGAAGAAATTATTTCTTTGAAAGGCTCGGTATTATTCAAATCTAATAGCTTTTCAGCAGAGTCAATAATTACAACTTTCGTTTCAGATTCATGTGCTTTCACAAACTCATAAAAGCTATGTTCTGCGAATAGATCATCAATATTTTTAATTTCAAATTCAGATGCTTTGAAAATATAGATAGGAATATCTTCTATTGTTTTTTGATAAAAGTCTTTGATAACCGCGGTCTTTCCTACGCCACCAACACCACTAACTATCCAAACACCTGTGAATCCGTCCTCTAATTCTTCAAGTTGGTTAGATCTATCAATTTCTATGACTTTATTTCTGAATGTGATTGAAGAATTAATTCCATTTAAGATGTTTTCAGAATGTTTATTTTGATCATCAATTAAATTAAAAATGTTTTTGTCAAAAGAAAAAAATTCGTTAGAAATGATTTCATTTTTGGTGGTAACAAACTCAGATTCAAAGAAGCTTGCTGTTCTCCAATCTATTTTGATATTAAGCTGTTTCGCTTTCTTCTCAACTTCTTTGAGTCCAGCAGGTTTTTTACCTTTATTCTGTCCCCACTCTTGATTTGAATAAATAAGTAAATTTGATAAATCAGGATAATCCCGACTTGTTTTATCAATAGTGCTTATCACCTCATTTTTATGAGATGAAAGAGATGAATCATAGAATTTAGCCTGCCAACCAATGATTTCATCTCCTTTTTGAATTGGTTCAGTCTCTATTCCTGATTGATTTTTATACCTAAAAATGCCGATTGGCTTATCGAATTCTCTACAAAATAATAAATAGCAGAACCATTCAAAACTATCTTGTGGGTTTTCGTTAAATTTCGCTTTAAAAAGACCCCAGTTTGGTTTGATCATTTATTTTCCTTACTATTTTAATCGAAAAGTAGATTCTTGGAATATATAAACCAGCTATTAAAAATCAGTTTGCATTCAAGAGATAGTTTTACTTTTTTAAATCATTTCATTTCGAGAGCTTGCCCTATGTCTCGCGATACATCGTCCATGATTTTTTAACCAATTTAACAAGTAGTTGTGTGGTTCTGTGTATCTTGCAATAATTTTATAGATTGACAACGAAATAGAAGTCAAGTATAAAAATTCTAACTGGATAACACTCTAACTTGAAGATTATCAAAATTTGATATCATGATAAAAGTACCTGAGGCACTTCAAAAAAAATATAATCTGCTGTTGATGAACAGCGATATTGCATTGGATCAATATGTCCATTGCAAAAAATGGCTCCGATACTATCTGGATTTTTGCAAAAAATATTCACATTCGTATACTGATGCAAAAAGTCTTTTTCTTTTTGTTGAAAAATTAAAGCAAAAAGCCCAGACACCTTCACAGCAGTCTCAGGCAAAAAAAGCAGTGGAATTATATTATTCCGGGGTGGAAAAATCAGAAAGCGTTTCTGAGATTACAGTGTCTGATCCGGATATTTGTGAAGAGATAAAACCCTTTAGTTCAGATGTAATTGATGATCCATGGGATATCGCCGTTGATTCTATTAAAAATGAAATAAAACTGCGGCATTATTCTAAAAAAACATTAAAGGCATATTCCTTATGGGCTGAAAAACTCAGATATTTTACAAAAAATAAACTGCCGGAATCTTTAACGCCTGAGGATGTGAAAGCATTTTTAACATTTTTGGCTGTAAAGAAGAAAGTGTCGGCGTCTTCCCAGAATCAGGCCTTTAACGGGTTGCTGTTCTTTTTCCGGCATGTGTTGAAAAAGGAATTCGGGAAAATAGATGGTGTTGTCAGGGCCAAAAGAAAGACCTATATACCCGTTGTGCTCTCCAGGGAAGAGATTGACTGCATTCTTCAAAATCTGCAGTATCCTTTTGATCTTGTGGTAAAGCTGTTGTATGGGTGTGGTCTCAGATTGTTTGAATGTCTTAATTTAAGAGTTAAGGATTTTAATTTTGATGCCGGTTTATTGACAGTACATGGAAAAGGAAAAAAGGATAGAACCGTTCCGCTTCCGGAAACTATCCGTAATGATTTAAAAACCCAGATTAACCGGGTGATTGCTTTGCATGATACAGATTTGAAGGATGGTTATTCCGGTGTGTTTTTACCTGACAGAATTGAAAAAAAGTATACAGGGGCTCCCAAAGAATTGATCTGGCAGTGGTTCTTTCCTGCCAGAGAGCTGACATTTGTTTCTGAGACCAATGAATACCGGCGGTATCACCTTCACGAGACCCATGTCCAAAAAGCAATTAAATGGGCAGTGCGAAAATCAAAGATTTTAAAAAGAGCCTCGGCCCACACCTTCCGCCACAGTTTTGCAAGCCATCTGCTCCAGGCAAACTATGACATCAGGACCATTCAGGAGCTTTTAGGGCACAGTGATGTTCGAACGACAATGATCTATACTCATACTGTCAAATCCAGAACCATAAAAGAAACAAAAAGTCCGCTGGACCTTTGATGGGAGTCAAGGGCACAGCTTCGCTTTGTCGGTTACGTTTTCGTAAGCCGGGGGTGTTGAAAAAAACAAGTTTACGAACTTACTACTACTTATATAAAGGCGGGAGAAAAAACAATAGGTAGAAGTACCTATTATTGAATGTTTTTGTGAATTTGAATGGTAGGATAACTTTTTGAAAAAGCTGAATATTCTAAAAAAAGAAAGGGTCCAGGATCTTTAACAGACTCTGAACCCTTTATTACTCATTGAATGGATCAACTATTTGAAGCGTTTACTCCTGGGGTTTACCCATTACTTCAGAGAACATCTCGTCATCCCACAGTCTTGAGTCGGCTACGTTCTGGCGAAATTTAATGAAGTCGATGGTGTCCTGACCCGTAATTTTTTTGGTGTTGAATGCACCAAATCCAAGGAAGGCTTCGCCGCCCATGTTTGCTGCAAGCCAGTGTCTGTGATCATTTTTCATGGTATCCCAGAAGAATTTCTTTTTCTGGCGGATACCGTCAATGGATTTAATCAGGCAGCCGGGAAACAGATTGGCAAACTTCCAGATAATATTGTTGACTTCCTTGTCAAGCAGTTCAAAATCTGCATTGGCCTGGTGCTGTTTGAGAAGGGCCTTACCGTCTTTAAAGGCCTGTCCTGATTTGTATTCGCCATAGACGATCTCTCCGTCTTCAACATATTTGTCCGTGATAATCAGCGGGTTTCTCACCCATTCCCCATCGATTTTAAGAACAGGGACAACCTTGGAGATCATGCCTTTGGCTTTCATTTTATAGGAAGACCACATCTCACAGGATACGCAGTTGTACATGGCATCTTCTGCTGTGAGGAACCAGGGCAGGAAGTCTGAAGAACCGCCAGCAGGGGCGGAACCATGTTTGGGTCCGGCCTGGCCGAAAATGGCAAGGTCGGAAGATACGGCAAGGTCACAGGCAAGGCCGATTTCCTGGCCGCCGGCCACCCGCATGCCGTTGACCCGGCAGATAACGGGTTTTTTGCAGGCAAGGATGGAATCCACCATGTGGTTGAACAGCTCCATGTACTGGCCGTATTCATCACATCTTTTTGAATAGAATTCTGAATATTCTTTTGTATTGCCGCCGGTGCAGAATGCATAGGGGCCGGTTCCTGTAAAAACCACGGCAACAACACTTCTGTCCAGGGATGCATTTTCAAATCCGGCAATAACGCCTTTTACCATGTCCGTGGTATAGGAGTTGAACTGTCTGGGGTTGTTCAATGTAATCCATGCAACAAACAGTTTTTCAGTCACATTTCCCTTGGGATCGGTTAAGGGTCTTTTCTCGTACATGACGCAGGGGGCTTCTGTTCCCCAATGGGGGTTTCTGTGCAGGGCATGATCTTTAACTTCGTTTTCTCTTGGCATCCACTTTAAAGGCATATTTACCTCCTTATATTATATTTTATTGTTTATCCGATATATCCGCCATCAACACCCAGTACCTGACCTGTGATATAACTTGCATCGTCGGACGCAAGAAATACAAAGGCAGGGGCAATCTCTTCAGGTTCTGCAAATCTGCCCAGCTGAATACGGCCTTCATAGATTTTTTTAAGCTTTTCATCGGTCTGGAGTTTGCCGGTCATCTCTGTTTTGGTAATACCGGGGCAGATGACGTTGACATTGATGCCATATCGTCCCAGTTCCCGGGAGGCAGATTTGGTGAATCCAATGATACCGGCTTTTGCAGAGGCATAGTTGATCTGTCCGATGGTGCCGAAAATACCGGCCGTTGAGATTACATTAATGATTTTACCCGATTTTTGTTCTTTCATGTGGCGGCCGGCTGCCTGGGTCGTATTAAAGGCTGCCTTTAAATGGATATCAATAATGGCATCCCAGTCTTCTTCCTTCATTTTAAGCAGCATGGAGGGTTTGGAAACCCCGGCATTGTTGACAACTATATCAACGCCGCCCAGTTGTTTGACGCATTCTTCAACCATGTCCTGGGCGCTTTTATAATTGGCAACATCAGCTGCAACGGCAACGCCTCTGCGACCCAGTTTTTCAATTTCAGCCACGGTGTCTTTTGCGGCTGCATCATTGGAATGGTAGTTGACCAGGACATCTGCCCCTTCTTTGGCATACATCAGGGCAATGGCTCTTCCGATACCGCGGCTGCCGCCGGTTACAATGGCTTTTTTTCCTTCAAGTTTCATGTTCTTTTCCTTTATTTTTTAAAAATCCGGTACGAGTACAATTCTTTGATCCGGAGATTGTTTGTGGGCCTCGTCAAAACTTTCGGCTATGGTGCTCATGGGCCGTGTCTGAACAAACTCCTCAAAATTAATTTTCCCGCTGGTAATCATGCTTAAAACAGATGGATAGTATTCCGGCAGGCATCCCCAGGTACCGATGAGTTCAGCATCAAATGCCATTAGTCTTGAAATGGAATATTCAACCTTGTGGGGGCCAAAACCCACCACAATCATTTTTCCTGTAAAGCTTAAAAGAGCAAGTCCCAGTTCCTGGCCCGGTTTTGAGCCTGATACTTCAAAGATCTTCCAGCCTGTTGAAACAATGTTGTTTTGTTTTCGATAGGCTTTAAGTTCACCGGAAATCTCCCGTGGGGTTTTGCCCATGGAATTAACAGCAAAATCAGCACCATTTTTCAACATGACATCCAGGCGTTCCTGGTTAATATCAATGGCAACAACATTGGCAGCACCCAGGGCTTTAAGTACCTGGACCATGTATTGGCCCACACCGCCGACACCAATAACAATGGCATTATCTCCCACCTGGAAATCAGCTCTTTTGGAGGCCTGGAAAGGGGTTGTTGCAGCATCTGCCACAACGGCCAGTTTTTCAAGGGGGATGTCACCGCGGTTTTTAACTTCGCAAAGATCAATGGCAGGAACAGGGATATGGCTTGAGAATCCGCCGTAGATTCCCATGCTGTTGCCCGGCATCTTCTGTGCAAGACATCTGTTGCCCCGGCCTGTTTTGCACAGATAGCATTTTCTGCAGGGCATGACAGCCGGGATGATGACTTCTTTGCCTTTCCAAAAAGCAACGTCGGAAGCTGCATCCACAACTGTTCCGGAAATTTCATGGCCCAGTGTTAAAGGGGGTTTGTTCACCGTTGGCACGCCATAATAAAAATATCCGAGATCAGTGTGACAGACACCGCAGCCAGCTACTTCAACAAGGACTTCTCCTGATTGAAGATCTGGAACATCGATCTTGGTTTTTTCCAATTTGCCTGGAGTGACTTCTCCTGTTTCCCTGTCTTTTTTAAAAGGGCTGACCATTTGCCAGGTCGAGATTTTATCAGGAATTGTTCCCATTTTATTCTCCTTAAACTATTTAAACTATTTAAATTATTTAACTATCTATATTTCACTAGGCCATATTTTCTGCAACAAGCTCGCAGATATCTTTTGCCTTGATCTGTTCGTCTTTATCCAGTTCTTTCATGCCGTCTTCAATCATGGTCAAGCAGAAGGGGCAGGCTACGGCCACATTGGCCACATTTTTACCGACAATCTCTTCGGAGCGCTCGACATTGATTCTTTTACCAATGGTTTCCTCCATCCACATTCTTCCGCCGCCTGCACCACAGCAGAAACTTTCACTTCCGTGACGGTCCAGCTCTGTTAGCCCTTGTTTTGAAATGCCCTGTAAAATGGATCGGGGTTGATCATAAATTGAATTGTAACGGCCTAAGAAACAGGGATCATGAAAGGTTAAAGCGCCTTCCAGAGATTTGTTCAAAGTGATTTTGCCGGATTTTATGAGCTGGTCAATAAAGTCCGTGTGATGGATCACTTCATAATTTCCGCCCATTTGCGGGTATTCATGTTTCAAGGTATTTAAACAATGGGGGCAGGCCGCAATAATTTTTTTAACCTTGTAATTATTCAGGGTTTCAATGTTTTCCTGGGCCATCATCTGATACATCATCTCATTGCCCGCACGTCGGGCAAAGTCACCCGTGCATTTTTCTTCCTTACCCAGGATGGCAAAATTTATACCTGCTTTCTGCAGAATTTTAACCATGCTTATGGAGACTTTTTTGCTCCTATCATCAAAGGAACCGGCACAGCCCACCCAGAGCAGATAGTCGACATCTGAATCATCAGCCATGATTTTAACATTAAGACCGTCAGCCCATTCAGCGCGCTGGTCATAGCCTATGCCCCATGGATTGCCGTTGCGCTCAAGGCCCCTGAATGCCACATTCAACTCCTGAGGGTATACCCCTGCCATAAGTGCCTGGCCCTGTCTTAAGGCAATGATGCGGGGAACCTGTTCAATGGTAACAGGACAGACCTGTTCACAGGCCCGGCAGTTGGTACAGGCCCAGAGCGTTTCTTCGGAAATCACCTCGCCGATGAGCGTTTTTTTGCAGTTAAGCTCGGCCATCTGGGCTTTTATTTCTTCCACTTTTTCAGGGTCTGTGTCCGCTTTTATGGAGGCGGCCAGTTTTGATCGTTTAATCAGGTTGTCTGCATTGTCCAGCAACTCTAACTTCAAGGTGTCATTCAAGTCATGCAGGCTTAAAGGTTTATCCGTGGTATAGGTGGGGCAGACCTCTTTACAACGGCCGCACTCAGTACAGGTGTAAAGATCCAGTCCCTGTTTCCAGTTGAGCTGGTGGATGTGGTTTATGCCGAGAGATTCGTCCTCCCACACGGATTCATCTTCCAGGTCCAGAACTTTGGTTTTTTCATGGGGATAGCCAAGTGATTTTAAAAACACATTGGGCAGGGCCGTGATCACATGGAAGTGTTTTCCTAAGGGTAGAAAATTTAAAAAGGTCAATTGTGTGATAATGTGTAACCAGAACATCCCCCCTAATAAATAGCTTAAGGCATCTGCACTCATCCAGGAGACAAGGGATGCAGCTCCTACGGAAATTGGGGTCCAGGCAAATTCAGAGCCAAACTGGGGGTTATTAAAAAAATGAAGATGGCCGGGGTTATTGTGCAGCATAATAAGGTTATACCGGGCACCGTCCAGCAATAGATCGGAGATCATCAATACTCCTATCATACACAGGACAAAATAGGCTTCCCAGGTGTTGTGCAGACGTTCAGGTTTAACAATGGCACGGCGGTAGATGGCATAGGCGGCCATCAAAAGTACAATACCTTCCATTATGTCTTTTAATGCGATGTAAAGGTAGCCGACAATGGAGCCATCCCCAAATAAAGGCAGTTGAAATCCTTTTACAAACCCTTCTCCGTACAGGTTCAGGCTGCGGATTAAAAGGACACAGAATCCCCAGAAGATAAAGGCGTGCATCAATCCCGATGCCCATTCTTTTTTTCTTCCCACCAGGCGTTTCTGGCCCAGTGCGATAATTACAACATTCTTTATTCTTTCTGAGATATGATTGGCCCGGGTCGTAGGTTCAAGGGCCATGAGCAATTGGATTTTCTGAACCATTGTCCGGGTAAAAATTGCCAGCCCGACAATCAGGAGTATGGACATAAAAAGCGGATTCATGGGTATTTTATCCTAAGTTTCTAAGTTTTTTAATTTCTTCTCTTAAAATCGGAACCACTTCAAAAAGATCTCCGACAATACCATAGTCAGCCACATTAAAGATGGGGGCTTCAGGGTCTTTATTAACGGCCAGGATGGTTTTGGAACCGTTCATTCCCGCAAGGTGCTGAATGGCGCCTGAGATACCAATTGCCATATAAAGAGTGGGGGCAACTATTTTTCCTGTCTGACCAACCTGCTTGTTATGGGCCATAAGACCACCGTCCACCATTGCCCTGGAAGATCCAAAACCTGCGGCAAGATCATCGGCCAGTTCTTTTACAAGATCTATACCGGCCTGGTCCTTTGCGCCTCGTCCCACTGAGATGACAATATCAGCATCGGCAAGATCGATTTCACCGCTGGCATCTGATATAAGTTCTTTTATCACAGCCTTTAAGTCGGGTGCCGGTGCAGACAGCTTGACAAGGTTTTGAGTTCCTATGATGTCAGGGTCTGCTTCAAAGGCTCCAGCCCTTACAACGGCCACAACTTGTTTTGTATTGACTTTTATTCGCTGGATCACTTTGTTTGCAGTTGCAGGGCGGATCACTTCAATCTGTTCGTCATTAAGGGTCACATCCGTGATTTCAGTTGCGCAGGCACAGGAAAGCTGCGCTGCAACTCTCGGGGCAACGGCTTTACCTGTTTCAGAAAAACCAAACCAGATCATATCGGCTTCAAACTGGTTGGCCGCATCAACGACACAGGAAGCAAAAGGTCCTGCTGAAAAAAGCTCCAGGCTTACGTCGTCTGCAATGTACTGGGTGTCTGATCCTGCGGCTGCCAGATCAGAAGTTAAAGATTCTATATTGGAGCCAATTGCAACCACGGCCGTTTCGGCGCCAATGGCTTTGGCCTTTGATAAAAGTTCGGCTGTGCTGCCTTTGAGAACGCCTTGTTTAATGTCTGCAATTACGAGTATTTTAGCCATAATATTATTTTCCTTATATAAAAATCAGGTATGCCTGTGATAAAAATTATAAAACCTTTGCTTCCGTGGCCAGGAGATTAACGACCTGTGCTGTGATTTCTTTTGCATCACCTTCAAATTTCTGTCCGGCCTGTCGGGTTTCTGAAGTCATATATTCAGCAATTTCCGATTTTAGATCAGCGCCTCCCACTTCTTCAAAGGAAGTTCCAAGACCTGCAAGATCCATGACATTGATTTTCTTTTTCTTGGCCATCATGATACCGCGCATGGCAGGCAGCCGAGGCTCATTAATACTATCTGTAACCGTTACCAGGGCAGGCAGTTCAAGTTCAATAATTTCAGTTCCCGCATCTCCCAGCCGGGAAACCTTAATGTGCTGGTCATCCATAACTTCCATGGCAACCACATTGCTGACGCAGGGAATTTTCAAGCATTCAGCCAATATGATCCCGGTCTGGCCGTTATCTGTATCCTGGGCCTGTTTTCCAGTGATAATAAGATCATATTCTCCCTGTTCATAAACCTTTTGCAAAACGTTTGCATAAACATAGGAGTCTGCTTTTTCAAGAGCAGGATCATCAATATGAATGGCGTCTTCGATCCCCATGGCATAGCATCGCCTGATGATATCCGTGTTATCCGGTCCGCCTATGCTCACCAATGTTGTCTGGGCGCCATTATTTTCTTTAAGCTGGACCGTGGCTTCCACTGCATTTTCATCCCAGGCATTGATAACATATTGCAGCCCGTCTTCTACAATGGCACCATTTTCCACGTGGATATTCAATTCCACGTCAACTACTTTTTTTACGGTTGTGAGAATTTTCAAATTTATCCTCCTCTTTATGATTTGGCTGTTTATTTATTTGATAGTTAATTATTAAAATTTAAGTATTTTATGTTAAATCCTGTTGTTTCCAGGTAAATTTTTAATATCCATTCTTGTCTTTATTGTTTCTTAATCCTGTTTCCACCACAGAGGATTAATAATTTTGAAGATTCAAACGCACAGGCAAGGGTCATGTTAAGGGACTTGCCCATTTCAACTGCAAGGGCCGTGGGTCTTGATTTGCTTACAATCACAGGTATCTTTGCCCGGGCCGCCTTCTGGACCAGTTCATAACTTATTCTTGAAGATAAGACAAGCAGCCTGGCTGAGGACAGCTTTTTTTCCATAAAGGCTTTGCCGATGGCCTTGTCAAGTGCGTTGTGCCTTCCTACATCCTCGGCAAAAGAGATCATCTCCAGCCGCTGGTTAAACAGCAGTGCTGCATGGGAGCCTCTGGTTCTTGGATAGAAGTGCTGTTTTTTAGACAGCATGCCCACACAGTCAAAAATATGCTCAATATCCACTTCAAACCCATCTTTGGCCGGTGTTAAAACCGAATTCAAGTCCTCCATCATCTTTTTGCCGCAAATTCCACAGCTGGTCTGGCTGACATAGGTTTTGCGCTCCAGGATATGCGAAATCTTTTTGTATCTTTCAGGGGTCAGCCAGATATCAATAATATTAGGGTCAAGATCTTTATCATACCCAATGGTCTTGAAGTCATCAACCTTATCCACAATCCCTTCACCAAGACAGAGCCCGGCCGTGTGGAAGATTTCTTCACCAGGTGTCCTCATTACTACTGAATAGGGCTTCTCATCAAAATGAATCAGAAGAGGTTCCTCCCCGATCAACTCAAGGGAATCAGTTTTGCAGCATCCTTTTTCACACCGGAGTGCCTCAAAGGATTTGATATTGTTTTCCGCGTTCAATCTCTCCTGATCCTTTGCATGAAGAATTCTTAGACCTTAATATTAGACCTTTTCAAGTTTTACCGCACAAACCTTTAATTCCGGGATCTTGGCAATGGGATCATAGGCCGGATTTGTCAGTTTGTTCACGTTCATCTCTTCAAAATGGAAGGGCATGAAAACAACCCCTTTTTCCACCCGTTTGGTAATCTTTACCCGTGTTTCGATTTCGCCTCTTCGAGAGTTTATTTTTATCCTGTGTCCATCCTTAACATCAAAGGTTTTTGCATCAGCCGGGTTGATCTCTATGAATCCTTGAGACACTTCAAAATTCAGGGATTTTGATCTCCGTGTCATGGTCCCGGTATGATAATGGGCATAGACGCGGCCCGTTGTCATCCAGAAGGGATATTCTTCATCGATTACCTCTGCCGGTGGTTTATAGTCTATGGCATGGAACATCCCCTTTCCCCTTGCAAAGTTCCCGTCCGTGTGAAGAATCGGGGTTCCCGGATGCGCAAGAGACGGGCAGGGCCATTGAATACCCTGGCCTTCGAGACGCTCATAGGTAATCCCGGCATAGGACGGGGTGAGTTCGGCAATTTCCTTGAATATGGCTTCAGGTGAATCATAGTTCATTTGATAACCGAATAGGTTTGAGATATCCTGGATAATTTTCCAGTCCTGATGAGATTCACCAACGGGTTCAATGGCTTTTCTCACCCGCATCACACGTCTTTCCGTATTAACAAAGGTGCCGTCTTTTTCTGCAAAGCTCACTCCGGGAAGAACCACATCAGCCAGCTTTGCCGTTGCACTCAGAAAAATATCCTGGACAATGAGAAGGTCTATCTTTTCCAGGGCTTTGATCACATGATTGGCATCAGGGTCTGACACTACCGGGTTTTCGCCCATGACCCAGAGGGCTTTCACCTCATCCTTTTCAATACCGCTCATCAGTTCAGGGATGGTCAGGCCGACCTTTGTGGGAAGTTCGGGAACCCCCCAGGCATCGGCAAATTTTTTATTGGCAGCCCCGAGGGTGACGGACTGGTAGCCGGTATAGACATCAGGAAGGCTGCCCATATCACAGGCACCCTGTACATTGTTCTGTCCGCGCAAAGGATTGACACCCGTGCCGGGTTTCCCAAGATTACCGGTCAGCATGGCAAGATTGGCCAGGGATTTAACATTGCTGACCCCGTTGGTATGCTGGGTAATCCCCATGCAGTAGACAATGGCGCTGGATCCTTCCCGGGCATAGGTCAGTGCAAGGGTTTTAATATCTTCCACTGATACACCGCAAATTTTTGATACAGCGTCCAGGTCAACTTTTTCTATCAGATTTTTAAAGGCATCATACGCTTCCGTCTTCTTCTTGATAAAGTCTGTGTCTTCAAGCCTCTCATCCAGAATCACCTTCATCATTCCGTTAAGGAGGGCCACGTCAGTCCCGGGCCTGTGGCGGACATAGAGATGCGAAAGATCCGCGATCTGATTTTTTCTAGGATCTGCCACCAGGATTTTAGCCCCGTTTTCCCTTGCCCGTAAGATTCGGGTGGCGACCAGGGGATGGGAGGTGGCAGTATTGGATCCGATAATGAAAATTGTATCCGACCCTTCCAGATCAACCAGTGAATTTGTCATTGCACCACTACCGAAAGATGCGGCAAGACCTGCCACAGTAGAGGAATGTCAGAGCCGGGCACAATGGTCGACACTGTTGGTGCCAACGCCTGCCCGGGCAAATTTCTGCATGATGTAATTTTCCTCGTTCGTGACCTTGGCTGAAGCACAAAACCCGATTGCATCCGGACCATTTGTCTTCTGGATCTCTTTGAGCCGGGTGGCCGTAAAATCCAGGGCCTCGTCCCAGGAGACTTCCACAAGCTCTCCATCCTTTCTTAACAGAGGTTTTTTCAACCGTTCGTCAGACTGGACAAACTCGTGGGCGTTCCACCCCTTGATGCAGAGTTTGCCTTCATTGACAGGGCCTGTTTTACAGGGAATGGTCCCGGTGAGTCTGCCGTCAAGGGACTCAAGAAAAAAATTGCATCCGCATCCGCAATAGGTGCAGGTTGTCAGCGTATTCTTGTAATCCATAATTTTTCCTTTATATATAACCTATATTACTTTTCAGGCATTGGGCCCATCAAGCTCAAGGGTGATATTTCATTTTTATTGATCCCGGACGTAAATCCGAATTCATGGTTCATAACCTCGGCTGTCTTTTTATACAGCAGCCTCAAAGGGATATCCACGGGGCATGCTTCATCACACAGGCCGCAGTCAATGCAGCGGTCGGCCATGTGCATGGCCCGGACCAGGTGAAATGTCGGGATATCCACAGGAAGATCGCCCTTTGATACGAGGTCTTCACATTCAAGACTGCAGTCGTAGCAGAAGCACATGGGACAGATATCTCTGCACCCATAGCACTTGACGCATTTTAAGAACTGATCCTTCCAGAAGTCGAACCGCTCAGGCTGTTCCTTGCCTTCTACATCCTGCACTCCTTTTTGTTCCGTACCGCCCGATTCTTTTTCATTTGGTGCTTCTCCGGCAGTCATGTCATCGGGCCAGGGTTTTTTGCATTCACACGCAAGCGCAAGATCCCGGGGGCAGGAAATCCCTATGGGGACCACCTTGTCCGGCTCAAGCTGTTTCAACCGGTAAAGGCCATAAAGACCTCTTTCATCACAACCCCGGACCAAAACCCCGAATACGTCATCCGGGTATTGTCTTGCAAGGGTGATCAGCACCTTGTTCAGGGGATATCTGACATCTCCTGCCTTTTTTTCATCCCCCAGGCAGAGCGCATCTAAGTCATCGCCCTTCTGGAACAGGCAGGGGCCTGCATGACCATGGGCATAGGCAAGGGCTACAACGCCTTTTACAGACCCTTGTGAAAGAAGCTCGTTGATTTTTTGTTTTACTTGATCAATCATAAACACACCTTATTCTAAGCAAGCATCTTTGCTTGTTCATTTTTCAATGGTGATGGCCCCAGTTTTTTCAAGACACCAATAAAGTCATTGATTTCATCAATAAATTCAGGTGCTTCAGCTGAGGATACCCACCTTGTCCTGAGCCTCTGTCTTTCTATACCGCAGAAATCCAGCATCTGGGATAAAATGGTCATCCGTCTTTCAGTGGAATAATTACCATACAGGTAATTGCATTCACCCTTGTGTCAGCCACCCACAAAAATGCCGTCCACTCCCTGTTGAAACGCCTTCAACACATGATGGGGAGATACACTCCCCGTGCATGTGACCCGGATAACCCGGATATTTGAGGGATACTGCATACGACTGACCCCAGCCAGGTCAGCAGCGGCATATGCTCACCAGGTACAGAGGAATGAGACGATATGAGGTTCAAAATTAGCGTCATTCATTGGCTTCTTTCCTTATATAAATAGTCTTCATAAATTTTAAATCGCCCCGATCTGGGTCAATATCTGCTCAGGTTTATATCCCAGAAGATTTGCACAATGGCAGGGACAGGCAGAGGCACAGTTTCCGCATCCCTTGCACAAAATCTGATTCACGACGCAGACCTTTTTTTTGCTGTTGTATGAGATGGCCCCGTAAGGGCACAGAGGCAGACAGGTCTGGCAGCCGACACATGTCTTATAGTTGATCCGGGCCACAGTGCCTGAAGTGGTTACCGTATCCTGTGACAGAAGGGTTAATGCCCTTCCGGCAGCGCCGTAAGACTGGTTGATGGTTTCCGGAATGTGTTTGGGATAATGGGCGGTTCCGCAGAGAAACACCCCGTCTGTTGCAAATTCAACGGGCTTAAGCTTTACATGGGCTTCCTTGAAAAATTCGTCCACACTGAGGGCTGCCTTGAACATACGGGCTATTTCAGGAGTTGTGGAAGCCGGGATAACGGCAGCAGCAAGAGAAAGAACATCAGCATCCAGCTCAAGTCTCTGGCCAAGAATTGGATCGGACACTATTACCCTTATCACAACTTTACCGCCTTCTTTGGTTTCTTCAACCACTGGCGGGTCTTCCGGGGTATACCGTATGAATTGAACCCCCATTTCCATGGCTTCCCTGTATGAATCCTCTCTGAATCCATAAGTTCGAACATCTCGGAACAAGACATAGATTCTCATTTCCGGATTGAGTTTTTTCAGCTTAATGGCATTTTTAACGGCATGACCGCAGCAGACCCGGGAACAATAATTCCTTTCTTCATTCCGGCTGCCCACACACTGTATCATGACCAGAACTTCAGCGTCGAGGACGACGTCATTTTCCCGGGCAATCTCTTCTCCCAATTCCATGTGGGTGAACACACTTTCATTGGTACCATACAGGTATTCACTGGGTTTGTACTCTTGGGCACCAATGGCCAGAACCGATGCCCCATGCTTAATCTCTTTTGTCCGCCCTTCGGTTTCAATGGTAGTGGTAAAATTTCCGATATACCCGTCAACATGTTTGATGGTCGACTCATGGGATACATGAATCCTGGGATTCTGATAGACCATCTGAATCAGGTTATCAAGATGGGCCTGGACATCCAGTCCTTCTAAAGTGGTGTGCAGCCGTCTGGACATTCCACCCAGGTCTTTGGCCTTTTCAACAAGCTGGACCTCATGCCCCTGCTTTGCAATGGACAGGGCACAGGTCATGCCGGCTACTCCGCCGCCAACCACAAGAGCTGTTTTGTTCACAGACAGATCAAATTCCTGGAGCGGTTCCAGGCGGCTTGCGCGCGCCACGGACATCCTGACGATATCATGTGCTTTTTTGGTGGCTTCATCTTTCTGTTTGGCATGAACCCAGGAGCAGTGCTCCCTGATGTTGGCCATATCCAGGTAATATTGATTTAAGCCCGCTTCCCTGAGCGTATCCTGGAACAGGGGTTCAAGGGTTCTGGGGGAACAGGCTGCTATGACAACCCGGTTGAATCCTTTTTCTATTGCAAGATCAGTTATTTCCCTTGCAGAATTGGTGGCACATGAAAAGATCTGTTCCGTTGCATAGACAACATTGGGTAAGGTTAAGGCATATTCAACAGTTGAGGGTACATTGACAACACTTGAAATATTGGCTCCGCAGTGACAGACAAATACGCCGATTTTTGGTTCTTCACCAGTGACATCACGCTCAACTGGATAAACTCTTTCTTTGGCCAGTTTTCCACGTCTGTAGTCAAGGAGTTCACCGATCTGGGAGCTGGCTCCGCTGGCACTGAAAACCGATTCTGGAATATCTGTCGGCCCCTGGAAGGCGCCACTTACAAAGATCCCGGGCCTGTTGGTTTTAATGGGATTTGAAGAATCTGATTTGCTGAACCCGTGGGAATTAAGCTCGATTCCAAATTTTTGGGAAATCTCTTTGTAAGCCTCTGGCGGATTCAATCCAACAGATAATACCACCATATCGAATTCTTCTCTTTTTACGCCATCATCGGCAGTGGCATATCTGACAATAACATTCCCGCTTTCAGGGATCTCTCGTTCAATGGAGGCATAGCTTCTGATGAATTCAACCCCGGGCAGTTGCTCAGCCCTTTGAAAAAATCGTTCAAAATCCTTGCCAAAGGAACGAATATCATTGTGGAATATGGTACATTCAGCATCTTCATAATGGGTTTTGGTCAAAATCACCTGTTTCTGGGTATAGGTGCAGCAGACACCAGAGCAATAGCTGTTGTCACCTTTGGTCACTCTTCTTGAACCCACGCATTGAATCCAGGCTATTTTTTTAGGATTGGTCTTGTCGGAAATTCTCTTTACCTCGCCTTCAAAAGGACCTGTAGAGGATAAAAGCCGTTCATAATCCATGCTGGTTACAACGTTGTCAATCTTTGTGTAGCCGTATTCCTCTTTTACCGAAGGATCAAAGGGGGTAATGCCTGAAGATAGAATGATGGCTCCGACATTTATATCGGTTTTCAAAGGTGTCTGTCTGAAATCAATGGCGCCTGTCTTGCAGACACCACTGCAGATATCACATTTGTCTTCTTTCAGCCTGAGACAGGAGTCATCAATATAAGAAACAAGGGGAATTGCCTGGGAAAAATAAACATGTACAGCCTTATTCTGGGATATTCCCTGGTTAAATTTATCAGGGTATTCCACGGGGCAGTACTCCACACAGGTTGTACATCCAGTGCATTTGTCCTCGATAATATACCGGGGTCTTGTTTTAAGGGATACCTTAAAGTCACCTTTTTTTCCTTCTACTCGTTCTACTTCACTGAATGTAAGAATCTCTACGTTCGGATGCCGGCCGACCTCGACCAGTTTAGGAGAGAGAATTCACATCGAGCAGTCATTGGTGGGGAAGGTCTTGTCAAGCTGGGCCATATGGCCGCCAATGCTTGGGCCTTTTTCCACCATGTAAACCTTGAAACCGGCAGTGGCAAGATCAAGAGATGCCTGAATACCGCTGACACCGCCGCCAACAACCATAACATCTCCAAAGTTTTTGTTTTCTGCAATATTTGAAATAAGAGTATCAGAAAATTGCTGAACTACTTCTTTTGGCAATACGTCATTTCCCACGTTCCATCTCCTCGTCATATATTTAGGTCTGTCATATCCGGTCCGTCATATCCAGACTATCATGCCGGGTTTGGCTGGTTCAGACCACGCACTCAATTTTTTTCCTAAAGCATCTCACTGATAATTTCCGTGATGTCTTTGACCTCCAGGATGTCTTCATATTCAAGATTAAGACGGCTTTCTTCAAAGTTGGTGATGCAATATGGGCAGGATGTCGCCAGAACCTTTGCTCCGGCTTCTTTTGCCTGTTCCAGTCTGATATCGGAAAATCTTTCTTTCTGGGGTGTATCCATCCAGATCCTTCCGCCGCCGCCGCCGCAGCAAAGGCTGTTACTTCGAAAATTTTCCATCTCAACCAGTTCCAGACCGCTCACCTTATTTAAAAGATCCCTGGGCTCATCATATACATTATTATGGCGGCCAAGATAGCAAGGGTCATGAAAAGTCACTTTTTCTTTGTAATCTCCCGTGAGTTCAAGCCGGCCGTCATTGATAAGCTCAAGAACATATTGTGACATATGAATAACCTCAAAATTTACCATAAATTCGGGGTATTCATTTTTAAAGGTGTGAAAGCAATGTGGTGAAGAAACAATGATTTTCTTTACCCCGGCATCAATAAAGGTTTTAATGTTTTGTTTTGCCAGGTTTTTAAACACCTCTTCACTGCCCGTCTTTCTGATGCTTTCACCACAGCAGCTTTCCTTGTCACCCAGAATTCCAAATTGTACACCGGCTTTATTAAGGATATTGGCCGTGGCCGTGGCAACCTTTTTCATTCTCGGGTCATAGCTTAAATAGCAGCCGACAAAATACAAGGCTTCCATATCTTCGGTAAAGGGTTTCACAGAAAGACCTTTTGCCCAGTCAGATCTCTTTTTTCGATCTCCCTGCAAAGGATTGCCTTCGGAAATCAGGCTTGCCCTGGCTGTACGTGCAGATTTAACAGAAGCAGGAAAAACTTCATATTCCGTTGCCACTCTTCGAAGGGCCACACTGATATCTATCTGTTTTACACCTCTTGGGCATTGGTCGGGGCAGGTCCCGCAGGTTGTGCAGCGCCATATATCTTCGCCTTCGATTTCAGTTAAACCAAAAGCCGCCTCCCGGATCAATTTGCGCATGCTAAAGTTGCGAACCTTATTCCACGGACAAACAGCATCGCAGAGTCCGCATTGAAAACACATCTTAAAGACTTCTCCACCGGCTTCTTTTATTTCATCTATTACTTCTATGAAGGGCGCTATAGTTTCCACAGTCTATCCTCTTTTGTCTTTAATGGTTCTTTCTTTAGTCTTTGTTATTCAAGCGTGAAAGGGCATCCATTATTTCGTCCATTCCATATTTGTCCGCCAGTGATTCCAAACCAATCTCCAGCTCTTCCAGCTCTTCTTGTTCTTCAAGTTCCTCTTCTCTTTCTTCTAGAATCAAAGCATCATGCATGCACCATTTTACACACAAAGGCTCTTCTTCACCTTCACACATGTCACATTTAAGAGGCAGTCCAGAATCAGGTTCTTTAAATTCGTCCCTGGATGGGCAGGAAGCCCTGCAAAAGGCACACTCGTCGTATTCTTTGCCGTCAATGGTGTATTTGTCCCTGCCCGCACATTCAGCCACGGTATACTCTCCTGCATAGACAGGAACATATAAGTCTCTTAAAGGTTCACGAATGATTCTAATACGGGATCTGGCCGGGTTATTGCTGCTGTATTTCGGTGCAGCGTGAAAGGCTGAACAGATCATCTCACAGGCCCTGCAGCCATTACATTTATCAACATCAATTCTAATTGTTTTTATTATTTTCTTTTCTTTATCAGACAAGTTTCACGCCCTCCACTCTAATTTGTCTCTTTTTTTGTTAAAGCTTCTTTAGCAGGATCATCTTGTGTGTCTGTCAGGATCCCCCTTTTTATAAATTCCTGTGCCACATAATCCAACCCCATTTCCTGCAGGGATTCTTTAGTGGGAATACCGTCATTGTTCCATCCCTTAAATTTGTAATATGTATCCAAAAGTTCTTTTTCAAGTTCAGGGAACCTTTTTTTCCAATGGTTCTCAGGCGGTTTCTCATCTTTTCTTCTCATTCCGCGGCTGATATTAATGGATCTGACCAGGGTTCGGTATCTCTTGGCTGCCTGGGACAGTTTATTTTCATCCATTTCGATCCCGGCACCGGCTGAGATAAATTTGGGGTAATTGTGTATATGATAGGGTGGTTTCAAAGGGAAGGATGATAAACCGGCACACTGGCCGAGAGCATCATCAATGTAGTGCATTCTCTCCTGCCAGTCGACAATATCACAGCACATGTCAACGGTGGGATAAAAAGGCATTGATTTTTCTCCTCTGGGTTCCCAGTCCAAGAAATATTGTTTGAATTTTTCATCAGGGACATGGAACCAGTCTTTAACAAATTCTTCTCTATGTTCTTTTTTAAAATAAGGGGCCTGGGGGAACTGGCCTTCTATCTGGGTAATGTTCATTTTCTCGCCTGTGGAATACATGAGAAAATAGATGGGATTCAGCATGGACAGCTTTAAGGGGAGCTGCTCATGCTTCTTAATATTATTATGGGCAAAAGCTTCAGCTCCGTTGCCGATCTTTTTGGCTGCCCAGTATGTCCCCTCGGCCAGGACATCGCCTATACCTTCTCTTCTGACAATCATGTCAAGCAGATAAAAGAATTTGCCTTCGTTGTCTTCAGGCATTTCAGGAAAATCATCCTTATGTAAGATTCCCTCTTCCAGGAGTTCAAGGGCAAAGGCCATTACCTGGGGGGCTGAAAATCCGTCCAGTCCGTATTCAGTGGCTTTTTGAGCTATTTTCAAACCAAAATCAAGATCGGAAAAAGCGCCCATTGTATAGGTTAACTTTGTAAAGCATTTCATCATGTAGGTTGGAAGTCCGGGCATGGAAATAGTTGCCCCGCATGTCATGGGGCAATTGTAGCAGGAAATAAGCCGGGTCCTTGACTTCTCCATTGTCTCAAACCAGTCCCTTGCGACTTCATCCGTCCAGAACCCTTTTCTTCGGGTACGCGAATTTCCCCACATGAAATTTTCCGTGTGCCATTTTTCATCATGGACTTTCATCTCCTGGGGGGAACCCAGTCCTGCCAGAATAGGCATGACGCCTGGAATCGGATTATCATTTCTAAATTTTATATAGTCCATCACCTCGTTGCAAAGTCCCATGAATTTTTCCGGGTCGGCAACGTTGATATCCTGTGTGCCGCGAACAACTATGGCTTTTACCCCTTTGTCGCCCATAACGGCCCCTATCCCACCTCGACTGGCACTGGATCTTCCCTGCTCTACGGAAGCATAAAAAACCCTGTTTTCACCTGCCATGCCAATAGCTGCCACCTGGGCTTTTGGTTGTTTTAATTCTTTTCGAATTATTTCAGCAGTTTCAATGGCGCCTTTACCCTTTAAATGAGATGCATCCCTCAATTCTATCTTGTCATTGTTTATCCATAAATAAACAAGGTCCTGGGACTTGCCGCGGAAAATTACCTTGTCATATCCTGCATATTTCAATTCCGGAGCAAAAAATCCCCCCATCATTGAAAATGCCATTAATTTGGTCTGGGGGGAAATGGTTGTAAGAATAGTACGATTGCATCCAACAGCAGGTGTGCCGCATAAAAGACCTGCACCGAAAATGAGTAGATTTTCAGGAGAAAAAGCGTCAACTTCCGGTGGAACCCTGTCCCATAATATCTTGGCATTAGTACCTAAGCCCCCCAGATAAAGCTCTGTGTCTCTCGGGTCGGTTGCGACCTTCTCAATGTTTTTCCGGGTTAGATCAACTTCTAAATTAAACCCTGTCTCTGCATACCTCATTTTTTTCCCCTTCTATATTACATAAATCCGTGATATGTTTTGCATCAAAATCTATGCCATTACTTCATGGCCCGGCAAGCCTCTAATACAGAATATAAAATCATTTGTGCTGCCCGGTACAATGTGATTATATCTAAGCTATAACATAACTACGTGTCAAGAAAAAATTGGCTTTTTTAAAAAAGGGTTCCGCCTTTTGTATTTTTATATAAAATAATGCTGCAAACCAGTATCATTATTCACTACCGCATCTCACAACTTTTACCTTTGTTCCGATCCATTCAGGCGGCAGGTAAACCCTTCCACTGTTACCGCTTGCATTAACAGTCTTTTCGATCAGTTCTTCTCCATAGATTTCAAATTTCACTCGATTGCGTGAATATTTTTTTTTAAATACCTTATTTTTTGCATCGGCATTCGCCATCTTATTCAAGCTCCTGTTTAAAGCTGGGGATATAGTATGTTTAAGCTATCACATAGATACTTTATAGCTATAATGCATCTATGCGTCAAGAACTAATTTTTTAATTTGTTTTAGCGACAATCTCCTTAAAAAATTAGTAATTACTCAGTTCTTACGCTTGAAACCGCCCTGTCTGATGAATATTTGTTTCGAGGCTATTCGCTTAACCTCTTGCAAATATCCATCAGACAGGACTTTGGGGATGATTTTTTTTAACGGGCTGAACAATTACAAAAATTAAAGCTAAACCATAGATATTTTATACAGGATAAGAATGGTTGATATATCAACTACATGGGATTTTTGTATTGCCAGAATTCAACTTTTTCCTTGACATGGTTTATTTTTTTCAAATATATATGTCCAAAATAGCTGATTTATAGTTACATTATAACACTATTTATAATTTTTTTTATGATAAGGAGGCAAAATACAAGAAGGTAAAATACAAGGGTAAAGTTTACAATCATATATTCAAATTACAGGGTTCCAAATTAATTTATGGCTCTATTATAAACATATTTCAGGAGATCAATATAATGAAAAGGATTACAATACTGGCTTTTTTAGCTTTTTGTTTTAGTGCAATGTTCGCTTTTAATGCATCCGCTAAAACCCAGTTCACATATGCAAATTTTTTCCCGCCTTCCCACATTCAAAGCCAGCTTGCAGAAAGTTGGTGTAAAGAAGTAGAAAAAAGAACCAATGGTGAAGTCACTATTAAATATTTTCCCGCAGGCACCCTTACAAAAGGCCCGCAAACTTACGATGGTGTTGTTAATGGTATTGCAGATATCGGCATGACGGTTCTTGCTTATTCAAGGGGCCGTTTTTTACTGGCATCAGCCATTGACCTTCCTTTAGGTTACAAAAGCGGTGTGCAGGCAACAGCAGTTGCCAATGCTGTTTTTAACAAATTTCAACCCGAAGAATTTAAAGATTCAGAAATAATGTTTCTCCATGCCCATGGGCCAGGACTTATCCAGACCCGCAGCAAACCCGTCTCTTCTCTGGCAGACATGAAAGGTCTTAAACTCAGAGGAACGGGAACAAGTGGTCTTGTCGTCGCCGCCCTTGGTGCATCACCTGTTGGTAAATCCATGAGAGAAGCCTATCAGATGCTGCAAAAAGGTGTTGTTGACGGATCTCTCCATCCTGTGGAAGCCAATAAGGGATGGAAATTAGGTGAAGTTGTTAAATATCTGACTGAAAATTATTCCACTGCCTATACAACTACTTTTGCTGTTTTCATGAACAAAGGAAAATGGAATAAATTGTCTCCTGCCACACAAAAAACTATTCAGGATATAAATGGGGAATGGTCTATCAAACACGGCCAGGCCTGGGATGCTTCCGACAAAGCCGGTCTTGAATTTTTTATATCCAAAGGCGGCAAGGCTGTCAGCCTTTCTGACGCAGAATCCAAAAAATGGGAAGCTGCTGTTGTTCCTGTAATTGACGGGTTTGTCAAAAAAGCAGATGCAAAAGGTATAGATGGGAAAGCTGTTGTTGATTTCATTAAAGCCAATATGTAGTTAGTTTACAATAAATGGCCGGCATTTTGTGTCAAAGCCGGTCATTTATCAATAGTTTAGTATATTCGCAGGATATTGTATGAGCATTATTTTCAAGACCCTGGACAAATTTTCCGGAATTTTAAAATTCATCGGTGCCATTGCCATCACGGCCATGATGTTATTGACCGTTGTTGATGTTATTGGCCGTTTTTTCAAGTATCCTATTTTCGGATCTGTAGAACTTGTAGGTTTTCTGGCAACCATTATTGTAGCCGCAGCCTTACCCTATACATACAAGGTTGAGGGTCATGTCGGTGTGGAAATACTGGTACGTCTTCTGTCTAAAAAAACTCAGTTGATCATCGACCTTTGTACCCGGACGTTAACCCTTGTTCTGTTCGGCCTGATATCCTGGCAGATGTTTCTTTATGCCGCGGATATACATAAAACTGGTGAAGTCTCCATGAACCTGGAATTTCCTATTTATTACATTATATACCTGCTCGCTTTTGGTCTATTGATCTTCTCTGTCACCATAATAGAGACTATTTTTGAAAATATTAAGCAATTAAGAGAATTAAAAACAAAATGAGTCCTACAATTATTGGTATAATCGGTATTGTGATCATGATCCTCTTGTTTCTGACTAGAATGCCGGTTGCATTTGTTATGGCCTCTGTGGGCTTTGTTGGATTCAGCGTTATGATTACACACAATGCCGGCCTGGTTCTTCTGTCCAGAAATGTGTATGAGGTCTTTGGATCATACGATTTAACAACCATTCCCTTATTCATCCTCATGGGGCAGCTTGGATTTAATTCCGGAATCAGCAAACGTCTATATGATGTAGGCTACAAATTCCTGGGAAGTACCAGGGGGGGGCTTGCAATGGCTACTGTTTCCGCCTGTACTGCCTTTGGTGCTGTCTGTGGTTCAAGTCCTGCAACAGCAGCAACCATGGCAACGGTGGGTCTTCCTGAAATGAAACGATATAATTATGATGATGAACTGGCAACGGGATCAGTGGCCTCAGGCGGTGGAATCGGTATGATTATGCCTCCCAGCGTTGTTCTTATCATCTACGGTATTCTCACAGAGCAGTCCATAGGTCAATTATTTGTTGCAGGAATTTTTCCTGCACTGCTTATTACTGTATTATTTATTATCACAATATATATCCGCTGCAGAATCAATCCTGAACAGGGTCCCTGTGGTGAAAAATTTACATGGGCACAAAAATTCAAGGCTTTAATTGGATTAAGCGAGACCCTTGCAGTATTTACTCTTGTTATAGGCGGCATTTTCATAGGCCTTTTTACACCGACTGAGGCCGCTGCCATCGGTGCTTTTGGCATACTTGTCATTGCAATGTTAAGAAGGCAGATCACATGGGCCGGGTTTGTTAAATCCCTTAGGGAAACCTTAAGAACTTCCTGCATGGTTATGATGCTCATCGCAGGTGCAGTTATTTTTGGAAAATTTTTAGCTGTCACAAGAATCCCCTTTGAAATCGCAGGCTGGGTAAGTGAACTTCAAATGGCACCTTTTCTGGTTATGGCCGTTGTAATAATGATCTATTTCATCGGCGGATGTTTTATGGATGCCCTGGCTTTTGTAACCTTGACGGTTCCCATTTTCTTTCCCGTTGTCATGGAACTTGGATATGATCCCATCTGGTTTGGAATCATTATCGTCATGGTCACGGAAATGGGTGTTATAACACCTCCTGTAGGTATTAATGTCTATGTGGTTTATGGGGTGGCAAAAAATGTACTGGACCAGGAAATTCCTCTGGAAAAAATATTCAAGGGTATCTTCCCCTTCCTTTTAGCTGTTATTGTGGGAGTGATCATCTTGATAATTTTCCCAAAAATCATATTATTTTTACCCCAGCTCATGTATTAACAATTTGATTGGGGTCAGGCTTAATTTTACCCCACGCATTTTTATCCCTCTTTATTAAAAAAAACTTTCCCTTTGACACTATGATTGATATGACATTTAGAATGTATCATCGGGTCATTAAATTTATTAATTTTTTAAAGGGAGAGTCTTATGAAT